>Ga0136644_10003844_pt1 | contig 11175 bp, 9 predicted proteins | sample C_130820_EF_Meta_FD_94780 | JGI IMG/M metagenome (GOLD analysis project Ga0136644, IMG submission 94780) | Freshwater microbial communities from Lake Croche, Canada to study carbon cycling - C_130820_EF_MetaG (v2) (version 2) | ecosystem: Environmental > Aquatic > Freshwater > Lake | place: Lake...
CCGGCTCCGGCTCCGGCTCCGCCGCGGGCCGGATCACGAGCACGGCCGTGCCCTGCATGTCGAGCAGCGAGCCCTCGTAGCTGGCCCCGGCCGCCGGGAACGTGAACGCCTTCTTGTCGGCCCCGGCCGGCATCACCGCCTCCGTGATCGCCTGCACGTCCTCGGTGGTGAAGGGGCTCGTCTTGATCTGCTTGAGCTGGTCGTTGATCCGCAGCATCGGCGGCATGCCGCCGGAGAGCCGCACCTCCGTGGCGCCGTTTTCACGGGCCAACTGCAGGAGCTTCTCGACCTTCGCCACGTGGGGGGAACCAATGCTCATCGCGACGCTCTCTTCCGGCTATCGGCGACACTCTCGGATCGGACAATCGCACCACGCCGCCCGGCCCGACGAGTCCGCGAACCCGCCGCCAGACGACCACGCACACCCGGCGAACACCCCCCGCCCGGGCCCCGAGGGCGGCGTCGGGTTTGCACGATCCCCATTATGCGCTGCGGGCGGCGCCGTGGGAACGATCGGGGGTGGCTGGTGGGCGGGGTCGGTGGGCGGGGTCGGGGTCGCCCCTGCCCTGTCGCCCGGACGTTCGCTCCGGCCCTCCAGGGCCTCCGCTCTCTCGAAGCCGGCTGCGCTTCGCCATCCTGGCTCCGCTTGCCGCCTACGCCGGCTCCAGGACAGGGGCGACCCCTTACGTCTTTCGTTTCGCTCGATTCGCTGGCACGCTTGCAGGATTTTGCCTACGCCGGCTCCAGGGCAGGGGCGACCCCTTACGTCTTTCCTTTCGCTCGATCGTCTCGATTATCTCGATTCGTTGCCATGGCCAGCAGGATTGCGGCTGACGCCGGCTCAAGGGCAGGGCAAAGCCTCATGAGATTTGAATATTTGGGTTTCGCGGAACTCGGGCTTTGCGTTCGGTCGTTCGCTGTTCGTGAGGGCGGCTGGGGGCTTGGGCGACCCCCTTGCGGACAAAATTGGTGTGGTATCGTGAGCGAGGTCGGGTCGGGGTGAGACAGGGCTTGTCAGGGCCGGTTTCCCGCGGGCCCGGCGTCGAGCCTGGGCTTTCCCGAACCGTTGCCTGGCCCTACGTCCCCCCCGTTTGGAGCCCTCCTCCGGAAGCCTCGCCATGGACGTCGTCAACCACCGCGACACGGTGCCATTCACCACCGCCGACGGCTCCACGATTCGCGAACTGCTCGCCCACCGCAATTCCGCGATCCGCAAGCAGAGCCTCGCCGAGGCCCGCCTCGCCCCCGGGCGGGCCACCACGCCCCACCACCACGCCGTCACCGAGGAGATTTACTACATTCTCTCCGGCTCGGCGGAAATGACGCTCGGCGACGAAAGCCGCGGCGTCGGCCCCGGCGACGCGATCGCCATCCCCGCCGGGATGCGGCACACCATCCGCAACACCGGCTCCACCGAACTCGTCTTCCTCTGCACCTGCGCCCCCGGCTACGAGCACACCGACACCTTCCTCGAATCGGCCCCCACCGCCACTCCGTGAGCCTCGGGGCAGCCGCCCCCCCCCGCCATGCCCCCCGACGCCTTTTCGAAGACCCTGACCGCCGACGGCGTGGTCAGCGCCGAACAGCTCGCCGAGGCGATCCGCGTCGCCAACGCCGCCGGCACCAAGCTCCAGGACGAGATCGTCAAGCTCGGCTACGCGCCCGCCGACAAGGTGATGGGGGCCCTCGCCAAGGCCCACCGCATGGAGCTGGTGGACCTCACCGGCGTGACGGTGCCGCAGGAGGTGGTCGACCTCCTCCCCGAGAGCGTGGCCCGCGAAAACACCCTCTTCCCGCTCGAGGAAGTGGGCATGTCGCTCAAGCTCGTCACGAGCGACCCCACCGACATCGACACGCAGGAGAAGCTCCGCTTCATCCTCAACCGCGGCGTCGAGATGGCCCTCGCCCCGCGGCAGCAGATCGTCGAGGCGATCAACCGCCACTACGGCCTCTCCGACGGCGAAAGCGCCGACTCCATGCTGCAGGAGTTCACCGACACCGCCATCGACTTCACCGAGACGGCCGTCGAGCAGGCCGCCACCCAGCAGACCGAGGAGGACAACTCCGACGCCCCGGTCGTGAAGCTCGTGAACCTCATCATCACCGAGGCGGTGCAGCTGCGGGCCAGCGACATCCACATCGAGCCCTTCGAGCACCGCATCCGCATCCGCTACCGGATCGACGGCCGCCTCGTGGAGCGCGACAATCCCCCCCGCCGCCTCCTGGGCGCGCTGCTCTCCCGCATCAAGATCCTCTCCAAGCTCGACATCGCCGAGCGCCGCCGGCCGCAGGACGGCCGCATCAAGCTCTCCGCCGGCGGCAAGGATTACGACCTCCGCGTGAGCGTGCTGCCCACGAACCACGGCCAGTCGGTCGTGATGCGGGTGCTCGACAAGGCCACGATCAGCGTCGGCGTGCGGCAGCTCGGCCTCTCCGAGCAGGACTTCCGCAACTTCAAGAACCTCATCCGGCGGCCCAACGGCATCATCCTCGTGACGGGCCCGACGGGCTCCGGCAAGACGACCACGCTCTACGCCTCGCTCAACGAGTTGAACCGCCCCGACACCAAGATCATCACCGCCGAGGACCCGGTCGAGTACTACCTCAAGGGCATCAACCAGGTCGAAATCAAGCACCAGATCGGCCTCGACTTCGCCCGCGTCATCCGCGCCATGCTGCGGCAGGCGCCCAACGTGATCCTCGTAGGCGAGATGCGCGACACCGAGACGGCCCAGATGGGCATCCAGGCGTCGCTCACGGGCCACTTGGTGTTCAGCACGCTCCACACCAACGACGCCCCCGGCGCCGTCACCCGCATGATCGACATGGGCGTGCCGGCCTACCTCGTGGCCTCGAGCGTCGTGGCCGTGCTCGCCCAGCGTCTCGTGCGCGTGGTCTGCACGCGGTGCAAGCAGCCCTTCACGCCCCCGGATTCCCAGTTGCAAACGGCGGGCATCACCGAGGAGATGATGAAGACGGCCACGTTCATGAAGGGCCGCGGCTGCGTCAACTGCCAGAAGTCGGGCTACAAGGGCCGCCTCGGCATCTTCGAGCTGATGGTGATGAACAACAAGATCCGCGAACTGGCCTTCCAGGGCGCCTCCACCACCGACATCCGCCGCATGGCCGTGAGCACCGGCATGAAGATGATGTGGGACGACGGCATCATGAAGGCCATGAAGGGCATCACGTCGCTCGACGAGGTGTTTCGCGTGGCGAAGAAGCCGGAGTGACCGGCGCGGCCGCGCCGCCCGCTGCCCGCTGCCCGCGTCACGCGGCGCTTCTGTCCACGGCCTCCCTCTGCACGGCTTTCCTGTTTCCTGCGCACGGCTTCCAGGGAGGGGTCGCCCCTGTCCTGGAGCCGGCGTAGGCGGCCAGCGAAGCCAGGATGGCGAAGCGCAGCCGGCTTCGAGTGAGCGAAGGCCTGGAAGGCCGGAGCGAACGTCCGAGCGACAGGACAGGGGCGACCCCTCCCCGCGGCGACCATGCCGCGGCATGACCGCGGTGCTTCGGCCGACGCCGCCGGTCACGGGCCCGGCTTCACGTGCATGTGCAGCACGGCCGGAGGCGAGGCGCGGGTTTCCCAGGCGGCGGGATCGCCCGGCAGGAATGCCCGGTCGAACGACTCGTCGGATTCGATCACCGTCGTGCTGCCCGCCGGCGCCGCCGCCATGAGGGCCGTGACGAGCCCGAGCAGCTCCTCCCGGCGCTCGGCGAAGAACGACCACGGCGGCGACACGAACACGATCCAGGGCATGTCGCCCGGCAGCGGCGGCAGCCGCCGCGCCCAGAGGAGCACGTCGCCCGGCCGCACCTCCACCTGCGCTTCGATGCCGAGCGCCCGCGCGGACCGCCGCAGCGCGTCGGCCGTGGGGAAGTGACGCTCCGCCAGGACCACGCGGGCCGCGCCGCGGCTCACCGCCTCGAAGCCGAGCGAGCCCGTGCCGGCGAAGAGGTCGATCGCCGCCGCCCCGCGCACCGACGTGCCGAGCAGGTCGAAGAGCGTCTCGCGCACCCGGTCCTTCATCGGCCGCGTGGGGCCGGCGGGCACGAACTCGAGCCTCCGGCCGCGGAGGCTGCCGCCGATGATCCGGGGCGCGGCGGCGGCCTCGTCGCCGGCGACGGGGTGGGCACGGTGGGGGCCGGAGGGCCGCGGGCGGGGCATGGGAAAAGGGTCGCGGAGGCGGGCGGGGAGAGCGTTCCCGGGAGACAGATGGACGTGGTATCGTAACTCTGTCGCGCGGGCCCTTCGTCCGCCGCCGCAAAAAACCTCGAGGAGGCGGAGCGTTGCACAGGTCAGCTTGCCTGAAAAAAAGGGCCCTGAAGCGTGTCACGGGCGCGGCCGGCTGGGCCCTGTGGGCCGCGTGCGCCGGGAGCCTCTGCGTCGCGACGGCCGCCGTGGGCACGGCCCACGCGCAGGGCACGCCCGCCGTCGAGCACGCGCACGATCCCGCCAAGGCGCTCGCCGAGTTCGAGGCCGCCCGCAAGCAGGAGAAGGAGCTGATCGGCGAATTGACGGTGCTGCAGGCCGAGTTTCAGCAGCCCGGCGCCGACCGGGCCGCGATCGCGGCCCGATTCGAATCGGCCAAGGAGCGGATTCCCACCGTCCGCGACCGGCTCGAAACCTCCGCCTTCGCGCTGGCCCAGGCCGATCCCTCCAACAAGCAGGCCCGTGAACTCTGCGGCTTAATCGTCGCCACCTGGCTCAAGTCCGACGACCCGCTCAAGGCCCTGCAGATGGCCGAGGTGCTCGACAAGGCGGGCGCCGCCGACGGCCGCGTGGACATGAACATGATGGGCTCCTCCGCCGCGATGGTGCTTTCGCGGCTCGACGAAGCGGCCGCGTTTCTGAAGAAGGCCGCGTCGCAGGGCATTCCCGGCTCGCAGGTGAAGGAACTCGAGCACGCGATCGACGAGGAGCGGCCGAAGGTGGAGGCCGAGATGGCGAAGCGGAAGGCCGACGCCGAGGCCGACGACCGCCCCCGCGTGCGGCTCCGCACCACCAAGGGGGACGTGATCATCGAGCTCTTCGAGGACGACGCCCCGAACACCGTCGCGAACTTCATCAGCCTCGTCGAGAAGGGGCTCTACGACGGCACGCCGTTCCATCGCGTGATCGGCGGCTTCATGGCGCAGGGGGGCGATCCGCTCGGCAACGGCACCGGCGGCCCCGGCCACGCGATCGAGTGCGAGGTGAACCTGCCGACGGCCCGGAAGCATTTCTACGGCACGCTGTCGATGGCGCACGCCGGCCCCAACACCGGGGGCTCGCAGTTCTTTCTCACCTTCCGCCCCACCGAGCACCTCGACGGCAAGCACACCGTCTTCGGCCGGGTGATCGAGGGCTTCGGCGTGCTGCCGCTGCTCGTCCGCACCCAGGACGAGAAGGGCCAGCCGCTCCAGGGCGCGCGGGTCGACAAGATCATCAAGGCGGAGGTGCTGCGGAAGCGCGACCACGCCTACGTGCCGAAGACGCTGCCCGATCCGAAAAGCTGATCCGGCGAGGAGACCGATCCGTCACGGAGACAAGCCCGGCGCCCGTCGCCGGAGGAGGTGCGATGATGCCGGTCCGATATCGATGCGTCGCGTTCGCGGCGCTGTTGACCATGTCGCTCACCGTGTCGCCCGACGTGCTACCGCGCGTCGTGGATGCGCCCGTGGCCGTGTCGGCCGCGGAGCCGAAGGGAACCCCGCAGCGAGGAGGTGCGAGCGTGTCTGAGGAAGAACCGGCCAATCCCGCCGTCGCCGGCCGCGTGCCCGACGCGGAACTGCCCAGGTCGGAAGAGGAGTGGCGCCGCCGGCTCACCGCCGAGCAGTTCCAGGTGGCCCGCAAGAAGGGCACCGAGCGGGCCTTCACCGGCAAGTACTGGAACACCACCACGCCCGGCACCTACCGCTGCATCTGCTGCGGTGAGCCCCTCTTCCGCTCGGGGGAGAAGTTCGAGAGCGGCTGCGGCTGGCCGAGCTTCAACGCACCGATCGACGGCGTGAAGGGCACGACGATCGCCGAGCATCTCGACACCTCCCACTTCATGCGGCGCACGGAGGTGACCTGCCGGCGGTGCGGCGCCCACCTCGGGCACGTCTTCAACGACGGGCCGCCGCCCACGGGCCTGCGCTACTGCATCAACTCGGCCTCGATCGTGCTCGATGCGAATGCCGCCGAGTCCGACGCGAAGCCCGCCGGCCCCGCGAAGCCCGCCGGGCAGAAGGCGACTCCGCCGGCCGAGTGACCGCCCCCGCGGCCCCAGCACGCAGCCGCGGTCGCGCGGACGCCGTCATCCCCCATGCCCGTCTTCGACACCGTCGCGCTCACCCTCGGCTCGCTCCTGGCGGGCTTCGTGAACGCGATCGCGGGGGGCGGCGGGCTCGTCACGCTTCCGGTGATGCTCGGCGTGTTTCCGCAGGCCGAGCCGGCCGTGCTCTTCGGCACCAACAAGGCCGCGATGGTCTGCGGCACGGCGTCGGCGGCCGTCGACTACGCGCGGCACGTGCGGCTGCCCTGGCGCACGCTCGCGCCGGCGATCGTCGTGGCCTTCCTCGGCGGCGCGACCGGCGCCTGGGCCGTCACGCTCATCTCCCCCGACGGACTGCGACGGGCGCTGCCGCTGATGCTCGGCACGGTGTTCGTGGTCACGCTCTGGGGCGGCCCGGCGGGCGAGCGGCACGCGCCGCGGTTCGGCGGCTCCGCGGAGGCGGCGATCACGGCGGGCCTCGGTCTCGTGATGGGGCTCTACGACGGCTTCTTCGGCCCCGGCACCGGCAGCTTCCTGATCTTCTTCATGGTGCGTCTGCTGGGCTTCGACTACCTCCACGCCGCCGCCTGCACGAAGGTGCTCAACATGACGACGAACCTCGGGGCGCTGGCCTTCCTCGGCTCGGCGGGCCACGTCTGGTGGCGGTTCTTCCTGCCGATGGCGGCGGCCAACGTGGCGGGCGCGTTCCTCGGCACCCGCCTGGCGCTCAAGCACGGCTCGCCCCTCGTGCGCCGGGTGTTTCTCGCCGTCGTCGCCGCGTTGATCCTCAAGACGGCCTACGACGTGTGGGCCGGCTGAGCGGCGGCCGCGGGCGTTGCTTCCGCCGAAGTCACCGCTGCGGACCGAGCATCCAGGCGAGCAGGCCCTTCTGCACGTGCATGCGGTTGGCCGCCTCCTCCACCACCACGCTCTGCGGGCCGTCGATCACCTCGTCGGTGACCTCCTCGCCCCGCCGCGCCGGCAGGCAGTGCATGAAGAGGGCGTCGGGACAGTGCTGCATCAAGGCCGCGTTGACCTGGTAGGGTCGCAGGTCCGCCAGCCGGCGGGCCCGCTCGTGCTCCTGTCCCATGCTCGCCCAGACGTCGGTGTAGACCGCCGCCGCCCCCTTCACCGCCGCGGCCGGGTCGTCGGTTTCCTCGATGTCGGCCGCCGGCACGACCTCGGCGAGGTGGCGACGGAAGGCGTCGTCGAACTGGTAGCCCCGCGGGGCCGCGAGCACGAACCGCATCCCCAGCAGGCCGCAGACCACCGCCAGCGACCGGGCCATGTTGTTGCCGTCGCCGACGAAGGCCAGCGTGTGGCCCGCCACGCGGCCGACGTGCGTCTGCAGCGTGTAGATGTCGGCCAGCGCCTGGCAGGGATGGCAGTAGTCGGAGAGGCCGTTGATCACCGGCACGGTGGCCGCGGCGGCGAGCTGCTGGATCGTGGCGTGGGCCTTCGAGCGGCAGACGATCACGTCGACATACTCGCTGAGCACGCGGCCGAAGTCGGCGATGCTCTCCCGCGACGAGGAGAAGCCGGCGTCCTGCCCGAGAAACAGGCTCGACCCGCCGAGGTGGACCATCGCCGCCTCGAAGCTCACCCGCGTGCGCAGGCTCGGCTTCTCGAACACCAGCGCCAGCACCCGGCCCGGCAGCAGGGCGTCGCGGCGGCCCCGCCCGTATTTCTCCTCGAGGTCGCGCGAGACCGCGAACACCGCCTCGATCTCGTGGGCGGAGAGATCCTCGGGCACGATCAGGTGGCGCATGGGGGTGGGCATGGGTCGTGTCTCACGTCCGCGAGGCCACCTCGACGATGGCGTCGGACAGCCGGTCGCAGCCGTCGTGAACCTCCTTCGCCGAGATGTTCATCGCCGGCAGCAGGCGGATCACCCGCCCCTGGGTGGCGTTGACGAGCAGATTCCGCTCGAGGCACGACTGCACCACCGCGGCGCCGTCGATCGAGAGCTCCACGCCGATCATCATGCCGATCACCCGCACGTCGCGGATCGCGTCGCAGCGGCCCTTGAGCTCCTCCATGCGGGTGCGGAAGATCTCCGCCGTCTGCTCCACGTGGCCGAGCAGGCCCTGCTCGTCGATCATCTCGATCGCCGCGATGCCCGCCGCCGCCGCGATCGGATTGCCGCCGAAGGTGGCCGCGTGCATGCCCGGCCGCAGGTGCCTGGCCAGCTCCACCGTCGTCAGCATGGCGCCCCCGGCGATGCCGGCGCAGAGGCTCTTGGCGAGCGTCATCACGTCGGGCGTGACGCCGAAGTGCTGGTAGCCGAACCAGCGCCCCGTCCGCCCGCAGCCGCACTGCACCTCGTCGAACACGAGCAGCAGATCGTGCGCGTCGGCGATCCGCCGCAGCCCCGCGAGGAAGCCCTCCGGCGCGGGCACCACGCCCCCCTCGCCGAGGATCGGCTCGACGAGGATCCCGCCGGTGTGCTCGTCGACGAGCCGCTCCACCGCCGCGAGGTCGCCGTGAGGGGCGTATTGGAAGCCCGCCACCATCGGCCCGAGCCCCTCGTGATACTTCGGCTGCGCCGTGGCCGACACGCTCCCCATCGTGCGGCCGTGGAAGCCGCCCTGGAAGGTGATGATCTTGTAACGCCTGCCGTCGGTCCGCAGCCGCACGAGCTTGATCGCCGCCTCGTTGGCCTCGGTGCCGGAATTGCAGAAGAAGGCCTGGCCGCCGAACGACCGCTCGGAGAGGAGCCGCGCCCACTCCCCCTGCGGCTCGGTGTACCAGGTGTTGGGCACGTGGATCAGCTTCGCCACCTGCTCCTGCACCGCCCGCACGACCGGCTCGGGGCAGTGGCCGAGCAGGTTGCAGCCCCAGCCCGGGAAGAGGTCGAGATACTCGTTGCCCTCGGCGTCCCAGACCTTCGAGCCCGCCCCGCGGACGAGGCAGACGGGAGACCGCCTGTAGTTGGGCACGACATAACGGCTGAAGACGTCGAGAACGGACTGCGTTTTCGCCCCCAGGGCGGGCGTGGCGTCGATCGTGGCCATGGGCGGCTCCGGCGGTTGGGAGGAGGACGAGGGGCGGAACATCGGCGACAGGAACGGCGGACGCGACGAAACGGAATGCCGAAAAACGGGGGGCACGCGGCCCGGGACGACGGCGGACGGCCGGCGTCAGGAGCCGGCCGACGTCGTGGCGGCGCGGCTGGAGAGGCCGACGGCGTCGTCGCGGACCAGTTCCGTGCCGACGCCGCTGGTGGTGTAGATCTCGAGCAGGAGCGAGTGCCGCAGCCGGCCGTCGATGATGTGGATCTTCTTCACGCCCTGCTCGAGCGTGGCGAGGCAGCCCTCGATCTTCGGGATCATGCCGGCCGAGATCGTGCCGTCGGCGATGAGCCGCCGGGCCTCGGTGGCCGTGAGCGAGTGGATCAGGCTGTCGGGATCGGCCACGTCGCGGAGCACGCCGGGAATGTCGCTGAGCACCACGAGCTTCTCCGCGCGGATCGCCGCGGCCACCGCGGTGGCCGCCGTGTCGGCGTTGACGTTGAGCTTTTCGCCGTTCGGGCCGATCGCCATCGAGGGGATCACCGGCACCTGCCCGGCGTAGGTGAGGTTGTCGATCGTGAGCCGGTCCACGCGGGTGACCTCGCCGACGGACCCGAGATCGACGGGCCGGCCGTCGGCGTCGTCGAGCGCGATCCGCTCGCCGAAGAGCACGTTGGTGGAGATGAAGTTGAGCGACATCGCGCGGCCGCCGTATTCCTCGATCCGGGCGGCGAGTTCGTGGTTGATCTCCGTGGCCAACACCTTCTCGACGATGGCGAGCGTGGCCTCGTCGGTGTAGCGACGGCCCTGCACGAACCGCGGCACGATGCCCGCCTGGTCCATCGCGCGGCTGATCGCCTTGCCGCCGCCGTGCACCACCACCACCCGCATGCCCAGCGTGGACATGAAGACGATGTCGACGAGCAGATGGCGGAGCGAATCCGCATGCTCCATCACGCTGCCGCCGAGCTTGATGACGGTGGTCGTGTCGCGGAACTTGCGGATCCAGCCGAGGGCCTCGATCAGCGTGTCGGCCTTCTGGATCGCCTGCTTCTGCGGCTTCGAGATGGGGGGATTGCTGGGCACGTGGCGAACGCTCCCTCACGGGAACGGCATCGGAGGAGGCGACGGGGCGACAACGGGACGGGCCGCGCGGAAACCGACAGCTTACCAAGCCCGCCGCGGGGGGAAACGATCGTTTTTCGCGGCCGCCGGCCGCGCGGCGGCCCGGGCGGCCGGGCGACGGCGGGGCCGCCGCGGGCACGCTCCGAGCCGATCGCCCCGCCATCCCCCCCGGGCAATCGGCGCAATCGGCAGGGTCGGCAGCGGCGGCCTGTCTCCGGGGGGGATCTCGTCGCAGGCAGCCCAGTCGGAATCAGCGGAACAGCCCCCAGCGACCGATGAAGTCTGCGGCGGAAAGGGGGACGGGAATGGACGGCGGCGAAGCCAGCGGAGATCGGGGTGCGCGACGGCGGCGCCGGAGGGGCCTTGCGCGGCTCTGGGCCCTGGCGCTCCTCGCCGCTGGCGGTCCGATCCTGGGCGGCGAGTCCGCGCCGCCGGCGCCGGCCAAGCCGCCCGCCGCGGCCGCGCCGGCCGTGCCGCCGCCCGCCACGGCTCCCGCCGCTGTGCCGCCGGGTGCGCCGCCAGATGCGCCGCCGGGTGCGCCGCCGGGTGCTGACGCAGCCGTGCAGCCCGGGCCGGCGAGCCCCGCGGCACCGGGCGTCGCCGCGCCGGCCGCGGCTCCCGGCGGTGCTCCCGCTCCCGCCGCTCCCGTGCCGGGGGTGCCCCCCGCAGCGGCGCCCGCGACGCCCCCGCTGCCTCCGGCCGTCGCCGCCGCGGCCCCGCCGGTCAACGCGCCGAATCTCGCCCAGGACTTCGCCGACCTCGACGTCGGCGGGCTCCGCGAGAGCTGGTCACGCACCCCGAGC
>Ga0136644_10003847_pt1 | contig 11173 bp, 11 predicted proteins | sample C_130820_EF_Meta_FD_94780 | JGI IMG/M metagenome (GOLD analysis project Ga0136644, IMG submission 94780) | Freshwater microbial communities from Lake Croche, Canada to study carbon cycling - C_130820_EF_MetaG (v2) (version 2) | ecosystem: Environmental > Aquatic > Freshwater > Lake | place...
GAGTTCAGAGCTGTGCGGGATGTTGTATTGACCCAGTGAATTTCTGCTCAGGTGTTATCTTTAAAGGAAACACAAATGAGCACGAAGATGGAAGAAGACATCAAACGCTGGACGGCCAAACGCAAAGCTGCATTGGTCATGTAAATCATTCAAGGCAAGACCACGGTTTCAGAGGCCAGTCACTCCTTTGACATTACGCCCTCTTATATTGAAGAATGGGTTGACGAAGCCAAGCGAGGCATGGAGAACGCTTTGCGCACCAAGTCCATGGAAATCCAAGAGCAGTACGAGCGCCAGATCAAAGTCTTGCAAGAGGCCTGAGGCGAAGCCATGCTGGAGCTGCGTGCCAGAAAAAAACTCAACTCCATGCTGGGCATCGAAGACGGGAATTGATGCCAGAACAAGAACACGGTGCAAAGTGTGTTCCAGTGTAAGGGCTGGCAGGTACGCAAGCGTCCGGTGGGTTTGAGGCCTCGTATCCAGGGGCTGGCGTCGGTGACCAAAGCGCCCAATGAACGCTTGGCGACTGATCTGTGCTGGGTCTGTGCAAGGGTGCAAACGCCCTTCTTGCTTCGCACGGACAACGGCTTGGTATTCACCAGCCGCAGCTATATGGCACTGGTCAAAAGCTATGGGCTGCAACAGGAATTCATCACGCCGTAACCTCCGAAACAATATGGGATGATGGACCGAGTAATCCGCATTATGAAGGAGCAGTACGTGGACCGTCACCGCTTTGAGACCCTGCAACACCCCAGCCGAGTCATTGGTGACTGGACTAACTTTTACAACCTCCACAAGCCTCACCATGCCCTGGGTATGCGAACCCCCGCTGAGGTTTATGCTTTAGCGGCCTGACCTTTGCATAAACAACTGTGTCAATACAATTTGAAAAGTTATTTTACATGAGGCCATTATAAATCAGTCTCAAAAAATAAATGGCTATTTATTTAGAACCGAATTAATAAGGTCATCTTTAACTTTTTTACCTTTTAATGAATATGCATAAGCAGGAATTCTTCCTGAATCAGATAATTTTACGACATCCGTGCAATCTCTGCCGTCTCTCATTAAACACAAAGTTACTCTACCATATGCAGTGATATCCCTACAGCTTTCAGTCTCTAACTGATAAAATCCTCGTGTTGTAGCGTCATTAGGTTCAATTGTGTATTTACCGTGAGACTGACCAACCTGCTTACGAGTGCCATTGATTGTTTGAAAATATGATGCTGCAAAAATAAGACTTTTAACGCCTACATTATTAAAATTACTTACAGTAATATCAGGTGAACAAAATTGATTTTTCCCTGATCCATATTCATATGCCCTGGATATGACAACAACTATGGCATCTTTTGGATAATTTCCTGCAAGATGTTCTTTGACAAGTGCACTTTTGAATAACTCTTCCTGCTCAGATTTTGTCACTTCGGAAAAACATGAATTAGTGATGAGAGACAAAAGAAGGAAATAGATAAGGTTTAATATATTTTTTTTCACAGTATAACTTTCAGTAAAATTTCTAAATTTATTAAATTGTTGATTATTTATCTGACTTCAAGTCTAAATTTTTAGATTTAGAAGAATTGGTATTTTTTATTTCTTCAGAATTAGTATTCAATATTAGTGGCATGCCACTACTCCCCCCACCAATAACCACAATTTTAGCATTGTTCGATTGACTCAACTGCAAAGTTGCATCAATACCGCGCCACTTAAGATAAGAGTCAGACAGGCCTGTACTCACTATTTCTTGAAATCCACGAATACCCAATGCCTCAGTTCGTTTTCTTTCAACTTCTTTTTGCTCAGCTGCGATTCTAAAATTATATTCATCAACCAACGCTCTTGCAGTATTTTTTCGAACATATGCTTCTCTCACACCCTCTGGAAATTTAATGTCTTTGAAAAGAACTGCTTCTAGTACCACCCATTTATAGTCAGGGTTGTTTTTAAATTCAGGTAAATTTCTTATGGCTTCGAGGTTATTTAAAGCTTTACTTGCTTCAATACTTACATTTTTTTCGAAATTTATACGTTCTCCAGAGTGTAAATCCTCGGATCGATAAGCGGACATTTGTGTTCGGACAACTGAACTCACCACTCGAGATATAATTTTATCTCCATAGTCGGGCCCTAAATGCTTGTGAACAATGCCCGCTGCATCTGGAACAAGATGGTATGCCCAAGCCAAATCAACTTCTACACTAAGACCATCACCACTGAGAGTACCTACTTTTTCTTCACTAACTTTAACTCGTGTGTCATACAAATACATTTGGTTCCAAGGTTGAATAAGTACAATCCCCTCTCCATATGCAGGACCTGTTCTGGTTCCATCTTGGAATCTACGCCACTCAACACCTACATTCCCAGGAGGTATGGTTACAACAATAATTGGTAGCAACAGGGTAAAAACAAAAATGATGGCTAGTCCAATAAACCATATATCATTTCTCCAGGCAAGAAACTGTCGAAAAATATGCTTAAGAAAAATTGAAGGAATTTCTTTAATCATCATGATTGATAATCAGTCTTAATTTTGGTGAACTTGAACTAAAACACCATTTTCAAGGTGTAAGCGTTTATCTGCTAAATGAAAATAATTTTCGTCATGTGTAATGGCAATTACAGTGATATTTTCTGCGCGAATAAGTGGCAAAATAGAATTATAAAAATATTGTCTAAAACCAGGGTCTTGATCTGCAGCCCACTCATCAAGAATCAGAATAGGTTTCTTTTCAGCCAATGCTGCAAACAATGCAAGTCGCTTACGTTGACCGGTTGATAATTTTAATGTTGAAAATTTACCGTTAATTATTTTTAATTTATTAGTCAATTGCAAACGATCCAACCAAGTGTTAGTCCATTCAGGATCAATAGAGTTAATGCCATACAATTGTTTAAATAAATAGAAATCAGAAAAAACAACTGCAAAAAGACTGCGATAATAAAAGATGCTCTCCGGCCAAACTGATTGATTGTCGATTATAATATTACCAGATGTTGGCTGATACAATCCAGTCAGTAGTTTAAATATTGTAGTTTTACCGGATCCATTATTACCGGAAATAAATATTAGATCTCTAGGATTTATAAAGAAATTTAAAGGACCGACTGAAAATTCATTTTTCAAACTATATTCAAAACGAACATTTTCAAATGAAATTTTACTTGCAAATGAATTGGCATTTAAAATATCTAAAGTTTCAATATTTTCTTTGATTTCATTTATTGATGAACTACCATATCGATTAGTCTTATGTGAGTTCAATGAATCCAATTGCTTGTCAAATTCGATTACATTGTTTGCAGCCAAATTAGCAGATAGAATTGTAGGTACACTTCCAATCATGCCAAATAATGGGCTTACTAAAAACATAACAGCAGCAACAAGTTGTTTTACATGGTCAGAAGTTTCAGAGCCCAATATTGGCATTACAAATGCCATACTCCCAAGTAAAGCAAAAACAGAAAATTGGTATAATACAAAATCTCTGGACAACGCTTTGTGAGCTACAAGTTTTTGCTCTATAGCAGCTGCAGAAGATTCAATAGCACCATTTACTGCGTCACGAAATTTTTCATTTGATAATTTTAATTCTTTAAAGCCATCAACCAATGAATTCACTTGTTCTTGCATCTCACCAGCTTTTGTTTGCGCTGAGCTCAGCGCATTTTGCACAGCTTCTGCATGATTTAAAAAAATCCAAATTGACAAACTTGAAACAACAATAGTTAGTATAAGTCCAGTTATCGAAATATAACCAAGATAAATGAAAGCAAATAATGAAAGAACAAATGATTGAGCTGCAAATGCAAGAGGGGTTGCTACTTGTGAGATGTTAAGAGTATCAAGTGAGAGTACTGAATTAATTTTGGGTATTCCGATAAATTCCACATCCCTAAGCTCAATCTTTTGTAAATTCAAGATTAAATTTGTGCGAAGAGAATGAACAGTATTTTCAACAATAGGTCCACTCAATTCAAGTGACTTCAATTGAGAAAAACAATATACAAATAAAGCCAACAAAAACTGTATAATATTATAAATTTTTGATCCCGTTGAATCTGAATCGGACACTGAGTTATTTATCAAATAATAACAATATGTTAAGCCTATGGCAGAAAGAACTGAAAATCGTAAAAAACTTAGTATTTGACTCCTACTTTGATTCCAAATAATTAATAACAATGTCATTGCTCGAACCTTTCACGGTATTTTTCAGGTAATGCCGTAATTTTAACCGGATAAAATATCAAAATAATAATAAAAGACAAAATAGGCGTTAATATTACTGAAGTTAAAAAGCTTTTAGAGAAACCAAGTTCAGTTTTTCTTCCTAGAAATGCAACAATCAAACATGCGAAAAAATAAAGAACAATCACTAAAGAGAACATAGTTTTTCCTTGAATAAAAAAAGAATCTATTTAGCAGGATTGTGAAAGTTGATTGAAGTATTTATTGCTTTCCTGCATTTGTATAGCACCAACGAAGACAACAAAAAACAACTTACCGAAACTGAACAAATAGATTGTATCAAACCAAATTTTGAATCAGTATTTAAATCTGAAATAATGCCAACCAATGATGGAGATACAGATGGTATTAAAGACATAAACAGTACTAAACCGGAAAATAAACGACCCCTGAGTTGAGATGGGCTCACGTCTTGTAACATCGTTGAAGTGTGCCCCCCTCCCATGGTCAATAATGCAACACTGATAAAAACACAATACAAAACCATATTTAAGTTGTACGCAATCAATTGCATTAGTGTAGGAATAATTGCAATAACCATACCGCTTAAATAAATGATGTATGAAGTACGCTGACCGAATTTTGGTGAAAGTAATTGAGTTAATACCAACGAGAATGCAATACCTAATACACTACCCGCTATAACCGCTTTTCCGAAGGTTGTACCTACATCCGCAGCCGACATTTCAAATCGACGAGCCAAATAAGTAGGAATCCATGATGCTATTGCGCTTATACCGGCAGCTTGAATCGCAAATGCGCTATAAAGACCAATTAAAGCTGTACCATGTTGGTTCATGTAAATTCGGAAATTAGGTGCATCTTTAAAGTTATGGTTTTGACGTTTTATGTTGCCAATAAACAAAACAAGAATTGCTATTGGTAACCCAAGTAAACCAGCAATTACAAATGCACCTCTAACCCCAGAAGAAACTGGAAAATACTCTTTTAATGAAATAAGATTGAAATCCACATAAGCAATCAGATTTCCAGCGGCAATAGCGCCCAAGCCTCCAGCTACTGTTGCGGTTCCAGCTAAAATAAGATTTACTTTCACTCGGCTTTTTTTTGAAAATAAATCAGGTACCATTGAGTTTACAACAGGTCCAAGTGCCTGCTCTCCAAATGCAAGAGCAACAATTCCAAGCAATATTACAAAAAATTGAATAGCCATTCCGAGGCCTATCGTTGCAATCGACCAGAAAAATATACAGGCTGATAGAACTATTTGTCTAGGTGCACGATCAGCCAAATAACCTAAAATTAATCCACCTGCCCCAGCACAGATAAAAGGGAAACTTAAAAATAAACCAATATGTAAATCTGTTAAACCAAGTTCAATCTTGAAAGACTCCATACTGATCGTCAATATTGCAGCGTTCAAGGCCCCAGCATATTGTGCAGTAATGATCAATCCCAATGCAAACCAAGAACGAGTCCCTAATTGACTCAATGAACCGAATGTTAGATTACTTGACGGTGTCACTTCAGAAGTTTTAATCATTGTTTGTTGCTCAACGCCTTGAACAACTGTCATTACCAAGATCCTCGGAACTCTATACCGTAATTACGCGGCCTGACATAATTAGAAAGAACATATGCAGGTGGACCAAAATTATAGAATTTGAGCAAGGTGTCTTTTGCATTCAATGCATTGTCTACAAATAACCTAACCTCTCCCCAATTTCCTTTTACACCTGCACTCATGTACAGTTGATGACTGTCGTCATTTTTAAACTTTTCATCTGCAGAAATTTCCGTATTGTAGGAAGACGCTACACGGTATCGAGCATCGAAAGTGCCTGTCATTTGATCTTGAATAAGATATGTATAACTGCCAAGCAAAGTGACTTTGTTCAAAGAAGTCATAGGCAATCTACTTCCACCTTTGGCTACCACAGAACCGTTGTTCCCAAGTACGTCGGCGTCAATTTTGCCATCCGTGAGTGAGTAGCCTAATCCAAGTTTCAGGTTTGCCCCAATTCTTCCACCAAGCTCAATCTCAGCCCCTTTTGTCGTCGCTTTGCCGGCATTACGAACATAAGAGAACGTGTTGTCGTTGGTTCTGAAAGAAAGTTGAATGTCTTTCTGATTGTGTTGGTAAACATAGGTGTTTAAGTACCAACCACCGTTGAGCTCTGACTTGAGACCAATTTCATTTGATTGCACAGACTCAGGCGCAAACTGTGATTTAGCGTAGGGGTAGAGAGAAACAGGTAATGTATTTGATCCGCCTGCTCTGAATCCTTCTGCATATTTTCCAAAAAACATCAAATTATCATTGAATTTGTAAACAAATCCCAACTTAGGTGAAGTTGCTGTGGAAGCATCTTTACCATTTTGAATATAACCTGCAGGAGGAATACCTAATGGTAAGTTAGAGCCAGTTATTTGCTTTGAGACAAAGTCCTTTTTATCCTCGAAGTAGCGAACACCAGCTTGGGCTGAAAGTTGTTGAGTAAGTTGATAGTCAACATCGCCAAATAGGGCCTTTGAAGTTCCCTTTTGTTCGCTGTGAGTTAACGGCGCATCTAGTGCATTAATTGCAGGTATAGTAAAAATAAAAGTTTCATCTTTCAGGCGTTTTTCATTTTTGTAATAAGCGCCGACAGTCCAGTTGAATGTTTTTTGGCCTTTAGAAACCAATCGAATTTCTTGGCTGAAAGCCTCGCTTTTAACATAACTTCCCAGCTTAGCATCAGCTCCTGGCACTAAGTTTGGAGGAAAAAATATTGGAATACCTGGACTGATATCGCTTAAATATGAATTTGAGGAGTCGGCTAATGATGAAGCCGATATTAAGTTGGCAAAACCAAAATCATAGTTCACGACGATCGAGTTTATGTTAAGGTCAGTATTGTGTGGGGACAGAGCCTTGATGGGACCGGCTCCGAAAGCTTTGCCAGCAGTTACGGGCTCTAATTTGCCCGGTGAAGTGGCCATGAAATCGTAAAGCTTATTATTGCTATTGATAATGGAAGCGTCAACTGTCAATTCTGAGTTTGGAGTGTACCGAATTGCAGTTCGTACATCTCGCAATTTGGAGGTATTGGTGTCATTGCGTTTGAGATCGGGAACGTCAACCCATCCTGGTAAATCGCGATAATTAACAGATACAGTAGCCGCAAGTGTATTGGCTACAATTGGTAAATTCATACTGACCTGCGTTGCGAATCCAGATCCTCCACCTTCTGTTGCAAAACCGCTAATTTTGTAACGCCCAAATAAACTACTGCTGTCTGGCTTTTTTGTGATGACACGCAATGTGCCGCCCATAGAACCTTCACCGAACAAAGTGCCTTGAGGACCACGAAGCACCTCTATGCGTTCAATGTCAAACAATCCGACTTCTGGCATATAACCAGGGACATAAGACACAGCAACTTCATCAATGTAGTAACCGTTGGGTGAAGAGGCCTGATCGCTTAGCGATAAGTCAGTCACGCCACGGATTGTCATTCTCATCTGACCTGGCGTAGCTGCAACAACCCCAACGCCAGCGACAGCATTACCAAGGTCCTGAATACTTTGAAGTCCTTGATCTTCTATCTGTTTTCCACCCAAGGAGGTAAGGCTAACAGGAATATTTTTGGCAAGTTGATCCCGTTTTTGCGAGGTCACTGTAATTTCATTGTCATTTGAACCAGTTGTTTGCGCCAAAGCCAATTGGGGGAAAACTGAAATCAAAGCCAATGTCAATGTGGTGAATTTATACATTTTAGAAAATTTTGGGTTGAGATTATAAAGGTGCGATAAATTGAATTTACGATAAATATTTAAAAATTCAAAATTAATCTAAGTTAATTTCAATGAGTTAAGAAATATAATTCTGACCTTTTTCTCAGTCAAAGTATTAATTTTTTTTTCTGTCAGTAAATGGGTTCGAACTACATGCTCAAAAATTGACATCAAACCAGCAGCGATCAATGAATTTAAAATAACGCCGCCAACGACATATAATGACAAGTTAAAAATCTTCAAGAATTTTCCTGACAATTGTTGACCCATAACACCATTTATCAAATCACCAGACACCCTGTGACATAAACCATCAGAAACGACAAGGCCATATTCGCTGGATACTTTTTTTATCATCTGATTTAATACCATTTTCTCGAGAAGCAAATCCCAAAATGGTATCGGCATCAACATGGAAAAACCAGCAACAACTGGAAATGTTTTCACAACAAAATTTAAAAAATTAAAATTAATTTTCTGGAAAAATAGCCCAAATCAGAATGTTAATTCTGTCTCGGGCTGATTATTTAAATTCAGGCTGCTGAAGCAACTGTTGCAACTGTAGTTTCAGTAGCGGCATCAGGTTTCACGGCCAGTTTTGCACCAACTTTGAATTGAGATTTGAAATACTCATTGACTTTTTTAGGATCGAAAGTCAGAAATGTACCGCCAGACTCAAAGTGTTGAACGAATACTTTGCCAATTGCGTAAGTAATACCACCGCCGAGAGAAGCCATCGACAGAGCGCCGGCAGTTTGACCTATAAGTGGTACTGATTTGATGGCACTGGCTAAGAAAGGTGCGAATTGCAATGGTGCATAGCCGCTGATTAATGCAGCAACTGTTTTCTTGGCATACTCGTCAACAAATTTCACTCCATACAAGTCCCCAAGTGACTTGAGCAATTTCATCTGTGTTGCTGTCAATCCAACGAAGTCAACCATTGGAACTGGAATAAAACCAAAACCTGCAGCGACGAAAGAATGGTTGAGCACCATAGATTCTGCTGCAGCCAATCGTTCAGCGCCAGACATGACTGCAACTGTTGGGTGTGTTTCTTGTACAGTTTCATCCGTTGTAGATTCTGCATGTTGAGCATTCAAAGAATCGTTTTCATCTGTCAGTTTTGTATCACTTTTTTTCATATCAATTCCTTAATAAAAGGTTGTGGTTGGGGGAATAATAATGATGTTGGCTCGAGTTTCAAAGAAATTTATTTGATCAAAATAGAGGGGGAAAGAGGTATGGCCCCAGGCACTTTTGTAAGAGTTAACATCTGAGAAATCAATACCAGAACTTGGTTGGAATAGCTGAGGCTGTCTCTCGGAATGGAGTAATCTTCACCTTGGTATTTCACAGTTGCAAGTGGAGCGCCCTTTGTAGGCCCCTTTGTAACTAAAAACAATGGGGTACCCTTGGCTAAAATTTCTTCCTTAGAGGCTTTGGGATCTAAATAAGCATCCCCTACAACTTTCACGTATTTGGGTACGTCCTGATTTTGGAGGTTGACCACTGCGCCGAGGAAATCAAAAACATTCCGAGCAGATCGCAGTTTGATAATAAAAGTGCCAGTTGGCCGATCATCATTGGCTCGGCTTTTTTTCAAGTTACCGCCAGGCGCAACTTTTTCCACAATTGTCTTGCAGTAAGCGGATGCGTTCAATTTGACAGGCAACACATCATCAGCCAAATCCTCTTTAATGCAAAGTCTGGCATTGGGAGCCATTTTGACCAGTTGAAATCCAGATGTCCCATTGGACAATGGAAGAGGGATCAGCATGACGCCAGGTTGCGCTGTTGCTGCAGCGATGGCCATCAAATTTTTGTTAACTTCACTTGCATCCATTGGAGCAGAAATCGGCATTGATGCGACAGTCTGCTCCACGTCTAAACCGCCGCGCACTAAGGTGTAGAGTGCTTGTTGAAATCTCTCAAAATCTGGCGAATAGGGATCGTTCACAAACTTGGCAGTAGAAGTACCAGATGAGTCTTGCCACTCAACGGATTCAATGGCCAATGAATAAAGTACTGATTTGCTGGATGATTGGCTGTTAGTCAGATTGGCAATCACTTCAGGTTTCATGTTCGTTAAAAACGAAACCATGAAGTTTGAATTGTCCAGAGATGCCTGAGTGAAATTGAAGCTATTTGATACTGACAAAGATGCGCCAGTTGCGGAAGCTGAGCCCAAGGCTGGGGATAAAAACCCGGAAATGGAGCCTGGATCTTTGGCCAGCAAGCTCAGGTTCAGATTCGCGCCGTTTGAAACATTACCAGAGCCAACTACGGATGGCATATCGAGAAAGCTTACTGGCATAGACTTGGCGGAGCGCACCACATTTAACAATATGTTGTCGTTGCCGTACTGCTCAAGGACATCGCGATATGCTGAAGACATTGCGCCGAAACTTGTGGAACCAGTTAGACCTGCGCAACCCGACAGCAGAGTTGCACAAGTCAAAAAAGAGAAAAAGATTTTATTTGTAAACATAAAAAATTCAATGGATTTTACAAACATTGATCATATTTGCCAAGTATGACAATAATATTAAATTGTGAATTTTGCCAGTGTTTTTACCAGCGATTGATTTTGGATTGCGGCCTACCAATCACTACATATAAAAAATATATTTATTTATTTATTTAAAACTTTATTAATATTTATTTATAGTTTGACCTCGAGCCACATGGTTGACGTCGACCGAAAATTGACAACCTAAAAGCGAGAACGCCTATTCAAAATTGACATGGGTGTTCAACTGCCCTGCTGAAACTTTCAGCAGGGATGTAATAGGTGGGCACCATGGACATGATTGGCAAATTGAGGAGCATAAAGTTGCGCGACCAACCCTCTTTCGGAGAGAGTTGCAATCGAACGGGACTGTCCAGAAACACGGTCAAGAAGTGGCTTAAGACCCACAGCAACGAAAACCCGAACTACCAACGCCAAAAGGCTCATGGCAAGCTTGTATAAACGGTGGTGGGTGCTGTGTCCTACGTGGGGTCTGCTTGATTTTTAGTCATACAGCAGGGCACACCAGCGTGGAAATAAAGTGGGGGCTGCGTGTTTTTATTGTGCGACACGCAAAGAGAAAGACACCCGCTACTTTCGCAATGGGTGTCTTACACAATTCTATGGTGGGACCAGCGGGGGTCGAACCCACGACAAAC
>Ga0136644_10003848_pt1 | contig 11170 bp, 7 predicted proteins | sample C_130820_EF_Meta_FD_94780 | JGI IMG/M metagenome (GOLD analysis project Ga0136644, IMG submission 94780) | Freshwater microbial communities from Lake Croche, Canada to study carbon cycling - C_130820_EF_MetaG (v2) (version 2) | ecosystem: Environmental > Aquatic > Freshwater > Lake | place: Lake...
AAATTATCAAATACTAGAACTGAAATAAATAAATTATTTTTAGATATACATTGTACCTATTTATATATTAAAAAATTAGGTATATTTAAAAAAAATATTTAAACTTTGTATATTCACCTTATTTTATAATATAACTTAAAACCTATACTAGTTTAGAAGAAATATTGTTTGTTTATTTATAACACCTTAAATTGATCAATATAATATTCAGGTGTTGCATCAATAATATTATTAATAATAATATTATAATATATTTCTTCTAAATTATCTTCAAAATTATCAACATTATTAATTATATTATATGGTCTATAAATATCATAATTAAGAGTTAAAATTATATAAATAATGTATTTTTGAACATCATAAATATTTGTATTAATAGAACTACTATTAATAACTAATTTTGTTATATTTATATCATCGTGTATAATAAATAAAGATGACAAACAAATAGATGCTAAACTGATACTTTCTAATTTATTTAAATCAAAGTTATATATATCAATATTATTTTTAAGTAATTGATTAAAAAATCTATCTAATAAATTTATTAAAAAAGGTATTATTAAATTATTATTAAATATTATACTTATACTTATTGTATTACAATAATAATTTTTTCTAAAATTAAAGAATTTTTCATTATTAATAAAATCATTTTGATAAGTATATATTTTTTTAAAATTATATTCAAAATTTTTATTAAAAATTTCTTTATAAACTTCTTCAACCGAAGAAAATCTATTATCTGGATTAATAATTAATAATTTTTCAGTTATTCTACATAATCTCAATAATTCTTTACAATTTTCATTGTCAATATCAATATATGCATCATTCATACACTTTAATATTTTTTTTTCAATTTCAATATTAATTTTAGAATCATAATATTCTAATATTTTTTTCTCAAGTAAATTATTACTTATATTCATTTTAATTAAATTATTATATAAATTATTTGTTATTGAATAACCTAAAATAATTTCACTTAGGAATATTCCAATACTCCATAAATCAGATTTTACATTATTGTTTTTATTTAAATTTTGTAATATATTCGCTTGTAAATCTTCAGGAGATCTATATGTAAGAGTACATGTATTAAAATAATGCTTATAATTAATTAATTTAATACCTCCTAAATCAATTAATACTAGTTTATCATTATTTATCATAATATTATTTGTAGAAATATCACCATGTAAAAAACCATTATGATGTAATGTAGCAACAGCAATTAATAATTGTTCACTAAAATTTTTAAAGTCATTAATAATTTTTTTAATATTAAAATAACTATTAATAGTAACTGAACTAAATTTATAAAATGTATTTACAATAATATAATTATCACCATTTTTATATTTATTTGAAGAAAAATTTAAAAAATTAAAATAATTACGAATTTCTTTTTTTTTAAAAACAAGTGTTCTATTTGATTGTAATAAGTTATGATAATCATTATAACTGTTTATTTTATAATCTTCTATTAATTCATTATTTTTTTCTAGTAAATTATCATCTAAAGTAATATTCTCTTTTTCAATATTATCATTTATAAAATAATTTAACATTATCAATTCTATTATATTATTTCTTTCTAATATATTATATATTTTATTGTCATGTACATCATAATCTGTTAATTTAGTTATCTTATATATATTATTAAATATATCATAAAATATGTATCCAAATGATCCTTTATTAAAATATGTTAATGTTTTTTTTATATTATTCATGTTATATAATTTATCTTACTTATATAAATATATAATTTATATTTTAAATTTATTTATGATAAATTTTGTATACAAGATTACTAAAATATGTATATTTTTAAATAAAATTATAAATTTACGTTTAATATTTATAAATTAAAAATATATAAAATATATTTTTTTATATACTATAGTTTATATAATATGACAAAAAGTAAAATTATTTCTACTTATGAAACAAATATCAACAATACCAATGAGTTAGTAGTTGATGAATTAGTTGGCGGAAAAAAAAGAGCTAAAAAATCATCCAAGAAATCATCTAAGAAATCATCCAAGAAATCATCAAAGAAATCTAGAAAATCTTCTATGAAAAAACAATCACATATGATGCCTGAAGATTTAATGGAAGGTGGTAGTAGCTTCTGGCAAAGAGCAAAAGAAGCAGTTATTTCTGGTAGTAATTCCGTAATAGATAGAGAAGCAGCTTCCAAAATATGTCAGGAAAAAAAACAAAATCCTCATCAAGCTCAAACAGAAAATGATAAAGAGTATAACAATTGTGTTGATAAAGAGTTAAAAAACAGAAAATGTATAAATGCTACAGCAAAATTAAAAAGAATGGTCAACGCTCAAACACAAGCTAACAACGATTTAGATAATGCTCAAAAAGAGTATGATGCTATTAAATGTCAATCATCACCTCAATCTCCATCTCAACCTCAAGCTGGTGGTGCTAAAAAGAAATCCTCTAAGAAAGCTTCCAAAAAAACATCTAAGAAATCTTCTAAAAAAGGATCTAAAATGATGGGTGGTGCTAAAAAAGGATCCAAAAAAGCATCCAAAAAAGCTTCCAAAAAAGCTTCCAAAAAAGCTTCCAAAAAAGCTTCCAAAAAAGGATCTAAATTAAAAGGTGGTGCTAAAAAAGGTTCTAAAAAAGGTTCTAAAAAAGGATCTAAAAAAGGATCTAAATTAAGAGGTGGTGCCAAAAGAAGATCTAAAAAAGGATCTAAAAAAGGATCTAAAAAAGGATCTAAAAAATAAATAAATTTTTATAATATATAATAATCTAATAAGATAATTATATAATAGGATATTTTTTGAATTATTAAAAATAATATATATAAATTAAATATATAATGATAGATAATATTTTTGGGATAGTAGATAATTTCAACGATTTAAATAAATTAAAAATATATAATTTAATTTCTCAAAAAGGTGGTGGTGATAATAGTAGTAATATAAAATTATTTTTAGGAATAATATTAATAGTAGTTGGATTAGTATTTGTATATTTAGTAACTTGTTACAATACAACTAGTGCAACTATTACTAATATAGATTCAGATAATTTATTTAAATATGTTACATTGATATATAATGTTGACAATAATCAATTTAATAAACAAATAACATTAGGACATACACATAATTTAGAATTAGGTAAGACTATTACAATATATTATGATAAAAACGATCCAAATATAATAAGTTTAGATATAAATTCATATTACATTATAGCAATAATATTTGGTATATGTGGATTCTACATAATATTTTCAAATCATATTACAAGTACAAATTTATCATCAAGAGAAAGTATATATTCAACAGATGAAAATTTAAGTGATATACGACTAATTTAAATTTAATTCTATAAATGTATAATAAATTTGTATAAAAATTATTCAAAATCGATAATAATAAAATATTGAACTAAATTATTTTTATATTTATCATATTTTTTATTAGTAATGATTTCTTTATAATGTATAAACTCATCATTATTTATTTTTACTTTAGGAATATCGGGTATTACTAAATATTTGAAAATAAATGGTTTTTTAGTAAATTTAGAAAATAATGCTAATAAAATATCTAACTGAATATCATTTTCAATTTTAATTTTTGAATTAGTTAATATTGATTTAATAAATATATCATTAAAATCAACTAATGATAATGCATAATCTATTAATTTTCTAGTGATATATGTATATTTTTTTGAAATTGTAGGAATACTCCAAGACCATTTCCATATTTGTTGTTCAGGTAAATATAAAGAAAGAATTTCATAAGAAGATTTAAGCAATATTTTTTTATTTTTATCATAAAATATAATTTGATTAGTAATATTATTATTTTCAATTATTTTAATGTATTCAGTATTATTAAGAATATTATCAATTTTTGTTTGATAAGAATCATAATATTCGATAGATGTCTTAATAATAGATTTATTTATATTAGAAAACATTACTATTTATAATTATAATAATAAATAATATAATAAATAAAAATTATTTATTATTTATTATTTTTAACAGAATTTAATATATTTTTAATATTAAAAATATTTAATAAATTTTTATTATTATCAACTTTATCTTTAGAAAATTGTTTTATATTTTTAATATTATTTGAATCATTAACTAATGAAACAACGTAAATTGGAGGAAATCCTCCTAAATTAATATTATTATTATTCATATCATATATATTATAAATATTATAAAATATTTATAAATTATCTTAAAATTCAATTGTTAAATTATCTTTGTCTAAATTAATTTTAATATTATTTTGTATATTATTGTTTAAATTTGGATTTATAATATTTTTATTATTATATAAAAATTTTTTTAAATGATTAATATTACAACATTTACCTTTATTTATACAGGTAAATTTAATATATTCGTCGTCATTTATTGAATCCACATAATTTTCGTATAATAAACGATGTAATGCAATTTTTTTTTTATTAAAATAAAAATTAATATAAGTTCCTTTTGAACTATTATTATCATTTGTAATATATCCATGCCATAATGAACAATTATTTTCATCAAAAATTGATGATCTAATAAATTTACTGATTCTTTTAATATCATTAAATTTTAATTTATTATGAATATTTACATTTTTTAATTGTTTATTTATAAGTTCTTTTAAAATAATATTATCACCAGTTGATATCTTGATTATTTCACTATTTAATAATAAATTATCATATGAATTTTGATTTTCAGTTAATTTAATTGGTTCTATATTATTTATAATATTATTATCATACGTATTTTCTTCGGACATTAAATTATGATTAGAAAATTAAACGTATATTAAAAATAAAATATATTTTTATTATTTATAATAAATAATTTCAATAATATTAGGATAAACATTTTCATTAGAAATATCTAAATTTATACAAATATTTTTGGAATTATTATATTCATCATTATTAGTATCTTTTACATTAATAATTTCATGATTATTTATGAAATATTTAGGAATATTATTAATCATTATTAATATTGGTATTAAATGAATATGATTTAAAATAAAAAGTTCAAATAATCCTAAATTATTTTCAATATTTGAATCAATAAATTTAATAATATAATTATTAATAACTACTCTATTGTTATTTTCCATAAATAAAATATTATTTTTTATAATATTTTTACTAGAATTATCTACTTTACATAATAATTCAATATTATTTGGTATATTTAACCAATCAATAATAAATGATCGAAACATATTAACTAATTCATTTTGTAAATCTGAATAATATCCTAAGTTTCTATTATCATTGGTATATAAATTATGTTTTATCCAATAAAAACCATTTATATATGCTCTTAAAATTGAATAATTATAAGGTATAATATTTTGAACATATGCATCTTTAATATCTTTTAATGGATGTTCTAATTGTAAAGTATTATAATCAAATTCTAATTTTTTATTAATAAACCTTCTACCTATTTTAGGAATATGCTCTTTACCAAATATATTTGTTAATATTTTTTGTAAATTAGTATTAGAACTTTTAATAATTTTTTGTCCCTTTTTTTCAGTAAAATTATTATAATCAACAATATCTGAAACATAATATTTTTTCTCTTTTAATAATTCTAATCCTTTTATTTCTTGTTCAACTATCTCTATTGAAATTCTCTTAATAAATTGAATTAACAATTTATCAGTTAATGCAAATGAACATTTTGATACTTTATTTTCATTATATGAAATACAATGTGGATTAGTATCACATTTATTTTTATCTAATGTAGAACAAATATTTCTTTGATTATTTACCTTATAATAGTCTAAATTAGGTATTTCTTTAATAATTTTAACTAATTCATTACTAATAGAATTATCTTTATTAAATAATTTATTATCAAGTTTATTAATACAAATATTATTTATTATATTTTGTATTTTAGAACTATTTTTATTTTTTATAGCTTCTTTAATTTGTATCTTATAATCATTAAAATTTTTATTACTTAGAATATTACTTAATTCAAATCTAAATAATTGGTATGCTTCGTCAATATATTTTATTTTATTAACATTTTTAATTCGTTGATCAATTACTTCAAAATTATCTTTGTTATAGAATGCTAATTTTTGATCAAGTTCATGATAAAGTGGTCTATGTTGATATATAATTTTATTTTCATCAAGATATTTTTTATCGATAGAAACGTTAGAAATAGGTACAAAATCATTATTAGATGTAGTAATTCCAATAATATTAACTAAATCATTATCATTAATTTTGTCATAAAATAATCCGATAGGTTTAAGATTCATTTTTTTATTAGTTAAATTATATAATTCTTCTAAATAATAATTAGTTTCTTCAATATTATAAAATTTTAATTTTGAAAAACAATCTGATTTATTATATTCACTATTATTAATACATATAATTGGTATATTTTCAATTATTCCTGATGGTAAAACAGGAATTATATAATTATTCTTTGTAATTAAATATTTCGTTTTGTATCTTGAATCTACTACTTGATGTGTTATAATAAATTTAAGATCTTTAATATCTTTCATTAATACAAATGTTTCTCTGGCTGAAGTATGTGTTTTGTAATAATCATTATTAATATCTTCAATAGTTTTAGAATAAAAATTAATAATAAAATCAATTAATTCTATATCTTGTTTATCATTTTTATTAAACAATTTTTTAATTACTACTTCTTTCGTATTGGTGTCATTTTTACTAATTTCAACTAAAGGATAATAAAATTTTCCATCCTTTATTAATATTAATAAATCTTTTGTATTTAACATGTCTAAATAATATTTATAATCAGTTACATTTGATTTGTCAATCATTAAGTAAAAATCTTCCTTTATTTTTTCTTTATCTTTTATTAAATCACTTGAAATATTTTTATTAAAAACTATAGGCATTATACCATTTTTTGTAAATAATCTTTTAATTTTAATAATATCTTTAAGATAATAAAAATCAATAAATTGTTCATCATTAATAAATCTAATAAAATCATTTATTTTATATTCAGCTCGAATATCACCATCATTAAGTGAAAAATAATAATTTTCGTCTGTATCATTTTTAAAAAAATTAATTATAATAGATTTAATTTCAGAAATTGATAATTTTAAAATAGTGCTTAATGTATTTAAAAATGAATAATTTTCTTGATTAATACCATATTTAAAATAAAAACTATCTGTTTTTAATAAATAATGATTTTTAATTTCTTTTGTTTTTTTTAAAAGTAAATTTGTTATTATATCTATGTATTTTGGTAAATATGCAATTCTTCCTTCTTGGATTTTATTGGTATCTTGTAAAATATATAAGATATCTCCAACAAAACCTGTAGAAGTTTCATCAACTTTTTCAGATACACCTTGTAAACATTTTTTATAAAAATCTTGTTTCTCTTTTTTTTTAGTATCTAGCGGATTTTTCTTAAAGCAACATGGCATACATTCACCAAAAGGATTATTACTTCTCGTTAAAAATCCAACAAACATATGTTCACCATTGTCTTCTGGATCACATGTATAAAATATATCATTAACAGCTCCTGTAGTATCATCTTTGTCAGATATTCTAATCGCTTTTAAAATTATCTCGTTTTTTTTATTCTTGTTTTTTAATATAACCTTCTTTTCATATTCATCTGTTTTCTTATTTAATTTATATCCACTTGATATCATTTGAGATATATTTGTCATTACTGTTTGTGTTGGTCTCCTGCGCTTGTCATCACCAGAATTCTGACAATATCTGGAATATTGACTCATACCTTCTTCAGGTGTAAAACCAATTCTCTTTTTATCAATCTGACTCATTTTTTTAATAGCTTTGGTTTCTTTTTGTAAAATAACAACATCATTTACTTTATTACGTCTTTTAGCAATATTAGTTAATTTTTTAAGTTTATCTTTAATAATTTGATATTTTGGATTTTTAAGTAAATAAGTTTGAGAATAAAGATATAATAAAATATTCATAAAAACTAATATTCTTTCCAACTGATGTTGATTTTTTGCACCACTTATTCTAATTTTATATTTTTCAGGTATCTTACCTTGTATATCTATACCAATACCTGGTGCTTTATATTTTGGTAATTCTTCGCTTAATTTTAATAAATTCTTACTATTTTTAGAAACTGAAGGAAATTTTGTTTTTACTTTACTAATTTCTTCTTTCGATTTTTCTATAGTAATATTAAATTGCTTGGAAATTTCTTCAGCTAAAATATCATCTTCGAAATCATAGTTCTTCATGTATGATAATATTTTATGCTCGATTTTCGCTTGATTTTCAAATTTAGTAACTCTTTTATATCTTAAATATGATCCATATTTAGATTTAGCTTCACCTGATGTTATCTTACTTGTTCTCTTTCGAGGTTCAACTACTAGAGAAATATATGGATAAAAAAATACACAAAAATCAGAAAAGTCATTATGATCAATAATTTTATTATCTGGTAAATTAAATTTTTGAATACAATTAATAAAAGAAAATCTAAATTCGTAATCTTCAGGAACTTTAATTGATATTTTTCTAGGATGATTCACCAGTGTTTCATTAATTTTATTAATTAATTTTTTAACATAATTATATGTATCAAAAACATCATTTATATTAGCAGAATCTTCTTCTTTCCATTGAGTTTTAAAATTAATTTTACCTATTTCATCTATATTTATACCCATGAATTTATCATGATCTAATTTATTACTATTATTCTTATCATTTAATTTAACCTTAAATGATAATCCAGATGGAGAATTTTCAAACCATTTTGTTAAAATATCTATGTTGTATTTGGATTTTGAAAATTCATACATATATTCATCGTAATATTTAAATATTATTTCACCACCCGGAATTTGATACTGAATAAATGGATAATCTTCGTCCGCCGTAAAATCATTGAATATCCTAAATAAATCTAATTTAGGTAAAAATATCGTTCCGTACTCTCCTGTCTTTTTATTTAATAATTTTAAATTTTCTTTATTCTCCTCTTCTAATTGATCATCGTATATTATTAAATTTAATTGAATCTGAGATTGAGTTATGAAATTTCCACTATCAAATAATTTTAAATATTCTTCTTTCTTGTCAAATTTTGTTTGTTCTACTAATTCTGTTATTTCTTTCTCTATTATTATATCATTGTATATCGTTTCAAATGTATTCTTGTTTCGTTGTTCTTCATTCTTACTATTCTTCTTATTTAATAAACCTATTATATCTTGAATATCTTCGATCTTTATCTTCGGAAAATATATCTTTATATACGTATCTGTTAAATTTGTTAATTGCTCGTTATTTATATCAAAATTTAATCCTAACTCGTTATATATATCAACCATGAATATCGTGTCGTTTAATATATAATCACAATAATCATATAATATATTCGTATCTTCATCTTCTCTTCTTATCTTACTACTGTATATTTTTAATAACTCTCTTAGATTTTTTATTGGACCTTCTAAATTATAATATTTATTTAGTGATAATGGTTCTACATCTAAATTTAATAATTCATTTTTCTTAAGCCATTTTTGACCTAACATTACTTTTTCAATTTTATTATTAATAATATATTCAGACCATAAATATAATCTAGAAGGTAATAAATTTATAGATCCAAATTTATTATTTAATCTTATGGAAGAAGCTATTTTATTTTTTATTGTTTTAATTGTATCATCTTTGAATAAATATTGATTATAAATAAATATTTTCTCATATACATTTGATAAATCATTATTATCAATATCATTATCATGTGAATCATCAAATTTAGCCATATATAATTTTTTTTTTTCTATTATTTTATTATCATTTAATATATTCGATATTAATGTAGCAGTATTATTTACATTTTTATCTACTTCTTCGGTTTGATATATTTTAATCAAATCTTCGTAATCTGATAATTCTTCTGAGATTAAATCATTATTTTCACTTTCATTTTCATTATCTGATTCACCAAATTTATATAAAGAATCTGGATCTAACATATTTTCATCTTCTTGTTCATTTATTTCTATCTGATCGTCTAAATCTTCTGGTTCAAAATATTCATCTTCGCTTTCTCCACCGTCTCCACCATTTTGTAATATTTTTTTATAATAATCATCATTTATATTATTATCATTTATATTAGGTAAATATCCTCCACCAGTTTTATTTATAATTGGTAATTTATAAAGTATATTACTAGAAGAAGAATATTTATTTTTCTCTTCAAATTGAATATCATCATTATTTATTATAATTTTATCTAATTTTTTACCCATCATGTATTTATATTCTAATTTAACTAATTCAGAATAAGAATAATTTATTTTCTTCAATATTATATTGTTCTTAAAATTATTTATAAAATTAGTAATCCATTTGTCATCATATTTTTTTAATAAATCCTTCTTTATTTTTGAATTATTTTCTAATTTGTTTATAAATCCACTAATATGATATATATTGAAAAATTTAATTATCCATGTGTCGCCAAATATATCACATAATTCTTTTTCTTCTTTTTTATTTAATGTAAGTAATGTATCATATAAATTTAATTTTTCTATTTTTTTTAATATACTTTCATATCTTTTACCTATTTTTCCTACGAAAATATACATTAAATATTGACTCTTATGATTATTATTACTATATTTATATATAAGTTTAATTGGTTCTATTTTTTGTTGAACATTTACATATATATTTCTTTTATCATCTATTATAGATTTATTAGACATAAATATTATACTATTATATTATATAAAAAAATAATTATAAACAATTAACATCAAATTTATATTGAATAATTGTTTTCTACATATAATATAATATTTATGGTGAATATTTATTATATTTTAATCAGTTTTGTTGTTTTTAACTTGACTTATTTTACATCAAAAAATAAAAATTTAATATCTAATTCTTTAAAATATTTAGATAATACATTGAATAATACTAAAAATACTAAAACTACTAAAACTAGTAAAAATACTAAAACTAGTAAAAATACTAAAACTAGTAAAAATACTAAAACTAGTAAAAATACTAAAACTAGTAAAAATACTAAAACTAGTAAAAATACTAAAACTAGTAA
>Ga0136644_10003849_pt1 | contig 11167 bp, 18 predicted proteins | sample C_130820_EF_Meta_FD_94780 | JGI IMG/M metagenome (GOLD analysis project Ga0136644, IMG submission 94780) | Freshwater microbial communities from Lake Croche, Canada to study carbon cycling - C_130820_EF_MetaG (v2) (version 2) | ecosystem: Environmental > Aquatic > Freshwater > Lake | place...
ACTCCTCCTAAAGATTTTAAGCTTGATTAAAGCAAGGTGTTCATTTAATCTACAGTATGCAGGAATTTTATATTGATTCAGAGAACACATTAGTTGTGGACATGTGTAGTAGTATTAGGGGATTAGTAGAACCGGAAGTACAAGATGACATTCATAGATTTTCTGTTACTACAAATGTAGTTAAAAACCGATTTATTTTTTTTAGAGTCTGTAATTACATACTCGAAAAAGTACAGACTTGCAGAAAAAAAAATCAAAAGCTATTGCTCTATTTGGGCGGTGAACCCTTAGAAAGAGAGTATATTGCAGCAATTAACACTATATGCAAAGGGCTATCCGTGTGTTTATTGGTTGACAAAGAGATGTTTGAGGATTTTCATAAGAATATCTGCAAGCGAACTGGAGAATCTAAAGAAAGAAAAACACGCATTAACTGTTTGTGTAGTAAGCAGTTAAAAAATCCAGATATATCCAGCTTTACAAAGTTGCTGCTAAAAAAGGGTATTCATAAGATAGATGGTAAACTCAATACTCTAGAGGTTAAATTAGGTTTATATACAACATAAATAATTAGAGTATGAAGTTTTTAGAAACCCTGATCGGCAAATATGACAAGTATAAATTAGAAGTGCCTGCTGACCTGAAGGAAGGTGCAAATTCTATACCTGCAACAGGCTCTACAAGCACTTCAACAGCATATACTTCACCGGTGAAAACAACTAATCCCATGGTTGGTAAACCTGTGACAGACATAACAAGCCTTACAAACGACCCTGAGACTTTAAAAATAAAAGGGGAAACTGATCAACTGCTCAAACAGATTGCCACATTAATGAAAAAACAGGCTATGGATGTTCTGAATAAGACGAGGGCTGCAAACCAATGAGATTTGATTCGCTTGTCGAAAAACATTTGAAGGTTTTAGTAGAGCAACAACCAGTTGAAGTGGATGTACCAGCAGCAGTAGCAGCACCTGCTCAAGACTCACAACTACCCACAGCCACAGCTGAAGGTCAGCCAGCACCTTTAACTGCAGAAGGGGAAGTTTTTTTGGTCAGACTCTTGAGAAAGGCTCTATTCATGAATCCTGATGATTTGGATGAAAAAGCTTTGAAAGATTTGCCTGAAATAAATGAAAAAAATACTGCTGATATTTTGAATAAAATTGTCGCAATAATGAATAACTACTCTGCCAGCTTAGATGTAGAAACTAAAGCATGAGTAGATATGAAATCATTTAAATTATTTGTAGAGCAATCGAGTAATTTTTCTATAGGTTTCTTTCCTGGTGCCTTCAAGCCACCTCATAAAGGACACTTTCAAACCGCACTACAAGCAAGCAAGCAAAACGATTCAGTAGCTATTATAGTTTCAGGTAGCGAGCGGGATGGTATTTCCACAGACAAAGCGTTTCAAGTATGGAATGTGTATAGGAAGTATCTCCCTAACAATGTAAATATTTTCAATGTAGCGGGATCGCCTGTCACAACAATATATCAAATTGTTGATATTATCAACAATGGTCAGTTTACACCTACAGCAAAAGTTCTTGCCCCAACACCTGACGCAAAAAATATTTCTGAAATTTATACTAAAATAAATCAAAAGAAAGATGTAAATTTGTATGCAAGTGAAGAAGATGCAGCAAGATATAATGCTTTCTTCAATCAAGAGAAATCTAAGATATACAAGGGTAAGAATGTTGAGAACATAACGCTGCAGGGTGTGGTTAGGATTGCTTCGGCAACTGCTGCACGTGCACTTCTGAAAGATAAGAATGAGCAAGAGTTTTATAAACTTCTACCAGATGTTTCTCAAACAGACAAACAACACATCCTTACTATTTTAACATCATGATTTCATTCAAGCAATTTCTTTTATTAGAGCGACAGAATTATTTTTCTTCACATCTATCACATTTGGAAGATTTAGCCATAGAAAAAGGTAAAGATGGGTTTAAGGATTTTCTAGCACATGTGCAGCAAATAGAAAATAAGATTAAAGGGTATGAATCAGAGACTGAAATAAATGCCAAGATAGATGGTTCACCGGCCATTTTATTTGGACAAGATCCAAGAGCAGATTACAAAAAAAGCTTTTTTGTTGGTTTGAAATATGCTATAGATGAAGAAACAGACTCTATAAAATTAAATGCAAAACTAGTTCATAGCCCTGAGGAAGCAACAGAACTGTATGGTAATGAACCGTCTTTATCAGAGAAATTAGCAAGTCTGTTTATGGCATTAAGGGATGTATATGATAACTCAGGTAAGATTTATCAGGCAGATGTATTGTATGCTACTAAGAGTGAGAAGCAGTTAATAGATATTAATGGTGAACCTTTTCTTGCCTTTAAGCCTAATGTCATTCTATATACTGTGCCGGTAGATGCATCATCAGATTTATATCGTGATATCAATAATAGCGATGTTGGTATAATTGTGCATGACTCTTTTACAACCATTGGTACTAAGTTAGTACCTGCTGGCAAGAATGTGAATCAGCTTATTGCTAACAGTAAGAATTCTAGAGCTTTTATCAGAGGAAGCAATTATGGTGAAGCATCATTCGATGTGCCAGATTCTCTCCTTAAATCTTTGAATGAAATGATTGCTGTTGCACAAACTAGTATCAATAAAATAGATAATAAATTTAATCAAGAATATGTTGCAGGGAAAATGTTACCAATACTCAAGATATTCATTAATAGTGAAGTTGATAAACCAAATGCAGGTATATTTGGAGCTGCTGCTAAAGGCGATCAAATAGATACTGTTAAACTCACAAATGATTTTAAAGCATTTATGAAGAGCAGAATGCTGAAAGGGGTTGAAAAGCTTAAGGATAAAGGTGCCAAGGCAAGACAAGAGGCTGTTGCCGCGGCAGAGAAATATGTCGATTCTAACGCCGAAAATTTTAATCATTTGTTTGTAGCTACATATGAGATGATAAAGATCAAATATACTATTTTAAATATATTGAACCAACTAGATACACGCTTAACAAAAACAGCTTTCTTTCAACAGGCTGATGGGTCTTATGAAAAAACAGGTGACGAGGGATATGTTTTATTTGTGGGTAATAATCAAGTGAAAATTGTGGATAGAGTTAATTTTACCAAAATGAATCGTCTGCAAGGTGGCAGACATTCCAGATAATTATTTTTTAGTTTCCTGAATCGTGGTCAAGGCTTCAAGATGAAAGATGGTCTGCCTTAAAACTGCTTCAAGTACTTCTTTGCTTTCGCCTTGTAGCATTGATTTAATTCTGGAAGCTATGCCGTGCTGATGTCTTTCGTGTTCTGCACTAAACGCACCTTGCTCTCTGAATTTGTTATATTCAATATAATGCTTGACACCATCGAGCATGCTAGCTGCAACTGATATTTTACTGAAAACCCAAGGTTCGATTTGATCTTGATCATCCAAGAGGTCATGAAGTTCTTTGCAGGTTTTATATGTCTTATACAGTTCATTCTTTGACATGTATGTTTCATCTTCACCCTTAGCAATGTTCATTTCGCACTCTTCATTATCGGCACTATTATCAATCTTCTTAATAATGATTGGATTATTCTGAGTAGGTACAACGCCTTGTTCAGCTTGAGGACCAAGGTTTAACTCAGAAACTACTGTTTTATAGGCTTCATTAATACTATCTACATCTTTCTTCATGCTTATATATTTATGTTATAAATCAATAAATATTAAGGTAATGAAGTCTTTTGCCGAATATTTCAAAGAGCAAGTATTAGGGTTATATGAAGGTATAACAATTCAGCATGTAGGAAATGTCAAGGCTAAAGTAGATACAGGCAATGGAGGCTATAATGTGCTTCATGGTGTTGATGTCAATGAGCATGATGGCAAGGTTACCTTTAAAACAGTGCAGGATAAAATGCTAACTCTGCCTGTAGTTGATCATGCAATCATACACATTGGTAGTGGAGTAAAGGAAGAAAGACCAGTGGTTGAGCTGGATTGTAGCATTGGTACAAAGCAATTCAACAAGACAAAATTTAGTATTGCAGATAGATCAGAAAATGAAGTACCAGTTTTACTTAGCGAGGATTTCATAAAGATGAATGGTGGTGTTGTCAATCTTAACGTTAACGATTCCCCACAAGACCAATAGATTGTAAAATTATTTTGAGATTATAAGCATTGATTGAGTCTACCACACAAGCTGTTGGTGAATATATAAAATCCTTATCAACCCTAATACCAACCTCTTCACCAGGCAAAAGAATATCTTCCACATAATCCATAGCACCAGTACGCTTTAAATAAACATAATAAGGGTCTTTTGGAAAAACTTCTACAATAACATTATAGTGTAGAAATATACTCGCAGCGAGTGTTAGATCTCTGAAGCAAGAGATGCTCGTTGGGGGGTTTACAAGTTCCCCGCGTATAATCAAATTACACTAATTATTTAGTCAAATTAATTTACGGTTTTGAGCAAACTCTACAAACTTATAGAACTCCGCTCTAGAATTATCTCTATTATCTAGGAACGCACCAGACATCCTGGCAGTTCTCATTGTTGAGTCATGACGAATGCCTCGGTTAGAACAACAGGTATGACCTGCTTCAATCATAACCGCAACACCATTATTTTTTTCACATATGCTATTAATATGATCATGAATTTGCATGGTCAAGTTTTCTTGTACCTGTGGTCTGCGTGAGAACCAATCCACTACGCGATTGAGCTTGCTCAATCCAATAACCTTACCGACTTTAGAAGGTATATAAGCAACATGCGCAAAACCTGTAAATGGTGCATGATGGTGTGAGCATAATGATGTTATCTTGATGTTGGTCTGAGCCACAATGCCATCATACTTGTCTACATTATCAAATGCAGTAATCTTAGGAGGTTGGCTATAGCAACCCCAGGCAAAATCCTCAACAAAGGCTTTTGCAACCCTGTGTGGAGTATTGGAACTATTCGGATCATTACGCCAATCATATCCAAGTGCATCCATGTATGCTTCATAAGCTTTAGCTGCTTTTTCAATGATTTCGTGCTTTTCCTCCTCGGTAACTGGGTGATTGTGATTGGCAAAAGGTAGATTACGTTTCTTAAACATATGTGTATTATACTACTAATTTCTGTTAATCAAGATTAAATAATATGTGAAGATAGACTTTTTATTAGAAAGTAGATTGCGCAAGTCTATGCTTAAAAGAGTTAGAATAAAAGTAGACCCTACACAGATAGGTGGAAACTCGATGGAAATGTGTTCTAGCTATGAAGGTTATGTTCTGGAGGAAAGTGATACAACGGTAAAGGTGTATCTATTGAATGTACCAGCAGAATTCAATAACATTCAAACAGTAGATAAAAAATTTGTAACACCTGTAACATCGCCATCACCAACTTTTGAATCTGCAAAAAGTAAGCTACTGTCAACTTTAGAAAAAAGTGGATTTAAGAACGATTCACCAGAATGTGAACAAATAAAACAGAGTAATTCAATTGATTTTTTAGAGTCTTATTTGAGACAGCTTGGTTACAATGAAGAGAAGCTATTAAGCTTGTATCGCGATACTTTATTTGCATGAAAACAGACTTAATAATAAAGCAACAGCTTGAAGAAATACTGGAGGGATTAAAGAAAAATAATCCAGATGATGAAGACATTGATGGTGGTGATGATATCGAAAATGTAGAACCGATGGATGACCCTGCAGGTGCTAGAGTCAAGCGTGGTGTGGCGAATTTTTTCAGCAAAAAAGGTGAAGACGAACCAGCAAATGTTAAAAATTTAGTTAAACATGGGGGTTATAATATTGCAAACGCAGCATCTAAAATACCAGGACTATTACTCGGCAAAGATAATATATTTTTTAAAGCAGCAAATTTCATGAAAAATCCTGATATTGTTGAGCTCTTTAAATGGTCTTCTGCCAAGAAAAAATCTAAAGATTATCCATATGAGCCTATGCAAGGAGATTCGGTGTTCATATCTAATCTAAGAGGTGCAAAAAAATATCGACTAGAAGATACAGTTGCTAATCTTTATGGTAAAATTGATAAAAAAAAGCTATCTGCAAAGAGATCTTATTTTGAAATTAAAATAATTTATCCTCGGCCAGACAAATCAAATATTATTGGTGTGCAACTTGATTTTAGTTTACTGAGATTAGGGCCAGGTAAATTATTCTTACTTCTTAAAAATGGACGCATGAAAGGGTTTCCGGTGAGGGTTGAATCAAGAGAAAGAAACAAATGGAATGTATATGTGCAACAGGACATGGATATAAATAGTATGCCTGAATCACCTTTGCTAGACGATACATCAGCAATTGCTGCTACTGGTATGCTATTAAACGGTTACTTGGAAATAAAAGATTGGAAGGTGTTAGGGTCAAATATTTCTCCTTATTTTAATCTACTGGTAAAAATAGCTACAGTGTTAAAGGACCCTAGAACAAAAAATAAAGTTCTCAAGCAAATAAATGATACAATAAGCAATACCAAAAAATCGCAAGAATATCTTGATATTGAAAAGCTGACTACTTCTATTGCACAGGGTCAAGCCAAAAAAATTGCACTACTAACTAAAAATCTACAAACAGCAATACCTGCATTACGCGCAGCATAAATATCTTACTATGCCATCAAAATCCGAAAAACAAAGAAAGTTTTTTGGCGCCGTAATGGGTGCTAAAAAAGGTCAAAAGGGTGTAACCGGTGCAGCAAAGAAAGCTGCTAAAGATATGCCTAAAAAAGAAATAAAGAAGTTCCTCAAGAAAGAAAGCTTTGACGAAACCGTCAACAATATATTGAACAGATTGTTTGCGGAAAATATTGTTACAGAAGAGCATTGTAAGTATGCAGCTGAAGGGTGTGATTGTGATGGCTGCACCGAGTGTAAGAAAAATCAAGAATAACTAATTGATATTGCTTGTCTGTATGTTAACATATAGATATGTTATATCAAAGCACCAAGATTATTGAGCTAGGTAGTTGCGCATTCAGACAGTGGAGGGCAGATAGTCACTGCAAATTTATACATGGTTACAGGCTAGTAGCTAAATTTTGGTTTACATGTGATGAGTTAGATGAAAGAAATTGGGTAGTAGATTTTGGTGGCTTGAAAGAGCTCAAGCAAGTACTCGAGTCTCAATTTGATCATACATTATGTATTGCAGCAGATGATCCGTTGAGACATGAATTTGAGCGACTACATGATCTTCGTGCAGTTGATCTCCGTATAATGGAAAAGGGTGTGGGTATTGAAAGAACTGCAGATTGGTGTTTTGATGTGGCTGATGCTCATGTGAGAGGCATTACAAAGAATAGATGCTGGGTAGAGAGGGTTGAAGTATGGGAGCATGATAAAAATTCTGCTATTGTTAGTAGTGGGTTTACGAGAATACCGGAACATAACCCCTATGCGTCTGATGCACATGTTAGCAGTATTAATTTAATCGCCCCTACACCAGCCACTCACACGGTTGTTGCAGCACCAGCACCAGAGGTATCTAGAGCGGCCCCTGTTGGTAATAAAGTAAGCTCTGGTCTAGGCAATCCCTTTGGTGGTACCAGTTGGGGGCTTTGAATCGAAGCGAATTGATGCAATCACTTTAACTATAAACTTCAACAACTTACTCCTGGTAATGTCTTCTTCTGTGAAGTGAAAAGCAAAAATACCGTTGTCTATACTATCAGCAGCATTAAAAGCACTCATAATTCTTTGAAAGCCTGACTTTGGAATATCTGATTGCAAGCTATCACCTATAACAAATAATTTACAATTTTTTCCAAAACGGGTCAATATAGTTACAAGTTCACTGTGCTCTAAATTCTGAGCTTCATCAACAATAACAACACTGTTCTGAAAGGTGGAGCCGCGTAAAAAATTAACTGGTATGCATTTTAAAAGACCACTTTCAAACAACATATTTGCCACTTGCTTGCCTACAAGCTCATCGCATTTTTCTATCAAAGGTATGCTCCAAGGTTTAAACTTTTCATCTACTTCACCTGGTAGGCTTCCTAGCTTTCTTGTGGCTGATTCTACAATACTTCTTATGTAAATTATTTCATCTATCTTTCTATCTTTTAACATACTGAGAGCCACATATACAGCACAATATGTCTTTGAAGATCCTGCAGGACCATCGCAAAATAAGATATGTGAATTTTCATCTAAAGCCTTTTCTACGAAAGCTTTATGTCTATCATTAAAATGAAACTTCTGATCTACTTTAAAATTAAGAAGTATATTGCTACCGACTATTTTACTCTCTTCACGTGCAGCTTTTTTGAGCCGTCTGTCTTGTTTTGACATCCATTATTATTTAGTCGTTGATATCTATCTATTTCAGTATAATATACACATATGCGTATTTCTTTTAGTGGAGCAGCGTGCACAGGTAAAACTACTACTTTAAATGCATTTCTAAAGCGTTGGTCAAGCTATAAACAACCAGAAACATCTTACAGATCTGTTATTGCTGGTGAAAAGCATAGCAAACAGGCAGATAAAAAAACTCAAAGAAAAATAATAGATTTCATGGTCGACCAGCAGAGACAATACACGCAACATGATAGAATAGTTTTCGATAGGTGTGGCCTGGATAATATGGTTTATTCATTGTGGGCGCATGAAAAAGGTAAGAAGGGATTCACAGAAGAGTTTATGACCACTTGTATGGGTCTTGTTAGAGAGAGCATGAGATCGTTAGATATTATTTTTCTAATGACACGCGATCAAATGCCCCCTATTATTGAGAATAATAATAAGCGTGAGACAGATCCAAAGTATGTTGAAGAGACTGATAACATCTTTAAAGCCATACATAAGCAGCTTGCAACATCTGGAGCTTCACCTTTTTTTCCGCATAATGATAGTCCTGCATTAATTGAAATATCAGGCACAACAGATGATCGTATTGAACAGATTAGCATGTATGTAAATTCGGACGGTGACATGTATGGCGAAGAGCAAAGCTTGGTTAATACAGAGGAAATTGCAAAAATGGAGAAGCTTCTTCGTGAACAACAAGAAACAGTTTCTAAAGAGAGCGGTATATTGCCTAAATAATAGGTGATATTTAATAAAAAATATAACGAACTTCTTGAAAGTTACGGCTCAATAAAGGTCGTAAATAGAATGTTCTATCCTCGTAACTTTAGTTTATCAAGCGATTTTATTACTGCTTTTAAGAATGAATTTTGTAGATTGAAAGAACTTGGAATTGATGAGAAACGTATTGTAGCCAAGATTAATAAAGCTTTACACTTCCATTGTAAAGATAAAAATTAAGCTACCGTCCAGGTTACACCGGTGCCTGAACCTGAGGGTAGAAGTAATTTTAGATACGCCATGCCATTGAATGTAGCTGATCCATTGTTGCTAGATTGAACTTGCACAATGAAGTTGGAACCGCTTACATTTACTCTAATCTGAGGGAGCGAGCCGCTGCAAAGACTAGCTGTGCCTGTGCCAATATAACCTGAAGTAAATGTAGAGTTATTAATATCAAAATACCAACCATTTTCAATGACACCGTTGCCAATTGCGTTTGAATTACCAGCAACAGTAAGATCAATAAGACCTCTCAAATAAACACCTGTGGTAGCGGAGGGTGTGAGTGTTTTTAATGTTAACCAACCAGTACCATTAACAGCCATAGCATATTCATAAACAGAATTGCTATTATTGAGGGAGTTGCTAAGAATCTGACGCGTGCCAATTGCTTGTGAATTGGATGCAACAGCACTTACTGCTGCAAGGTTAGAGGATATGCTCTGTATTTGAGTGTAGAAGCTTGCATTATCTGGTCCAATGACAAAATTTTGAAAATCTAAAATGTTGGTGCCGTTTTCATTCTCTACAATCAAGAAGTTACCAGGTACAATTTCTTCTACTTGATTTAACTCTTTAATATTGACATCATTAAAAGTAGGCATATATCATTTATTTATTATACCCAGCATAGTTGCAATACAGTTATTTGCTATATAATAAATACGTGATTGGTGCAGGAATAGTAACGTGCAATAGACCGGATTTCTTTCTAAAGTGTTTTAGATCAATTCCTAAAGATATTGAACTAGTAGTAGTTAACGATGGATCTGATTTTCAGGATTGGAAGAAACTATTAAAGGAAAGGTCTTTTGAATATATTCATAATGAGCAGAATGTAGGGGTTGGCAAATCAAAGAATAAGCTATTCAGGAGGCTTCTCGAGAAAGGATGCACAGATATTTTCTTAATTGAAGATGATATTATTGTTAAAGATTCAAAGGTGTTTAATGAATATATTCGAGCAAAAGATATTACCGGTATACAACATTTTAACTTTGGGTATCATGGACCGGCTAACAAGGGTGGCATTTCAGGTGGAGCTCCTAAGCCTCGTTATGTTATTGATTATGGTGATATCAATATTGCGTTTAACATGCACAGCGTTGGTGCATTCTGCTATTACACAAAGGCATTGCTAGATAAAGCAGGCTTAATTGATGAAGACTATACAAACGCTTTCGAGCATGTTGATCATGATTATAGGTGCTTCAAAGCAAAGATGAGTACTCCTTATTGGCATTTTGCAGACATAGCTAATAGCACAGACTACCTTGATGAAATTCAGTGCTCTGAAGCTAGTAGTGCAATCAGACCTCGTTCAGATTGGCAAGAAAATATTCAACAGGGTGTTATTCTTTTCAAGAAGAAACATGGGTATCTTCCAGCATGGCAGGGTGCTGTACCTGATACTGATGAAAAACAAGTGAAAAGAATATTGAAAGACTTGCAACGTTTTTATGCAAAGCGAGATTAAGACAGCATATCACTATTCAGATATTAACTTAATACCGGCACTGGGTGTATTGGAGACGCGCAAGCAAGCTGATGTTACTGTAAAGTTAGGTGGTAAGAATTTTTTACTGCCTGTTCTTCCATCAAATATGAAGTGTACTATCAATAGTACGCTCGCTCATACGTTAGCCTATGAAGGATATTTTTATATTATGCATAGATTTGACAATAATGATTTTTTTGTACGTCAGGCAATTGAAGATAACTACCTTGTTTCAATTAGTGTTGGGGTGAGACAGGAAGATAAGAAATTGATTGAGCGTTTGAAGGGACTGAATATTGAATTTATCACTATTGATATTGCACACGGTCATTCATTACAAGCAT
>Ga0136644_10003852_pt1 | contig 11165 bp, 8 predicted proteins | sample C_130820_EF_Meta_FD_94780 | JGI IMG/M metagenome (GOLD analysis project Ga0136644, IMG submission 94780) | Freshwater microbial communities from Lake Croche, Canada to study carbon cycling - C_130820_EF_MetaG (v2) (version 2) | ecosystem: Environmental > Aquatic > Freshwater > Lake | place: Lake...
CAACGGGGACAGACCGCAACGCCGCAGGCGCGGTGCTCTGTCCCCAGGCACGCTTAGTTACTGGCTGCTGTGGCCCAAGGTGTTTGAGCGGGGACGGGTTTCAGGGCGACAGGTGTGGTCGTGGGGACAGAGCTTGTCCGCTGGCGCGGCCTGCGATCTGTCCCCGAGCGGGTGGTATTTGGCGCGCAAAAAAAATCATCAACGGGGACAGATCGGAGCGCCAAAGGCGCGGCGCTCTGTCCCCAGGCACGCTTAGGTACTGGCTGCTGTGGCCCAAGGTGTTTGAGCGGGGATGGTTTTAGGGCGACAGGTGTGGTCGTGGGGACAGAGCTTGTCCGCTGGCGCGGCCTGCGATCTGTCCCCGAGCGGGTGGTGCTTGGCGTGCCAAAAAAAATCACCAATGGGGACAGATCGGAGCGCCAAAGGCGCGTAGCTCTGTCCCCAGGCACGCTTAGGTACTGGCTGCTGTGACCCAAGGTGTTTGAGCGGGGACGGGTTTCAGGGCGACAGGTGTGGTTATGGGGACAGAGCTTGTCCGCTGGCGCGGCCTGCGATCTGTCCCCGAGCGGGTGGAGGTTCAGAGTGGAGTGGGGCTTGAGGGCTCCTGGTGTGGCCGGTGGGGACGCCCGACGCGCGGTCTTGCTTCAGCGTTCTTCTTCGATTACAATCTAATTAGATAAACACCTAATTGATTCGATGTTCATCATGGATACCAAGTCACTGGAAGACCACCTCCCACTGCTGAAGACGCTCGCGGACGAGACGCGCTTGCGCCTTATCGGCCACGTCGCCAAGGGCGAACAACGCGTCGTCGATCTGGCGAAGTCGCTGAACCTCACCGAGCCGACGATCTCCCATCACCTGGCCAAGCTCAGCGCTGTCGGCTTACTGACGCTGCGCGTGGACGGTAACAGCCGCTACTACATGCTCGACCCGCAGGCATTGCGTGCCGTCGGCCGGGTCTTGGCGGCGCAGTCGCGGTCCCCAGCAGCGGCCATTAAACCTGAAGCGGAGGCCGGTGACGAGGAGGAACGCCGCCAGCGCGTGTTGAGGTCCTTCATCGTCGATGGGCGGCTGACGAAGATACCGGAGGGGCACGGTAAGCGCATGGTCGTGTTGCGCTGGCTGGTGGAGCACTTTCAGAGCGGCCGCATCTACAAGGAGCGCGAGGTCAACGCGATCATCAAGCAGTTCCACCCCGACTTCGCAACCATCCGCCGGGAGTTCATCGGGCATGGCTTGATGGAACGGGAGGATGGCAAGTATTGGAAGACTCAGGAGACGAAGTGATGGCCTGGTGACGGGCCAGCACCTGGGCGGCGGCTTGGGGCGCGGGCCTGCTCGGGGCAGCGCCAGCATAGACGCAGTCACTGATCACCGCTCGATTGCGGTATCGATAGTGCGCACCGTGCCCAGCCGCCTGGCGTAGCGCGCTTCCTCGCCCTGGCACACGGCAAACATGGCAGCGGCGCAAACGGTGAGCAAGCGGGAGGCTTTGGGAAAGCGCCCGCGCAAGCAAGTGGCTGCCACAAGCGGGTGCTACCAGTTTCATTGCTGCATCCACAGTGGGGTTGACGAATCCGGGCGGCAACAAGAGCCGCGCTCGGCTTGCGCGTCTGCATGCTTAGCGTGCCAGCAACGCCACCATTTGATCTAACGCCACCTGCCAACCCTTGGGGAAACCCATCCGGGCGTGATCTTCGCATGTCGCGCTGTCGGCGTGCATGACGCGTGCGGTCAAGCGCGTTTCAGTCTCGTTAACTGCTTGCAACTCCACCGCGCAGGTACACCAGGGTTTGTTGGCAGGGGCGTAGCCGGGCTGCAAGGCGTTGGTCCAAACCAAGCGACGCTCGGGCTCCACCACCAGGTAGCAACTCAGGAGATCCTGGCTTTCGCCGTTGGGTCCCTGCATCTGCGTGCGAAAAGCGCCACCGGGGCGGAGATCGATCTCGCATGCAGTGACTTGCCAGGGTTTGGGGCAAAACCAGGGCATAAGTTGCTCGCGCACCGTCCAGGCCGCCCAAACCTGGGCCACGGGCACTCGCAGTACCCGCGTGAATGACAACTCGTGGCTCGGCTGGCACAGATAGGCTTCGAGCTTGCGCATGGTGGACTCGTGGCCCGGCACGGCGTAAGTGGCCTTGGCATCGCGCTCAGCCTGGCTGGGCAGGCGCATGGTGGTTTCCAGGCGTGTGCCGTCACCTTCGGCTTTGAAGGTGGTGGTGACATGGAACATCACCTCGTCAAAATTGCCGTGCGACCACATCAGTTTTTGCTCGGGCACCACGTCTTCGTACTGAATAAGGTTGGGGTAGTCGGTGGGCGGGCCGCCAAATGGCGCGTTGGGGTCGGTGCTTACGCCCGGGCCTTGCATGATGAATTTCCAACATCCGCCCGGGCGCACGTCCATTTCATGCGTGATGATTGAAAAGCCCTCCGGTCCCCACCACCGCTCCAACTGGCCTTGCTCGGTATGGGCGCGCCACACCAGAGTGAGGGGCGCGGCGACGAAGCGCGAAAAATGCATTTCTGTGGGCGAGGGGTAGGTGACGGTGTCGCTCATGTGTTGTGCCTCTGGGTTTCGATCGGGTGCGGGGGCCAAGCCACGCAATACTCCGTGCATGGCACTCAGTAAAGAGAACGCCCGTCAAGCTGCTGAAGGCGCTGATTGAGCCAGTGGAAACCGATGTGTTCTTGTTCCAAGCGCAGTCCAGCGCGAATGTGGTTGTCGCGCAGGTCGTTGTAGAGGGCGCTTTCTTCCGGCGTGAGTCGGTGTAAGTCAGCGCGCAGAGGCTTGTCCTCGCTTCCCCAAATGGCTGCATGTGCATCCAGCGTTGCCCGGTCCATTAAGAACGAAACTACGTGGTCAAAGTGACCGCGCAGCTGATTCAGAATGCCAAAACCGTGGGTGTCGATGTCGCCCCAGTAATGGATGGCGCAGTTCTTCAGCCACTGGCTGCGTGCCCATGCGTCCCAGCCATAACCCGCACCAAAAATCACCAGGGTATGGCGCAGAGGCGGAAAGGCCAGAAAGTTGGTCTCGTTTTCTGTGATGAATACACGCTGCACAGGCAGAGCCAAGCGGCTGAAGCTGTCCGCATCCAGAGTGAGGTCGGGGGACACGGTGCCGGGCACCAAAGAAATCGTGGGGTCCAGCACACGCAGGCGAATGCGTGTCGGCTTTTCCCGAAAGCCGTAACGGGCCGCAAACTGGCTGATACCTGTTTTGCTGGTGTCTACCGCCTCAACAGGCAAGGCCAAATCGAGTAAATCGGCTAGCACAGCGCGATGGGTTTCAATGAATTTGCTGTGAATGCCTGGCAAGTCCACCTGCCGCAAGTAAATGCCTGGACGCGGATGATCGACAAGCCACGTCACCACAGCCAGCAAGCGCGGCCACTCGACGGACAGCGCCAGTGCCTGTAGGGGGCGCTTTTCCAGCCACGGCAGCAAGGCCGGATGCGTTTGCCGGGTGGCGCAAACCTGAGCGGCAAAACGCTCCCAGTCTTTGCGCTTGCCTAGCCAGGCTAAGGCGTCTTCAAGCGTTTGAACCCACACGCAAGCGGGTAAGTTTTGCACGCCCTGGACGCGGTGTCGCACCGTCTGCCACTCCACACGCACGGCTTTCGTGGCGGCTAATTCGGCCGCCCACTGGCGCACTTCGTCAAAACGATCGGTGATATGCGCTGAATCGGGGGTGCTGAGGGACATGCGCAAAGGAAAACGCACGAGGCCAGTTAGGGCGTCTCGCAGCAGGTCGCCGCGCTCCCATAGTCGCGCCAACTGGGCTTTCAATTCCTTCGTGCCGGTCCACGTCACCGCTGCGACTCCGGCGCAAATTGGGCTGGAATCAAAGCCTTCTGCGTCCGATATTCCTCAATGGAGAGATTACGCAGCTTGGAGGCTTGCCCGCCCTCGTTATGGACGAAGCCGACGCTGGAGACATAGGGTTCGATGATGTGGATTTTTTGCAGCGGTGTCACGATCAGCAGTTGCAGGTTGAGTTGTCGAAACAACTTCAGGCCGTATTGGGCCGACTCATCCGACCCCCGGCCGAAGGCCTCATCAATGACCACGAAACGGAAAGAACGCGAACGGATTGCGCCCCATTCCAGGCCGAATTGGTAGGCCAGACTGGCGGCCAGAATGGTGTAGGCCAACTTCTCTTTTTGCCCCCCCGACTTGCCGCCCGAGTCGGAGTAATGTTCGTGCTCACTGTGATCCTGGCGCCAACGCTCGCTGGCGGCGAACAGGAACCAGTTGCGCACATCGGTGACCTTGACCGTCCAGCGGCGATCCTGTTCGGATAAGCCTTCGCGGCCGCGGAAGCGGTCGATGATGGCTTTGACCTGCAAGAACTTGGCCTCGGAATACTGGGCATCGTCCGACCCGGTGACGGCGCCCTCGGTACATGCGCGTAATTCTTGCTGAAAGTCGCGCACCTCGGCGTCTGGGCTGGCCTGAGATTCCAACACGATGTAGCGACCGGGGTTGTAGTCGATCTCACCCAGCGATTTGTTGATATGGGCGATGCGCTCCTTGATGGTTTCGCGTTCGCGGGCCAGTTGGGCATTGAAGTTGGCAATTTCGTTGATGGTGTTGACGTTGAGCAATTCCTTGAATCGTGCAACAAAACGCGGCAGGTCGTCCCGGTTTAGCTGGGTGAGCAGGCTTTCATACTCGAAAACGGCCTCCAGACTGGCGTCCATCTCCGCAGTCTCCAGCTTGAACTGCTCCTTAAAGGAGGCCATGGCTTTGATGATCTTCTCGGCCAGACGCTTGAGCTTCAGGTCTTCGGCGTCGATCCGTGACTGAAGCCAGGTGCGCACATCCTGCTCGCGGTTATCGCAGGATTCCACCGTGAGCTGGTGTTCGCCCAGTGCTTGGGCGCGCAGGGCTTCGAGCGTGGACACCCGCGCATCGTCAAACACCCCATCGTGCCTCAGCATTTCGGTTTGCTGGCGCAGTTCTTGTGTGTCTGAGCGCCTCTGCTCCAACTTGGCTCGCTTCTCGCGCGCGGCCTGCAGATCGTCCCCCGTTTCCCTCTGCGCCTGTTGCACGGTGCGTAGCTTGTCGTTTAACTGGCTGAGTACATCCGAGCTGGATTCCAGCCGATTGCGCTCGTCCACCATGTGTGCAATCTCGGTGGCGACGCTGGCCCAATCCAGCTCATCAAAGGCCGTGAATTCCTCTAAGCGGGTCAGCGCATCCAAACGGCTGCTCAGCCCATCCCGCTCTTTTTGGATGGCACTGATCTGAGCGCCCACCTCACCGAGCCTGGTTTCAAGATTGCGGCGTTTGGCCTCCAGCGCTGCAATCTTGGCCGCGTTGCTCCAGCCCAGCACATAGCGACTGCGATCATTCAGTGGCAAGCGGTCGTCCTTTTCATGGCGCCCGCTCGGGTCTTTGATTTGGCCAGCGCGGGTGATGGCGCGCGCCTCGCGGCGGAACTGCTCGTGCGTGGTGCAACAGGCTACGTCAAACCGCGCGCTCAGTTCGCGCTCCAGCCAGTCGTAGTGCGGCGTGTCGGGCTTGACGGCCAGCTTGCGAACCAAGGAGTCGCGGTGCAGGTCGTGCCGTTCAGCGGCCTTGCGTGCCCGCACCTGGAAGTACACCAAGCGGCCACCCAGATGGGCGCCGTCCACCCATTCGGCCACTGCCTTGTAGTGCGCATCCGGCACCAGCAGCGCCAGTCCGAAGCCGCGTAGCAAGCGTTCGGCGGCGCCTTCCCAATCGCGCTCCTCGTCGCGCACCTGGATCAACTCACCGGCGAACGGCATGTCATCCTCGCTCAGACCCAGAGCCGCACACAGGGCGGCGCGGATCTGGATTTGCCGGTCGTCGATGTTGCTGCGCCTGAGCTTGAGGCTGCTGATTTCTGCACTCTGTTGCGCGTGCTCCTGCTTGCCTTGGCGCAAGCTGACGCCGTGTTCAGTGAGCGCGTTTTGTAGATCAGCATCGCGGTTGCGCGCCTGCTCACGCCAGCTTTGGTACTGGCTGCGTCTGCTGGCAAAGCGCGCAGCGTCTGTTGCTGGCGGCTCGCCCAGCAGGCTTGCCAGCTCGCCATAGCGAGTCGCCTTGGCTTGCCGCGCCTCCCGCGCTTGCTCTTTCTTGCGAATGTCGAAGGCCAAGCGTTCCAGTCGGTCGCCGCCGTTGTTGTTGATGGATTGCTTCAGCTCATCCACTTGCTGGCCTTGCGCCGCATACGCAGCATCCAATTGCTGGGCCTGGGCGCTCACACGCACCCACTCGTCGGCCAGCGCACCGAGCCGCTTGTCGATCAGCGCGAGCTTCAGACCCGCAAAATGGGGGCGCAGACTATCCCTGCATCCGCGCAAACTGTGGATCTCAGCCGCCAATGCCTGGTGACGGCTGCAGTCCGCAATCAAAGGTGTGAGCAATTCAACTTGCGCTTTGGTTTTTAGCACGGCCTGATGCGCACGGTTGAGGTCATCGAAGTGGCCGATCAAGGCGTGCAAGCGCGGGCCAGTCTCGAAGGGTTCCAGCATATGGCTGCGCACGAAGTCCGTCAGGTTACCTACCGACTTCATCGACACCGTCTGGTGGAATAGTTCCAGTGCCTGATCGTTTTCAATGCCGAAACGCCGACGAAACCATGCCGCATACGGTGGAAAGCTGTCGTGCAACTCCGTTCTCGGCCCGCGCAGCTTCTTTCGCAGTTGGGCAATGTCCGACCCGAAGTGGGCGAAGTCGGTGGCAATGCTTAGCGCACGCTCCGCACCCACAAAGAACCGCGCCGGTTGCCCCTGTGCATCTTTCATCCAGAACACCTGGGCCAGCGTCATGGTCTGGTCATAGCCTGCGTTGTGGAAAACTCCCAAGATCACGGAGTAGCTGTTGTGGTTTCGCAGGCTTACCGGCTTGGCGGCACCGGTGACTTCGTTGCGCTCGGACTTGTAATGCCCGAGCACATAGGAGCGCAGCGTTCTTTCCTTGCTATCCGCGCCTGCCGCCTTGTTGTAGGCGATTCGGTTGGCAGGCACCAGCAGGGTGGTGATGGCATCCACCAAAGTGGATTTTCCCGAGCCGATATCGCCCGTCAGCAGCCCATTCATGCCATCCAGCTGCAGTGTCCAAACCCGGCTATCGAAGGTGCCCCAGTTGAATACCTCCAGCCGAGTCAGCCGAAAGCCCGACAGCGTGTCGTCGGCACAGAAGTCCAGGCCCAAGCTTTGCGGATCATTCATGGTCGGCCGCCTGCGGGGTATGGGTTGCGCCAGCCAGTTGAGACTGATAAGTGGCTAGGCGCGCATCCAACTCAGCCAACCATTGGGCGTCAACAAAGGCCTTCAAAATACGCCGTACCTCGTAAGTAGCCGACCCAGCTGTAGCGCTGCCCGCAGGTTTGAGTTTGTGCAAAAAACCCAGCTCAACCACCTTGTTGATGGTGGTTTCAATTTGGTCGATTAGCTTGGCTTCATTGGAAGCATCGGGCAAGAATACGCGCACCAGCTCCACGATGTCGTCTCGGTGCAGCACCAACCGGGTATTGCCGCCACCTGCGTCGAACTCAGCCAGCTTCTTACGCAGCAAGGCAAGCAGCAAACTCACGGGGAAGGACAGCGGTCGGCGGGCCACCAAACGGGGCAAACGGGGCGAGGGATCGTCGTCGCTCGGCTCGGGTCGGCTCTTCAAGAAGGCATAGCCTTCCGCCTCATCCAGCACCAGCTCTAGGTTCAGGACGGCCACGTAGTCACGTACCCGGGCTTGCAGGTTCAGCAGTGCCGCCCATTGGCGTTCGTCGGCATCCCGGTAGAGCACGCTTTTGAGCAAGCTAATGAGCAACACCGATAAGTCAGCCGCCGCCGGGTTTGCCGCGGGCGCGGTATTCGAGAATTCTTCTTCCATTCCTCGCCTTGATTTTGTTCTTATTCAGCGCATGAAAATAACACGGGGCAGCCGTGCGCTGCGGTTGATGACGTGGCCATCCATTGCCGTTGTCTGCCAGCGGATGTGTTCGGGGCTGTCCTCATCCACTGCGGTGCGAAAGATTGCGCTGCCCAATTGCAAATAAGCGACCAATTCAGCCAAGCCCTGTTGTAAGGGCTGGCTGGCCACCAGTTCGCTTAGGGTGATTTGGGCGCGGTTTTGTAATGCGTGGCGAATATGTCGGCTCAGCCGTACCTGGTCAACGACCACCTGATCGAACAGCTTAGACGGGTCGATGTCTTCATCGCCTGCTTGCAAGGCCAAGTCGGCGATTATCGGTTTGATAGCCGGGGTAAAAAGAGGGCGCTCCATCGCCAGCTCAATGTCCGCACAAGGTTCAGCCATATTCATCACCGGGCCAGTTGGTGGCGTATCGCGTAGCGCAAGCGCCTTGCTCTCGATACCGTGCAGGATGTCCATGATGCGGCGGTTTTCTAGCCAGGCTTGGTCGTCCAGAAAGCGGCGCAATTGCTGCGACAGGGCGGCGACGGTGCGCTGGGCATGTTCCCCCGCGTCCATCCAGTCGTAGTGCACACGGCGGGTGCGGATATCGGGGTTCAGCTCTGCAATGGCGGGCAGTGCCAGTACCCTGTCTAGCAGCTCGGTCAATTCTTCCTGCCGACGGCTGGACAACAGAAACTCCCAGAACGCGCGAAAACTCTTGCCCTGGTCGGAATCGGCAATTGCATCACGCTCGCCCATGATGTCCTCTAGCAGCGCGCCCTTGCCGCCTTCCCACAGCGCAATGCGCTCGCGCACGCGCCGGTCCATCTGGCGGAAGTTGTGCTCCACCTCGCGGAAGTCGGTTAGCAACTCACGCGCACCTTGCATGAACTGCTGGAAGCGATCCTTCAACGCCGTGTCGTCTAGTAGCTGTAAGTCGCCTGACAGCACTCGCACCATTTCGGCGTCGATGTCGTCGCGCCTCTTCTGCAACTCGGCGAGGCGTTTGGCGGGGTCGGCCTCGCTGCCCTCGCTCATTTGCTTGAGCAGGTCAAACAGTGTGAGCAAGCGCGACTCGGTGCCGACGAACTGCCGCTCACTGAGTTGTGCCAGCCAAGCAATGGCCTTCTCGGTGGCGGGCGTCAAGTCGAACTGCGCCTCGTCCGTACCGGGGCGGTAAAACTTGCGCAGCCAGTCCTTGTCGGGCGCGGCCCAATCGTTCAGGTATTCCAGCGCAGATTTAGGGAAGGTGGCCTCACCCGCATGCAAGCGCAAGGCATACAACTCATCTTCCAGCGCCTCTGCCAGTTTGGCTGCCGCCATCACCCGTACATTGGGTGCCACGAAGACGCGCTGCAAAAAGCTCGCCACCAGCGGTGCATGATCCGAACGCAACAGGCGCCACGCGGGGTGGTGGGTGCGCAGGGCGTCGAGGGTGGCGAAGTCCAGCATCATGCGGGACTCGGATCCCGGGCGGTGCATCGCGCCAACTCAAAGTTGCCCGATGCCGATTGAAGCGATGGGGCGGCTTTGCGCTCCCGATCATGCGCGCTTGCGAAATTGGCAATCAGCCTGTCTTGCGCGCCTAGCGAGGGAACTGGGATGACAAGACTCAACAAGCCGTACAGAATGGCGCACCGCTGGCTGTTAGCACCTGATGGCTGGCGCAATAAATCGGGCTGGAAACGCGCTGCACGCAGGTGAGGGTGCCCACAAATCGCCTGCAATTTTTCTTGCTTTAGCGTGAACACAGCTAGTGACCGTTGACCACTGCCCTAGGCCAAGCCCAAATGCTGGGCGACAGGCTCAGCGGTAAGCCACGTTCGGGTGTTCATTGCGAGGGCGCTCGGATGCTTTTAGTCTTTAAAAGTCTAACAGAGGCCGTGTTTTGCGATCATTTCGCGATCATTGTTTGGCGTCCGTTCCGCGCCGCGTGGCTGCGCTTGCAGACTTCGGAGTAAGGATCGGATCTGCAGTTGCCGGCACAGATTGAGCACGTTGGTATAGGCTGTTTTGATGATTACCCGCTTTTCTGCCTCGGTTTAACCACCGGTGTGATGCAGGATGCTCGCAAACAGGTCGTTCTGTCAAGGCACAGCACCATCCCACTCAACATGGACACAGCGCGTCAACTGAATTGGGTAGCGCAGGGCACGCTCAATATAGCGCCATTTTTTCGGGAAGCGGCGGGCAAAAGCGCGTGCGAGATTACCTTGCAATCCCCGCGCAGCACCGTCAGTCGTCAACAGTAGCGCTTCAGCCTGGCTGCTCAAACAATTGGCTTTAATGATGCGCATGCAATTTCCAAAGTGATTAGTGATGAGTCATTCGGGCGAGCACGTGCTGCATCAGTTGCGGCAGCCCATCTTGAACAGCCGTTTCGCGCTTGTTGGCAATCTGCGCATAGGCTGCAGACAGCGAGATGGAATTCGTCCAAGCTAACCAAGCTGCAACAAGGGAGACCGAACGGCTACGCCCCGCATGACAATGCACCAGTACGGGCGGGCCATCATCAATCATCTGTACCAATGCCTGTAAGGCCTCTAATACGGCATCGACCGAGTTTCCAGGCCCATCGACTAGGCTCAAAGTGTGCAGATCGTCGTAACCCAGAGACTCAGCCTTTTTCCATTCCATGGAACCGTCTAGACTGACGAGACCGACGAAGCCCTCACGCGCGCGCAGCTGTGCATCATGTGCCGCACCTCGGTTTCCGACGGCCACGCGATCGGTTATCCATGTGAAATCAGCCTTCATTTCAGCCCTCCTAGTCCCAGTTGCCACGCACTTCCTGCAGCCAACGGCGAAACTTGTTTCTGTTGAGATTTTCAAACGTGATGAGGGTTGAAGAGAACCCTTCATTCATCAACCGATGATGCATGCGTGGGGCTTCAGTGGCGTTCATTGAGTGAATCAAAATCGAAAAAAATCCCAAGCGGATAGGGATAGGGATTTTGAGTATTGGTGGAGCTGGGGGGATTCGAACCCCCGTCCGCAAGCCTTCTTCGCGCAGTTCTACATGTGTAGCCGTCTGATTTGGGTCTCGCTTTGGGCATCGCGCAGCGGCATGCTATGTCCATCGCCAGCATCCTATTGTCTCGTCTTCAACCAAGGTGCCCGGTTCAAGACCAGCCGATGTGTATAACCTTACAGCCTGGAATCTTGCGACCCCTTGCCCAGCCCATCGGCCTGCTGTTGTAAGGCTCACTGGTGTTTAAGCAGCGAGTGCGAAACGTTCGTCGTTTGCAGTTAGTTTGTTTCAGCGGATTTAC
>Ga0136644_10003856_pt1 | contig 11163 bp, 6 predicted proteins | sample C_130820_EF_Meta_FD_94780 | JGI IMG/M metagenome (GOLD analysis project Ga0136644, IMG submission 94780) | Freshwater microbial communities from Lake Croche, Canada to study carbon cycling - C_130820_EF_MetaG (v2) (version 2) | ecosystem: Environmental > Aquatic > Freshwater > Lake | place: Lake...
CTTTTAGTTTTAGTAACAATACTAATAGTTCTTTGTTTACCGTAGAAGATAAGACTCTACTATCAACAGTACCAGGCCTTGGTAGTAATTTAAACATAATAGACGATTTTATAGGTACAATAAATAAGTATAGCGATTATAGACAAATAGCAGATCCTGAAGTACAAAGATTAATCAATAAAGTAACAACTTTACGTTCAGTTTGCGTTACTATTCAGAATCTAGATTTTAAGAACGGACTAGCTGCAGTAGGTAATTTTTTAAGTACAGATATTAGAGCACAAATACAAAAACTTAGTAAATTTATAGATCCAACTAAAATTATAACAGATTTAAAGAATATTAATAATTCAATACGGTCTTTTATAAAAATTGCAAAACAAGTACAGGGTGTTGTAACCCTCTGTCAATTTTTAATTAAGCTTGCTCTTATATTTACTAAAATCTTTAAATTTATACAGAATCTTTTTATTATAAACCCATACCCTTTAATATTTGCTACTGGCGGAGTGCAGACTGTTTTTCAGAATGCAAGTGAAGCAGCAAAAACTGAAACGAATGGTATAATAAGATTACTAAAAGCAATTAATGCATTACTTTCAGTAATACTTAACTTTATAAGGTACTTACTTGTAAATGCAAACGAACTACTTAGTAGACTTGATATCTTACTTACTAACTTACAGGCATGTAAAGCAGTTAAGAATTCAGATGTCATTGCTGAATTAAAACAAACTCGAGCAGATTTAGCAGACTTGAGAGATCAATTAGCTGCTTATATTACTCAATACGATTCTAAAACTAGTGCAAATAATACTATGTTTGGAAAGTATAATATTAACGTAGTAGATGAAGAAATTACCGATATTTCTATTCGAAATAAACGTAGAAGAGGTATTGCTTTAGATATAGATGGTCAAATAGTAGCTCAATCTGATTTAACTTTCGCTACAAATACAGCAATTATTATAGCAGAAGTACAGCAAAAACTAGTAGCCTTACATTTAGTACCTTCAAACTTAGGACAAATTGACGCAGGGAGCCTTGCTGTAATAGCAGAATCTGTTAATTACCTAAATAGTAATGACGTAGTAGACAATAATTTAAATCCTGATTTAACAGTATTAAATCAAAGTAGTGCTGAGCAAACCGCAACTATACAGGAATTTATCGCTAAAATACCGGGCGGACCTAAATTTAAGCAAGATTCTAAGAAGATTCAAGCTAGCTTTAATGATACAGCTAAAAAAGAAGTAAAAACTCAAGCAGATGCTGCAGGCGGTTCAACCGGTACTCAGATTAACCAGCAGACAGCAGGCCAATTAACTACCATAAGCGGTTCAGTTAGTATGCTCAGTGAACCACAAAAAGAAAAGCAAAATAATACAGCAACAGATAAATCTAGCTTCGTTACTAGAGTACAGAGTCAGGCTAGTGGAGGTAATAAGAATTCACAGAATTTAAAATAATAAAAACAGTCATTTAAAATATTTATAACATATGGCAAATCTAGACGCACTTAGAAAAATAATCCGCGAAGAGGTTCGAACAGTATTCCAACAAGAATTAGCTGGAATCTTGAAAGAGGCTATTATGGTCAATAAGAACCAATCAGTTATCACGGAATCTTCAAGACCAAAAGCATCTCCTGTAGCTCCTGCTACCATGAACAGATCTGTACCTAGACCTATCGCACCTGTATTATCCCCAGGCAATCCATTAAATAGCCTACTTGCTGAAACAGCTCAATCTATGACTATGGATGAATTCGGAGATTTGAACGGTCAAGGAGTAGAAAGAGATGTTCCTATTGTAGAATCAGTAGGAGATATGTTTGCAAATTCAAGAGGAAGCTCTAATCTAGAAGCAATTCAAATTAATGCAGTTCCTGATTTTAGTCATATGATGGCAAAAATGGGGATAAATGAATAGTATAAATGGCGTATAATTTAAAACAGATAAACGTACTCGATTTAAGACCTTCTGTAGGTGTTGGAGTTGCTTTGCCGTTTAATACGCCTGCTGTCTTTCAAACAGTCTATACTACACAGGAGCAGTTAAAGTATAATATTATTAACTTCTTATTGACTAATAATAGAGAGAGAATTTTTAATCCAAACTTCGGAGCAAATATAAGAAGTCAAATATTTGAGCAAATAACAAACGAAACAGCAGATACTCTAGAACTTTTAATTAGAAACGGAATAGCACAGTATTTTCCGAATGTAGCCATAACAGAGCTTACTTTTGGTGGAGATCCTGATCAAAATTTATTAACAATTCAGTTTTCCTATACATTAACTAATACTGGACAATCAGACACTATAACAATTAATTTAAATGGCTAACACAGAGATAAAATACTTAAATAAAGACTTTACTAGCTTTAAAAGCTCTTTAATAGAGTATGCAAAAGCGTATTTTCCGTCATCCTATAACGACTTTTCTACTTCATCTCCAGGTACTATGTTTATTGACATGGCTTCTTATGTAGGAGATGTAATGTCATTTTATTTAGATAATCAAATTCAAGAAAACTTTTTAGAATACGCAAAGCAGTATAATAATTTATACACCCTAGCTTATATGTTTGGTTATAGACCAAAGGTAACTTCTGCAGCTATTACAACTCTAGATGTTTATCAACAAATACCTGCTTCCGGTTCTAATTATGATCCTGATTTTAATTACGCCATGACTATTGAAGAAGGATTACAAGTTAGATCTAATATTAATACTGCAAATTATTTTTATTGTCCAAATAAAGTTGATTTTAACCTATCTTCTTCTACAAATCCAACAGAGATTTCTGTATATACTACAGTAGGCGGTAATCCAAATACTTACTTACTAAAGAAACAAACTCAAGCATTATCTGGACAAGTTAAAACAACTAGTCTTTCTTTTGGTGCAGCTGAGAGATTTCCTACTCGAACTATTCAAGATGCTAATATTATTGAAATCTTAAGCGTTTACGACGATAACGGAAATAGATGGTACGAGGTTCCTTATCTTGCACAAAATTTTATTTTAAATCCTGTACAAAATACAGCTTTAAATTATCCAGAACTTTATCAAGAAGCAAATCAAGTACCTTACATTATAGAAAGATTGCCAGTAAGTAGAAGATTTGTATCTAGATTTACTACTGCAGCTTCATTAGAATTAGAGTTTGGTGCCGGTATTCAAGCAGTATCAGGAACGATACCGAATCCTTTTAACGTAGGTATTGGTACAGTAAACGGAGTTGATTTATTAAATACTGCCTACGATCCTACAAACTTCGTAGTGAATAGTAGTTATGGTTTAGCTCCTTCTAATGTTAATCTAACTGTCAACTACCTAGTAGGCGGTGGTGCTGGTACAAACGTAAATACAAATGTATTAACTAATTTAGTTACTGCAAGTATTTCGTTTGTAAATACTACTGACCCGAATACTCAAGTTGCTATTCAAGGTACGTTAGCAACCAATAATAGTGTTCAAGCAACAGGAGGTGGTGATGGAGATAGCGTAGAGGGTTTAAAATTAAATACTCTCGCAGCATTTCCTTCTCAAATGAGAGCAGTAACACAGCAAGATTACTTAGGTACAGTATTAGGTATGCCAGGTAAGTTTGGTCAAGTAGCCAAGGCTTATGTAACTAAAGATAATGCTACTTTTGCACAATACTTAAGAAACGAACCAGGAGAAAGAGATCCTCTTGCAACTTCAATATACTTATTAACCTACGATGCGATTGGAGCGTTTACAGCACCTGGTCCTGCAATACTTAGAAATATTCAAACTTACCTAGAAGATTATAGAATGCTAACCGACACTATACTTCTAAAGCCTGCTTATATTATCAATATACAGGTTAACTTTAGTATTGTAATAAGACCTAATTACACTTCAAGAGCTGTAATTCAAGCTTGTCTAGCAGCCTTAAAGTTATACTTTAGTAGAAATGCTTGGCAAGTAAATCAACCTATTATTTTATCTGAAATATATTCTCTATTAGATCAAATTAGTGGAGTACAAACTGTACAGAGAGTACTTATTAATAACATAGCAGGAACCTCGACCGGTTATTCACCTTATAGTTACGATATTTCAGCAGCAACTCTAAATGGTATTATTTATCCTTCTTTAGATCCAAGTATCTTCGAAGTTAAGTATCCAGATATAGATATTCAAGGACGCGTAGTAACAATGTAATAAAATGGCAGTATACAACATATTCGCATCAGCAGATGCTACACTCTATTCTCTATACCCTGTAAAAAATACAGGTAGAGATCCTATACTTGAAGTATCTGTAAAAAACTCTCAAGACGGTACAAGATTCTTAGGAAGAAGTCCTATTACAGAAAATCCTTATTATAACTATGATTTAGCAGCAGCAGGTAATTTCTCAAACTCTGAAGCATATTTTCCCGGGTATGATATTAGAAGATCCGTATTACAGTTTTCAGATCAAGATATCAACCTACTACAGTCTTTTGCAAACCAATCCATAAGCGGTGCATACCAAGCAAACTTACAATTATTCCTTGCTAGTGCACAGAATTTAAGTACAACGTACTCTCTTGATATACTTCCTCTATCACAATCATGGTGTATGGGAACAGGACAATTTGCACAAGTACCTCAATCAGTAAACGGAGTATCTTGGGTATATACTTGCGCATCTGCTAGCTCTGAACCTTGGGTAGAGGATGGATTTACTTGGGGTAACATAGACTTACCTAAGTGGGAAAGCGCAAGCCTTGACTGGAACTATGAACCAACTCCCGGTAACCCTTATTACATAACAGGAGGGGGTTCTTGGAACAATATACCTGCAACACAGAGCTTTGGGTATATGTCAAACAAAGACGTTAATGCTGATATCACCGATATTATGACAGGATGGTTTTCCGGTTCAATTCCTAATAACGGCTTACTTGTTAAACATCCACAAGCAATAGAAGAAAATCCAAATTCCTATATTGACTTAAAATATTTTTCTGTAGATACTCATACTATATACCCTCCAACTATACAATTTAAATGGGATGATTCTTACTTCTATCCTCAAAGCTTTAACTATGTTTTATCAGATCAAATAACAATTACCCTTGCTAATAATCCCGGACAATTTCCACAAGGAGATAGTTATAAAATGAGATTATCTACGAGACTAACTTATCCTCCTAGAAAATTTACAACATCCTCTGTGTATTTGACAGATATGATTTTATCTAAAAATACTCTCTGGGGATTACAAGATATAAAGACTGGCGAAATGGTAGTTGACTTTGATGATCCATATACAAGAGTAAGTTGTGATAGTGTCGGAAATTACTTTAATTTACATACTAGTGGATTAGAAATTAATAGATTTTATCGCGTTTTAATTAAGACTAAAATATACTCTACAACATTTGGACCATTATCTGTTTATAACAGTCTTGAATCAATGTATGATGCTATGTCTATATACAGTTCAGATGAACTAGATTTATTACCTGCAGAAGTAGTAACATATAGTGGTCAGAATTTAACCTTTAAAATAATAGCCTAATGATGCAGGAGGTTAAGTTGGTAAAAGAAGTCTACGGACGTAATACCTATACAAGAGTAATTGATACTTCCTTTAATGAACTTTACTTCGCTGTAACAGCTTCTACAGGACCAGGTACACAGGTAACAGTAGAGACGTTCTTCGATGCATACAATGATCTATTTTTTCAAATACCCGCTACAGGAGACTATAACTCTCACGAGTATTTAGTTAAAAGAAGTGGAGAATATTTAGGGGGAGGAGTTTTAACTGACAATGAAAAGGCTTATATTGATGAGATAAACTCTCTAAGACAACAATTGTTAGAGGCAAACACAAATTATTTGAATCTAAATAATATAACGTAATGGAAGTAGTAAATGTAAGTTATCTAGGCTCAGATGGACAGTATCAAACCTACTCCCCATCCGATACCTCATTAATAAATACTTCCCTTATAACTGCTAATTTTGGAACTGCCGATGATTACATAGAGTATTTCATTAAAGATCAGAGCGGGCTTGTTATTAGTAGTAATTATTATGTTACAGATTATAACATAGGTAGCGATATAAACCCAGAAACAGATACAACAAGTGTTCTTGAACTTGATCCTGAAGCAGATGCTAGAAGATCGGGGTATAATAGAGGAGTATTAAACGTAAAGTATAATTTCCTTACAAAATGGTTATTATCTGCACCAGACCCAGTTAGTAATTTCTGGATTAAAGAAGTATCTACTTCGAGAACGGAAATTAAAGCAGCAAGACAGGATTTATCTAATACACAATTAGCTAATGCTTTCGGTGCCTTCAATGCCGCTCTTGCAGCTGATGCATATTACCCGGACTTTTACTTAAACTTCGGTTCTGATGTCTTAGTAATTGCAGTAAATGCCGTTTATGTCGAAGAAGACGGTAGCGGGTATATTATATTTAAGCTATACGAACCGCTACCTGACGACTTTGACGTTAAATCTACTTTTTGGGTTGTAACAGATGCAGCTAATCCTGCAGAATTCAATGTATCAATTAACGTTACAGCTGACACTTTAGTAGATTATACCCAATTACAGGGTCCTAATTTTAAAGTGAACGTAAAAGATAAGATAGGACAAACTACTCCTTATTACAATCTTACTTCCCTACTTTCAACCTCTGTAACATCCTCATATCAGCAGTTACAATCCATGATGCAGGAAAATGGTATTGACATTAACGTTGATTATAGTGATTTTTCAAACTTTATACACTTTTCTTCTGCAACCAATAGACTATATAACTTTAATTATAAGATTCAACTAATAGAATCTGCATCTGCTGGTATAGCAGCTGGTCAAACAACTACTAGTGCTGCTTTATTACAACAGCAAATCGATAGTATTATTACCAACTTTGATGGATACGAGTACTATCTTTATTTTAACTCTGCTTCAACTGCGTGGCCTAAGCAAGATAGTTCGATTCCTTACGTTTTATATTCTGCAACTTCATCACAAGTCGCAAATTGGTTAGGAAGTATACAAGTTGCACCAAACAGTCCTGATACAATGAGTATGTACTGGTCATCTTCTCGTTACGATGATCAAAACCAAGACTTACTTTTATATACAGCACCTTCTTACATCGTAGAAGATCCAGCCAATCAACCGTACTTCCTATTCCTTAACATGGTAGGTCAAATGTTTGATAATATTTGGATTTACTTAAAGGATGTAACTAATTTATATGCAGCAAACAATAATCCTTTTAAAGGTATCTCTCTTGAAGAGGTAGCAGATGCAATTAGAAATACAGGCATACAGTTATACACTAATACCAGTATTTCAGACAACATTTACTACTCTTTATTAGGTATAAATCAAACAGGATCCGCTTTACCTTCAACGTCGAGTGCTTATTCTACTATTGTTTATTCAAGCAGTAGTCTGTATCCACTTGCAAACGAACCGTACTTAACTGCTTCCCTATCTTTACCTCCTTTTGGCGAAGAATTAATTAGTAGATTTGTTACAACTTTTATAACCGGATCTGCTGATGTTACTTCTAGCTTCGCTACCCTACCTAATTCACAGATTACAGCTGAAATCTATAAGCGTATTTACCATAACATACCTTATTTACTTAAGACTAGAGGAACTAAGAGAGGAGTTCAAGCATTAATTACTTGTTTTGGTGTACCTGAAGATATTTTAAGTGTAAATGAATACGGAGGATATAATATTTATCAAGTTGCAGGTATTCAACAAATAAGTGAGACTAAGATCTTAACTGGAAGTGTTTTACAGATTTCAAGTAGCTTACTCTCTCCATTTACTACTATACAGTACTATCAAAATGATCAAGATAAAAGCTCAGGTGATTTAGAGATTGGATTTTCACCAGCAGATTCAATTAATGCAAGTATTACTTCTTCAGGGTACGTGACATCCTCTACACAGCCTGGGTACTTTAACATAATGCAACTTATTGGTGCACCTGCTTTACAGTACTCAAGTTCATATACACCGCTTGTTGAATTAGCTAATACCTATTTTGATGCAGAATATACTAGTGGATACAACGTTTGGGATTTTATTAGAGTTATAAAGTACTATAACAACTCTTTATTTAAAATGCTAAGGGATTGGGTACCTGCTAGAACCTCAACTTCTACTGGTATCGTGATTCAATCTCATATGCTTGAGAGAAATAAGTACCCAAGAAATGAACCTACGTTTACTAACCTTTCCGGATCAGTTCAAATTAAAATGACCTCTATCTCTGGTTCAGATGGGGGTGCGATTAACAAAAATACTTACTTCGTTGAAACAGTACCAGTACAGTATCAATCTAATTCAATATACTTAAGAAACGCTCCCGGAATTATATACATAAGCTCCTCTAATAATATCGAGAAATATACCGGGGAATTCAGTGGTAGTACCATTCAGGCATCATACAACTACTTCTCTCAAAAAGAGGTTTCTTCCTATGATTACCCATGGACATCCTCAATTCCAGCTGGCTTCGGACCCTGTGATCAGGATCCGGTTATGTTCTTAACGTATTCAATAAGCTCTACATTCCAAAATATAAGTTCTTCCGTATTATCTCAAAGATTTTTAGATTTAGATTATAATGGAGCACAGCTTGTTCCAACAAATTACGGCCTAATTACACAATCTATTGCTCGAACTCAAGTAATCGGTAATATTCCGCAAAGTATGCAACCGTATTCACAGTACGCACAGCTACAAGATTACAACTACTTTTTACCTTCTACCGTAAGTATTCGTTATAGCGGATCCTACTTACAAGGTGCACAGTATAATACCTGGTCTGTTGGAGATATTTCATACGGTAATCAACCTGTAATCAACTATTATAGTGATAAGTTAGGATTATTTACACAAATTCAATCTAGTTCATTTTTCCCTGGCGCAGTAAATGCCTCTATAGCGTATCTTGCTGATGTATCAGGGGGTTTGTTTGAACTAAACCAAAATAATAAGCATTGGGTTGATATTCAAAACACGTTTGTTAGAGGAACAACCTTAACTGTTAAGCAGTTTGATAACAAGAAGTATAGTAATCAAGTAGCTACAGATGGAATTAAAACAATTATCAATAGCGGGTATAATTATACACCAGAATTATACTTTAAAAGCGGCAGTGATTCGAAAGTATATTTCCAATTCCTTGGTGGAATTACAGGAGAGAATCTTTTAGTTCAAAATCAATCCAACTATTATATTAGCGGATCTCCATCACCTCACTACCCTCTAAAAGTAGGATCTTCTACAGGAACAGGGAAGGCAATAGGCTATATTAATAATATTTTTGATCATATAATAACTGATACTGCCGGCTACTATGTCCCAGGAAACTCGACTAGTAATACTTTTTCTACTTTTAAAGATCCCTTTGCAGGATCAAGAACTTTCAATACTGCCTTTAGTATAGCAGTTGAATTTCCTATTGATGCCCAGCAGGTTACATATAATTTTACTGTAGAACGAAACGGTACCCTAATACCCGATAGTACAATTACCCAAACGTTTACATCAACGCAGACACCAGGAGGTTTTACTCCGGGTATAATTAATACATACGGTAATATAGCAGGCAGTAATTTTAATCTATCCTATTACGCAGGAGCAGTAACAGGTCCTTTTATAATTACCGGTCAAGACGGTATCCCTCATAATGTCGGAAATCAATATTCTTATATGAACTGGGGGAACTATAACTATACTACAGGATTCGGTTATCCTGGTAACGGAAATTTTGCATCCTACGTTACCCCTGATTTAGCACCGTATATACGTATTGTAGGCGGCTTTACTCCAACTCAAATCGGTACCCCGACAAGTGCAGGATATAACACTCCCATATACGATCTATCTGCTACTCTTGATTTTAACTCTAGTGTCACTCTAAACTGTGTACCAAACGATGAGATTACTTTTAAATTAGAAGAAGTACTTAATGCAAGCTCTGCTAATTATACCGCCTCTCTTTCTATAGGAAGCTTAACGATGCAGGAGAGTATATTACAAGGAAGTTATTCTTATGCATCAAGTTCATATGCCGGTGTTGGAACTCCTTTTATTTCCGATATTAATAATGACGGTCAAATAGGTCAAATTACTATGAGCGCCGATATAACTGCCTTTTACGGGTATCAACAAGTACCCTATTTTGTATCTGGTTCACCAACCGGTATTACTCAAACTTCCAATTATACCTATTCTAGTAGCCTGTATAGTTTATATGGAGATATTAACAAGCCGTTTCTACCTGAAGTTAACGATGCAGTTGTACTAAGAGACATATATGGAATCTCTCAAGTAGTAAGCGTTTTTAGTTCGAGCTTTGCTCCTGATATTAATGCACCATCTAGACGGCTGGTAATTCACACAACTCCTTCTATATTAAGTAACTGGGCATTAGATAATTCTATAGTACAATACTTTTTACTTCTTAATAGATTTAACGACGAGCAAAACCTAATAATTAACTATACAAAACCTCCAGGACAGACTTCTTATGGATTTTTGATTCCAGAGACTATTAATCCATCAGTATTAACTAATATTAATACCTTGCAGGCTAACGTACAGGCTCAGTTATTATCAACTCAAACCGCTGCAAGTAATCCGCAGTAAACTAATTAAAAAACTATTGATTCAAACTATTTATAAAGAGAAAAACACTAAAACATGGGATATTTAAATAACACATCGGTTGTTGTAGACGCTATTTTAACTGATAAAGGAAGACAGTTACTAGCACAAAATGATGGATCTTTCCAAATTACACAGTTTTCATTGAGTGATGACGAGGTTGATTACGCTTTGTACAACCCAAATCACCCTTCAGGCTCAGCATTTTACGGTGAAGCTATTGAAAATATGCCAATTATACAAGCCTTCCCTTCTTCTAATGAAATAATGAAGTACAAGTTGATTACTTTACCAAGAGGAACAGCAGTTCTACCGGTAATCAGCGTTGGATACTCAACAATTATATTGAAGCAAGGTTCTGCTCTTTCTCTTACACCTCAAACATTGAATTATTTAGGTGCAACTTCTACTTTCGAGCAGTCTGGATATGTAGCAACAATAGGAGACGTTAGAACAATGTCAGCATTCA
>Ga0136644_10003857_pt1 | contig 11160 bp, 10 predicted proteins | sample C_130820_EF_Meta_FD_94780 | JGI IMG/M metagenome (GOLD analysis project Ga0136644, IMG submission 94780) | Freshwater microbial communities from Lake Croche, Canada to study carbon cycling - C_130820_EF_MetaG (v2) (version 2) | ecosystem: Environmental > Aquatic > Freshwater > Lake | place...
GACACGGTTTTCATGCGGGCGCGTCACACGCAGGCGCATCCCGGTGAATTCGACATCGTGATCGCGATGACACACGACCACGGGCTGATTCCCGTGAAGTACCTGGGCGTCGAGCGCGGCGTCAATGTGACGCTGGGTCTGCCTTTTGTGCGCACCAGCCCGGACCACGGCACTGCCTTTGACAGGGCCGGGGCCGGCACCGCTGATGCGTCGTCCATCTCAGCGGCTCTGGCCATGGCCAGGCGGTTGTCTGGCCCGAGTGCCTAAGCGCTGCCGATGGAAAACGCCCGGACTTCATCCCGAAGACACTAAGGCGGCAACTCAGCGCTTCAGTGCGTCCCGGATCTCGCGCAACAGCACGATGTCCTCGGCCGGTGCGGCGGGCTCGGGCGCAGGTGCCGGGGCTGCTGCAGGCTCGGCTTTCATCCGGTTGACCGCCTTGACCATCATGAAAATGATCACCGCCAACAGCACGAAATTGATGGCTACTGTGATGAAGTTACCGTAGGCCAAAACGGCGCCGGCCTTTTTGGCCTCTACCAGCGTCGCTTCGGTCTGTCCCGAAAGCGCAATGAAATAGTTCGAAAAGTCGAGCCCGCCAAAGATCTTGCCAACGATAGGCATGATCACGTCGGACACCAGTGAATCGACGATCTTGCCGAACGCGCCACCGATGATCACGCCCACCGCCAAGTCGACGACGCTGCCTTTCATGGCAAACGATTTGAACTCTGAAGCAAAACTCATTCTTCTCTCCATAACGACAAAGTTTGAGACGCTGCGTGCCCGTCACGCGCGGTCTGCGAGATTGTCGCCCGCCTGTTTTCGAGCCGGCACGCCGCCCTTGCGTTGGCACAAGAGATTGAAGCTGAACCGCTGCGCCAGAGAGATGACCGCGTCGTGTTGAGGGCATATTCATGCCCGCAACCCTCCGCTAGAATCCGGCGCTACTTCAGTTCTGAAGACCTACGTGAGGATGTATGAGCCAGCAGCAAGTTGATAGTGCAAAGCGTACTTGGTTGATCGCGTCGGGTTGCGCGGGGGCCGTCGGTGGTTTGGCGGTCGCGGTACCGTTCGTGAGCAGTTTCGAGCCGTCCGAGCGCGCCAAGGCCGCAGGCGCTTCGGTCGAGGTCGACATCAGCGCGATCAAGCCCGGAGAAAAGCTCACTGTTGAGTGGCGAGGCAAGCCGGTGTGGATCATCAGGAGAACGCCCGAGCAGGTTGAGGCCCTTCCCAAGGAAGACCCGCTGCTTGCGGACCCCAATTCGTTGCGCAATCAAAGCGACTTGACTCCAGAGTACGCGCGCAACGGCCATCGTTCCATCAAGCCGGAAATCATGGTGGCTGTGGGTATCTGCACCCACCTGGGTTGCTCGCCATCCGACAGGTTCACGCCCGGTGGCCAGCCTTCTCTGCCCGATGACTGGGCCGGTGGCTTCCTCTGCCCTTGCCATGGCTCGACATTCGACATGGCCGGGCGCGTTTTCAAGAACAAGCCGGCACCAGATAACCTGGCAGTCCCGCCTCACATGTATCTGTCCGACACCCGGTTGTTGATCGGTGACGACAAGAAGGCCTGATGGCCCCGCAGTAACGGCAAATTTCAGGAGAGCACAACATGGCTACGTTTAAGGAAGCCCCAGCCGACGCTTCGGCGGCACAGAAGCTGATGACATGGGTCGACAACAGGTTTCCGGCAACCCAGCTCTATAACGAGCACCTCGCCGAGTACTACGCGCCGAAGAATTTCAATTTCTGGTACTTCTTTGGCTCGCTGGCCCTGCTGGTTCTGGTGATCCAGATCGTGACGGGCATCTTCCTCGTCATGCACTACAAGCCTGATGCTGCGGTGGCGTTTGCATCGGTTGAGTACATCATGCGCGACGTGCCTTGGGGCTGGTTGATCCGTTACATGCATTCCACGGGAGCGAGCGCTTTCTTTGTCGTGGTCTACATGCACATGTTCCGCGGAATGATCTACGGCAGCTACCGCAAGCCACGAGAGCTTGTCTGGCTGTTCGGTTGCGCGATATTTCTTTGCCTGATGGCCGAGGCCTTCATGGGTTACCTGCTTCCCTGGGGCCAGATGAGCTACTGGGGCGCTCAGGTGATCGTGAACCTCTTTTCTGCGATCCCCTTCATCGGCCCTGATCTGTCGTTGCTGATTCGTGGCGACTACGTGGTGAGTGACGCGACACTCAACCGATTCTTCAGCTTCCACGTGATTGCGGTTCCGCTGGTTCTGCTGGGACTGGTCGTCGCCCACATCATTGCGCTTCACGAGGTCGGCTCCAACAACCCCGATGGAGTCGAAATCAAGGCCAAGAAAAACGCTGAAGGCCGTCCGCTCGACGGCATTCCTTTCCACCCCTACTACACCGTCCACGATGTGCTGGGTGTGAGCGTCTTCCTTCTCATCTTCAGCGCGATCGTGTTTTTCGCGCCGGAACTGGGTGGCTATTTCCTCGAAGCCAACAATTTCATTCCGGCCGACTCGATGAAGACGCCGCTTCACATTGCCCCAGTTTGGTATTTCACTCCTTATTACTCGGTCCTCCGCGCCATCACGTCAGAGATGATGTACGTGTTGATGGCCATCGTGGTGGCAGGGGCGGCTCTCGCGGTGCTGAAGATCAGGATGTCGGGCCTGCTCAAGGCGGTGGTTCTTGGCGCAGCGGCTGTCGTCGTGCTCCTGATGATGTCCATTGATGCCAAGTTCTGGGGTGTGGTGGGCATGGGCGGGGCCGTGGTGATCCTCTTCTTCCTTCCATGGCTTGATCACAGCGAGGTGAAGTCGATTCGTTACCGCCCTGACTGGCACAAGTATTTCTACGCGCTGTTTGTCATCAATTTCTTCATGTTGGGCTATCTGGGTGTCCAGCCGGTTTCACCTCTTGGCGAGCGGCTATCCCAGATCGGCACCGTGATTTATTTCGGGTTCTTTTTGCTGATGCCTTGGTGGAGCCGTTTGGGAACATTCAAGATCGTTCCGGACCGCGTCACTTTCGCTCCTCACTGATCACCGAGGCCTGACAGGAAATGAAAAAATTCATCTGCACATTGCTGATTTCCATGGCTGCCCTGTCGGGAGCGCACGCTTCCGGTGGTGGGATCGCCTGGGACAAGTTCCCCGAGGAAAAATCGACGGATGTCGCTGCTCTTCAAAGCGGAGCCAAGACCTTCGTCAATTACTGCCTGAACTGCCACAACGCGGCATTCATGCGCTACAACCGGTTGCGCGATATTGATCTGACAGAAGCTCAGATCAAGTCCAACCTGATGTTCGCCACCGACAAGGTGGGTGACACGATGAAGGTGTCACTCGACCCCAAGAACGCCAAGGACTGGTTGGGAGCGGTACCTCCTGATCTGACGCTGATCGCTCGTTCGCGCTCCGGATCTCAAGGGTCGGGTGCAGACTATCTCTACACGTTCCTGCGGACCTTTTATCGCGACCAAACCAAGCCCACGGGCTGGAACAACCTCGCGTACCCGAATGCCGCCATGCCACACGTACTTTGGCAATGGCAGGGTCAGCGTGCGGCCAAGTTCGTGGAGGAAAAAGACCCGCACGACGAGTCCAGAACCATCCACAAGTTCGAGGGATTTGAAACTTTGACCAAGGGCACCATGCCTCAGCAAGAGTTTGATGACTCGATAGCCAATCTGGTGGCTTATCTCAACTGGATGGGTGAGCCAGCGCAAGGCACACGCACTCGGCTTGGTGTATGGGTGCTGTTGTTCTTGTCGGTGTTCATCGTGATCGCTTGGCGCCTGAACGCATCGTTCTGGAAAGATATCAAGTGATTTTTCGCCCGCCTGGCACCTCAGGGTGCCGGGCAATCGCGCAGTGGGCAGCCCTTTCGGGTATCCACTGCGTTTTTCTTTGCTGACCTCATCAGGAGCTCGCCCACATGATGGTGCTTTACTCCGGCACGACCTGCCCGTATTCACATCGTTGCAGATTCGTGTTGTTTGAAAAGGGCATGGACTTCGAGATTCGCGACGTGGATCTGTTCGCAAAGCCCGAAGACATTGCGTTGATGAACCCGTACAACGAGGTGCCCATACTCGTCGAACGTGATCTGATTCTTTACGAGTCCCACATCATCAATGAGTACATCGACGAGCGATTTCCTCACCCGCAGTTGATGCCAGGGGATCCTGTGGCGCGTGCACGTGTTCGTCTCTTCCTGCTCAATTTCGAGAAGGAATTGTTTGTCCATGTGAACCTTCTCGAGTCACGCGGGGTTAAAGCGACAGACAAGCAACTGGAAAAGGCTCGGGCGCAGATTCGCGATCGCCTGACCCAGTTGGCCCCCATCTTTCTGAAGAACAAGTTCATGCTCGGGGATGACTTTTCGATGCTGGATGTGGCCATCGCACCGTTGTTGTGGCGCCTTGATTACTACGGCATCGACATGTCCAAGAACGCGGTCCCGCTGCTTAAATATGCCGAGCGTATTTTCTCGAGGCCTGCTTACATTGAGGCTTTGACGCCGTCTGAAAAAGTCATGCGAAAGTGACACTGGCTGTGGATCGCCTTTGCACCTGACTGAATCTGATGACCCAAGCTTCAGTACCTCCCACCTTGGGCCAGAACGGCACCTCCACGCGGCCGTATTTGATCCGGGCTTTGCATGAGTGGTGTACTGACAATGGGTTCACGCCCTACCTCGCGGTTTTTGTGGATGCGAGCGTGAAGGTGCCCATGGACTACGTGAAGAACGGCGAAATCGTTCTGAATGTGGGGTTCGAGGCGACGACTGCACTTGAATTGGGAAATGATCTCATTGAGTTCAAGGCTCGGTTTGGCGGTACTTCGCGCGATATTTCTGTGCCAGTCGATCATGTGATTGCCATCTATGCGCGCGAAAACGGGCAGGGCATGGCTTTTCCCGTACCCACCGAGTCGGCGCCGGCCGGCCTCAGCCCTGGCGATAAGTCGGACCAGACCGGACGAACCGACCGGGGGGTTTTGGTGTTGCGCCTTGCCACTGACACCGAAAACTCTTCCGTTCAGACTGGCAGTCCGGCATCTGACGATCAAGAACCCCCGGATCCCGTGCCGCCTAGTGGGCGGCCGTCCTTGAAACGTATCAAGTGACGGTACACGCCGGCCAAGAGGCGGCCACTAAAATTTGACAATTGCCCTTGTAGCTCAGTTGGTAGAGCAGCGGTTTTGTAAACCGAAGGTCGCGGGTTCGATTCCTGCCGGGGGCACCAACCCATCACTCGGTGCGTGCCGCGCAACATCATGACGATTCACGACAAATTGACTGTTGGTGACGGTATTGCGGCCGCCAATGCGGACTGGACGTTCGGCGACGACGTTGCCCGATCGTTTTCAAGCCATGTCAGCAAATCAGTGCCCCTCTACCAAGAGGGTCAGGACCTCATTTGCGCCTTGTCCGACTTCTTCGTCAGGGACACGTCTGTTTGCTATGACCTCGGAAGTTCCACAGGCGCGCTCACCAGCAAGCTGGCTCGTCGCCATGCCACCAAAAAGGCGCGTTTCATCGGTATCGAGACGATTCCCGAAATGATTGTCCAGGCGCGTGATGAGTCAGGCCCGCTGCCCAATCTCGAGTTCGTGCAGGACGACATCAACCTGTTCGCTTACGAGCCCGCCGATCTGATCGTGTCGTTCTGTACTGTCCAGTTCGTGCCCCCGTATCTTCGGCAGGCGCTGTTCGACAAGCTTTACCAAAGCCTGAACTGGGGCGGAGCACTGCTGATCTATGAAAAGGTCCGGGCGCCCGATGCGAGGTTTCAGGATCAGATGAGTGCGCTTTACACCGACTTCAAGCTGGAGCGGGGTTTCTCTCCGGATGAAATCATTGCCAAGGCCCGAAGCCTCAAGCGCGTTCAGGAGCCCTTTTCGACGCAGGGCTACATCGACCTCTACAAGCGCGCTGGCTTTGTCGACGTCATGAGCGTCATCAAGTGGGTCTGCTTCGAAGGCTTTCTCGCCATCAAGTAAGACGACTCGCAGCCAAACTGGCCGCGGAGCGGTTCACTCCCTGACGAAGCCGCTTTTCTTCAAGGCTCGCACGCCCAGGTACAAGACGATCCACACTGCGGCAAAACCGACCACCGAACTGCTGGCAGGAAGAGATCCTTCACCATCTGCACAGTACCTCGCCCACAGATGCAGCGCGAGCATGGCGGCAATCAGCGTGAAAGTGGTGTTGTATTCCTTGATCAGAACGCGTTTCCAGTTGAACCGCATTCCAGCGGTGGACGCACTGAAGCCAGACAAACGTGGCAGCCACCGATTGACGCGCTTCATGTAGGAAGCGTACGCGTCACCGAATTTCCCCAGCAGGTAAGCCTCTTCAGCGGCCACGATGCACGCGTAGGTGAAAAAGATCGCGGGGATCACGATCAGGATGAAGGCATACGAGTGCACGATCAGTGCCAATCCGATCGCCATCAGCAGATTTCCGACATAGAGCGGGTTTCGGCAGTGCGCGAACATGCCGCCTTCCACCAGGTTGTTGGCATAAACCTGTTTGTTCTTTCCGCCTCTCACGATGTACTCATAGCCAATCGTGACGATGCGAAGCGCCTGACCCAGCAGCGCGATGGTCGCGCCTGAGACAGCGAACAGCACGTCAAACTGCGGCGCGACCACCGGGTGATCCGGCTGACTGAGCGCCAGTGCGATCAAGAAAAGCACCGGCCCCAGAAGGTTGCGATACCGAAACAGGACCTGGCCGATTTTTTTCATGACGTTGGCAAGCTGAAGCGCCTCGACGGCACGGAGTGACAGCAGAAGATTGTGGCCCACGACACGGGCGTGCCGGTCAAGACGACCGCGTCTTGATTCGTATCGGCATCACGCTGAAGCCTTCATGGGCAAGGCGGGCCTCGAGGGCGGGTTGGAGGTGGCGCAGCTTGGCGGCCACGTTGGAGTTGGTCGCCAGCAGCGTCCAACCCGCATCGTCTATCGGCCCGGCCGCCACTTGTGCCGCCAGCGATTCTGGGATGCAACAACGTATGGACCCGAGTCGACGCATCGACTCATCAATCCGGCGCCTGAGCAGACCCAAAGCGGCGCTCTGATCCATCGCGTCTCGGATGGCCAGTGCATTGGGAACGCTGGGGCAGACCTTGCTCATGTTCGACAGCAGTTTAAGCAGGGCGTTTGGCTTCGGACCCAAGGGCGGGTGTCACGTACCGTGAGCAAAATCGACAAGGCCTCAACGGTAAACTCCGATGATCGCCAGTCCCGCCAGAGGCCACGACTGTTCAAAGCCCGCGTCTCTTGTTCGAGACGCGCCAACATGACCCAAAGCGAGAGGCGGTCGGACCCTGCGGGTCCGAAGGTGATGCCACTCCAGACCCCAACGACGAATGTTGCCCAACTTTCTCACTCAAATATTCGGCAGCCGCAATGAGCGATTGCTGAAGCAGTATCGCCGTGTTGTCCAGAAGGTCAATGCGCTGGAATCCAAGTTCGAGGCTTTTGATGACGCTGCTCTGGCGGCGCAAACGACTTCGCTGCGCGAGAGGCATGAGGCTGGAGAAACCCTCGATGCGCTGCTGCCGGAGGCCTTTGCCGTGGTGCGCGAGGCAGGCAAGCGCACGCTGAAGATGCGCCACTTCGATGTGCAACTTATCGGCGGCATGACCCTCCACGACGGCAAGATTGCCGAGATGCGCACGGGTGAGGGCAAGACGCTGATGGCCACGCTGCCCGTGTACCTCAACGCCATCGCCGGCAAGGGCGTGCATGTGGTCACGGTCAACGACTATCTGGCCAAACGCGATGCCGAATGGATGTCGCAGCTCTACAACTTTCTGGGCCTGAGTGTTGGCGTGAATCTGCCCAACATGTCACGTGAAGACAAGCAGGCGGCGTATGCGGCAGATGTCACCTACGGCACGAACAATGAATTCGGATTTGACTACCTGCGTGACAACATGGTGCAAGGCGTCGCCGATCGCGTTGCTCGCGGCTTGTCTTATGCCATCGTCGACGAGGTTGACTCGATCCTGATCGACGAGGCGAGAACGCCTTTGATCATCAGTGGCCAGGCAGAGGACCACACCGAGATGTACGTGCGCATCAACGCCGTGGTGCCACAGCTGAAAAAGCAGATTGGAGAAGCTGACACCCGCACGGGAGAAGGGGTGATCGAGCCGGGCGATTTCACGGTCGATGAGAAGGCGCATCAGGTCTATCTGACCGAAGATGGTCATGAAAATGCTGAACGGCTGCTCGGTGAAGCGGGACTGCTGCCCGAGGGCGCCAGCCTGTACGACGCCTCCAACATCGCGCTGATGCACCACGTGTACGCCGCGTTGCGAGCCAATCACTTGTATCACCGTGACCAGCACTACGTGGTGCAAAACGGCTCCGATGGACCGGAAATCGTGATCGTCGACGAGTTCACCGGCCGTCTCATGACGGGTCGCCGCTGGTCCGACGGACTGCATCAGGCGGTCGAGGCCAAGGAAGGCGTGCCGATCCAGAGCGAGAACCAGACCCTGGCGTCGATCACGTTCCAGAACTATTTCCGCATGTACAGCAAGCTTTCGGGCATGACGGGAACGGCCGACACGGAGGCCTACGAGTTCCAGGAAATCTACGGTCTGGAAACCGTGGTGATCCCGCCAAACCGGCCCACGGTGCGCAAAGACGAGCTCGACCTCATCTACAAGACGAGCCCCGAGAAGTTCGAGGCCGTGATCGTCGACATCCGCGATTGCCACGAACGAGGCCAACCCGTTCTGGTGGGCACCACCTCCATCGAAAATTCAGAACTGATCTCGGGATTGCTCGACAAGGCCAAGCTGCCGCACCAGGTGCTCAACGCCAAGCAGCACGCCAGAGAGGCCGATATCGTGGCTCAGGCCGGGCGCCCTGGGGTCATCACGATTGCCACCAACATGGCCGGTCGCGGCACGGACATCGTGCTCGGCGGCAATGTCGAGAACCAGATCAAGTCGATCGAGGCCAATGACGCGATCGTCGAAATCGACAAGCAGGTGCAATCGCAAAAGCTGCGCGACGAGTGGCAGTCGCTGCATGACAAGGTCAAGGCTGAAGGCGGTCTTCGCATCATTGCCACCGAACGCCATGAGTCCCGACGCATCGACAACCAGTTGCGAGGCCGCTCGGGGCGCCAGGGCGACCCGGGCTCGTCTCGCTTTTACCTGTCTCTCGACGACGCTCTCATGCGCATCTTTGCCGGCGACCGTGTGCGCGCCATCATGGAGCGCTTGAAGATGCCCGATGGCGAGGCCATCGAGGCCAAGATGGTCACCCGCAGCATCGAGGGTGCGCAGCGCAAGGTGGAGGCGCGCAACTTCGACATGCGCAAGCAACTGCTCGAGTACGACGACGTGGCCAACGATCAACGCAAGGTGATCTACCAACAACGCAACGAAATCCTCGAGGCTCAAGGGCTGACGGAAAAGATCGCTGATCTGCGCCGCAGCGCCATGAGCGATGTGGTTCGAGCCCACGTTCCCGTCAGCAGCTTTGAAGAGCAATGGGATCTGGGCGGCTTGGAGCGAGCGCTGAGCGAAGAGTGGCAGGTCGACGTGTCGCTGAAGTCCGAGGTCGAGGCCAGCTCTTCGATCACGGATGAGGACTTGCTCGAGCGTGTCATCGCGGCCGCGGATGACGTCTTCAACGCCAAGGTCGAACTCGTCGGCAACGATCAGTTCACGCCCTTCATGCGGACGATTTTTCTGCAGTCGATTGACCAGCATTGGCGCGAGCACCTTTCCGCACTCGATTACCTGCGCCAGGGCATTCACCTTCGCGGCTATGCGCAAAAAGACCCCAAGCAGGAATACAAGCGCGAGGCATTCGAGTTGTTTGGCAACCTGCTCGATGTCATCAAGATGGACGTGACGCGCTCTCTGATGGCCGTGCGTGTGCGCTCGGCAGACGAGGTGGCCGAGGCCACCGAGGCCATCGAGGAGCGCGCTGAACGCATTTCCAATGTGACGTACACGCACCCGAACGAAGACGGCAGCGTGTCACAGGAGGCCGCGCCGTCAGCCGAGCCTGCGCCCATGCCCAAGGTGGGCCGCAATGATGCTTGTCCGTGTGGCAGCGGCAAGAAGTTCAAGTTGTGTCACGGCCGTCTGGCCTGAGGGGTTCGCCGTGCCGGTCAATTTGCAAGCGCCGATTCCTTCTGAGCTGAAACCCGTGGCCGGCCTGCAGCTTGGCATCGCGATGGCGGGTGTGCGCAAGGCCAATCGCCGCGACGTGCTCGTGGTCGAACTGGCCGAGGGATCGCAGGTGGCTGGGGTGTTCACCACCAACCGCTTCTGTGCCGCTCCGGTGCAGATTTGTCGTGAGCATCTGGCCTTGGCCAAGGCTGATGAGTCGGGGATGCGCGCGCTGCTCGTCAACACGGGCAATGCCAACGCCGGTACCGGAGACGACGGCCTGCAGCGGGCGCGCTCGACGTGTTCGACGTTGGCGTCTCATTTGGGGATTGAGGCGCGTCAGGTGCTGCCGTTTTCCACGGGCGTGATCATGGAAACGCTGCCCATTGACCGCATTGAAGCGGCTTTGCCTGCGGCGCTGGCCGATCTGGATGAGAGTCACTGGGCGACCGCAGCCGAAGCCATCATGACCACCGACACCTTGCCCAAGGCAGCGTCGTTGCAGGTGCAAATCGGCGGCAAGACCGTGACGGTGACCGGCATCAGCAAGGGCGCCGGCATGATCCGGCCGCACATGGCCACGATGCTGGGCTTTGTCGCGACTGACGCCGTGCTGGCGCCTGGATTGCTGGACACACTGGTGCGCGAGGCCGCCGACCTTTCCTTCAACCGCATCACGATCGACGGCGACACCTCGACCAACGATTCGTTCATGCTGATCGCCACGCAGCAGGCTGGCCACGCGCCCATCGAGCAACTCGACAGTGGCGATGGCGCCATCTTGCGTGATGCGGTGATTGCGGTTTCAACCCGGCTTGCGCAGGCTATCGTTCGCGATGGCGAAGGCGCGACCAAGTTCATTACCGTTCGCATTGATGGCGGCACGACTGAGGCTGAATGCAAGCTTGCAGCCTATGCCATCGCGCATTCGCCGCTGGTGAAGACGGCATTTTTCGCGAGTGACCCCAACCTGGGTCGCATCCTTGCCGCTGTCGGCTATGCCGGCATTGCCGACCTGGACCAGAC
>Ga0136644_10003860_pt1 | contig 11152 bp, 10 predicted proteins | sample C_130820_EF_Meta_FD_94780 | JGI IMG/M metagenome (GOLD analysis project Ga0136644, IMG submission 94780) | Freshwater microbial communities from Lake Croche, Canada to study carbon cycling - C_130820_EF_MetaG (v2) (version 2) | ecosystem: Environmental > Aquatic > Freshwater > Lake | place...
AAATACGTTTTTTGTTCGACAACCGATCACATTCCTCAATAGCTCAGTCGGTAGAGCGCCGGACTGTTAATCCGTAGGTCCCTGGTTCGAGCCCAGGTTGAGGAGCCAACATAAAAAGCACTGGATTTTCACTGCTTTTTTATTTTGGAGGTCGATATTGTCATCTCCAGAGCCTTTAAGCGACTCTTTGCTCCCGTCCCGAGCCAGTTTATTACACGGTGATTGCACGGTCAAGGTGATCTAAAAGACGGGGCAGAAAAACCCAACTGCAAGAGGGGTAAACCGAGACTGATGTATCTGGCCGTGTGTAGACCTAGCTCAAAAGCCGTGCAGATATTCCGATACGCCCTTCCTATGCGTGCTAACCCGTCGCCTAGTGAACGCACTGGTTACTGCCCCTTCACGTTGGCAAGCACAACGATTATTCCGCTCGTAAGCCCTTGGTAAGGGCCCAATTGATACAAACCTAGTGTTTACCCTATAAGCAAAAAAAGTATAAGTTCTGTACTCTTTTCTCGGTAGTTCGCTTGGTGGTCAGTGCGTAAGATGACCGCACAGGTTGATTCATACATAGCCATTAGGAGTCACAGCGTGTCACCCTACCTCGAGTTGGTTGGAATCCAGGAGCAAGAGTCGTTCAAGGTGTGGACGCACGGCTACCCGTATGAAACCGTGCGCTGGCATTTCCACCCCGAGTACGAGCTCAATCTCATCACCCACACCTCCGGGCGTTTTTACGTCGGCGACCACACGGGCACCTTCGAGCCCGGCCAGTTGGTGCTGATTGGTCCCCATGTGCCCCACAACTGGATTAGCGACCTGCCCGAAAACCAGTCGGTACCGGAGCGCTGCGTGGTGCTGCAGTTTTCCAGCAAAAGCATCCAGGGCGGGATTGAGGCTTTTCCTGAGCTGGGTGCGCTCAAAAGCCTGCTGGCCGACTCAAAGCGTGGCATTTTGTTTGCCCCGGATGTGGCCGAGCAAGGCGCACACATGCTGCGTAACTTGCTGGTGTGCAGCGGCTTTGACCGCGTCTATAAGCTCTTGGCCTTGTTGGAATACCTGTCCAAGGCCCAGGGCAGTGCGCTTCTGGCGAGCCCTAGCTTCCAGCCCGATCCGCAGAGCTACCAATCCTCCACCATCAACCAGGTGTTGAGCTATTTGGTCGACCACCTGGCCGAACCGCTGACCGAGTCGCATCTGGCGCGCTACGCGGGCATGCAACCCAGTGCGTTTTCGCGCTTCTTCCGCCGCCACACCGACATACCGTTTATCAAATACCTCAACCGCTTGCGTATCAACCGCGCCAGTGAATTGCTTATTAGCTCCGACATGGCCATTACCGACATTTGCTATGCCTGCGGCTTCAACAACGTAGCGAACTTCAACCGGCAGTTTTTAGGGCAAAAAGCGATGCCACCTTCACGCTACCGGCGCTACTACCGTATGAACGACGGCTGTGACGCCACCAACCGCAGCGGTGAACGCCGTCGTGCCGCGGTGCGGGCCTTGCAATAAGCCGAACCGCGTCCTTACTTTTCCTCAACCCAGCTCCTCGACTCCATGAACACCTCCACACCCGATATGCAAGCCGTCGTCTGCCACGGCCCCAAGGATTACCGGCTCGAACGCGTCGCACGACCCCAACCAGGTCCGAATCAGCTGCTTGTTGAAATTGCGGCCTGCGGGATTTGCGCGAGCGACTGCAAGTGCTATTCGGGTGCCGCCATGTTCTGGGGCGGCAATGGCAAACCGTCCTGGGTCAAAGCACCGGTGATTCCGGGCCATGAATTTTTTGGCTACGTGGTGGAAGCAGGCCCGGGTGCCTTGGAACATTTCGATGTCACCATCGGTGCGCGTGTGATTGCCGAGCAAATCGTTCCCTGCGGCAAGTGCCGCTATTGCGTATCAGGCGACTACCACATGTGCGAAGTTCACAATATTTTTGGTTTTCAGCGCCTGGTCGCTGACGGCGGCATGGCCGAATTCATGCTGCTTCCCGCTAATGCGCGGGTACACAAAATTCCCGACTCCCTCTCCGTCGGTGACGCTGCCATGATCGAGCCTATGGCCTGTGCCGTGCATACCGTCAACCGGGCGGATATCCAGTTCGACGACGTCGTAGTGATTGCGGGCGCTGGTCCGCTGGGCTTGGGCATGGTGCAACTGGCCAAACTCAAGACACCGAAAAAACTGGTGGTAATCGACCTGGTTCCGCAGCGCCTGGCGCTCGCACGGGCTTTTGGTGCCGACGTCACGATCAATCCAGAAACCGACGACGCGCTGGCCATAATCCACAGCCTCACCAAGGGCTATGGCTGCGATGTGTATATCGAGACCACCGGCGTTCCCGCTGGCGTAACCCAGGGTCTGGAACTGATCCGCAAACTCGGACGCTTTGTAGAGTTCAGCGTTTTTGGCAAAGAAACATCGGCCGACTGGTCCATCATCGGCGACCGCAAGGAACTCGACGTGCGTGGTTCCCACCTGGGCCCTTACTGCTATCCGGTAGTGATAGACCTGATGGAGCGCGGACTGCTGACTTCGCGCGGCATCGTCACCCACAATTTCAGCCTCGACGAATGGGAAGCAGCCTTCGGCATTGCCAATTCTTTTGACTCGATCAAGGTCCTGCTCAAGCCGGGCCGCAGCGCATAAAAATGGCTGCTGACTGCGTTATCGGCGTCGACATCGGGACACAAAGCACCAAAGCGGTGCTGGTGTCCTGCGGGGACGGGCGCATATTGGCGCAGCAAAGCCGCGCCTACCAGCCGGACACGCCACAGGCTTTGTGGGCCGAGCAGTGGCCCCAGGTCTGGCTCGATGCGGTGGAGCAGTGCATCGCATCCCTGGTCGCTCGGGCGCCGGTCCCCGCAGCCTCCATCCGCGCGCTGTGCATCAGCAGCCTGTACGGAGGAAGCGGCATCCCGGTGGATGCAGCGGGTACGGTGCTTCACCCCTGCCTGATCTGGATGGACAAGCGTGCGCAAGCGGAGGTGGATCAGGTCCGCCGCACCGTGGATCTGCAAAGGCTGTTCGATATCACCGGCAACGGGGTGGACAGTTATTACGGCTTCACCAAGATTTTGTGGATCAAAAACCACCGCCCGGCTGTGTGGGAACAGACCGCGCAGTTCCTGCCACCCAACTGCTACGTCAACGCCCAATTGACGGGCGAGGTGGCGGTGGACCACTCCTCCGCCGGCAATATTGGCGGCGTATACGACGTGCAAGCACGGGGCTGGTCCGAAGAGTCGATGCAGATGCTCGGCATCCCCAGCACCATGATGCCCGCGCGGCTGGTCCAGTCCAGCGACGTCGTAGGCGGATTGCTGCCAGAGTGGGCTAAGCGGCTGGGTTTGCCACAGGGTACTCCGGTGGTGGCCGGTGGCGTGGATGCGGCCATGGCCACCCTGGCAGCTGGTGCAGTCAACCCAGGCAACCATGTTGCCATGCTGGGCACCAGCATGTGCTGGGGCACCATCCGTCCGACGGTGGATGCACGCCACGGCCTGATCAGCATGCCCCATGTGTTCAATGGCGCGCAAGACCTGTATGTGTTTGGCGGTGCGACAACGGCAGGCGCCTGCATCACCTGGTTCCAGGAAACCTTTTGCCATGCTGAGATGCACGGTGGCGCCAGCGGGGATGGCGCATTGCATGCCGCGCTTGAACAGGCTTCAGCCCCTCTGGCTGCGGGTTCTGAGGGACTGCTGTTCTTGCCCTACCTTATGGGTGAGCGCAGTCCGGTCTGGGACGCCCAGGCCAGCGCCTGCTTTGTTGGCCTGGGTTTGCACCATGGCCGAGCGCACATGTACCGGGCCGTGTTGGAAGGCGTCAGTTTCGCGCTGCGCCACAACATCGAAGCCGGCCTGCGCGGCATGGGGGCCCTGGATAAGCGCCTGGTGGTGGTCGGCGGGGCGAGCCGGTCAGACCTGTGGATGCAGATCATTGCGGACATCACCGGACGCCCGGTCTATACGCTGGAAGAAGATGCAGAGGCCTGCCTGGGCGCAGCCCTTCTGGCCGCTTACGGTACCGGCTTGGTTGACGCGGCAACAGTGCAGCGCGGCTGGGTGCACCAGCTTGCCCGTTCCACCCCTGATCCCGCACGCCATGCCGCCTACGGTGAATTTTTCAAACTCTACGTCGACCTCTATCCCGCGCTGCAGCCAGCTATGCACAGGCTGCGCGCACTGGTTTCACCACCCCCGTAACTGAAGGAGCTTGTATCGAGGAAAAAACCGCTTTCCCACGTTCTGTAATCGTGTTTAGTTCATTTCAATCAGGAGACATACCCCATGAAGAAATTTATTCTCGGCGCCGTCGGTGCCGCCATCATTGCCCTGACCGCCCCGGTCTCAACGGCATTCGCTGCGGACTGGGCCATTGACAAGGCCGCCGCGCCACTCAAAGGCACCAAAATCAAGGTCTTGTTTCTGGATCGTCCCGGTTACCGCGCCATCATCAAATTGCTGCCGGAGTTCGAGTCCAAAACCGGCATCAAGGTGGAATATGAAATCGTACCCTACGAGAACGCCCGTGAAAAGCAAGTTCTGAATTTCACCGCCAAGGGTGACTTGACCATGGCACTGGTGGACCTGGTCTGGATTGGCGAATTTGCCGAGAGCGGCTGGATCGTCCCCGTGGAAAACTTCACCAAAGACGCGGCTATCACCGACCCCAACCTCAACCTCAAAGGCTTCTTCCCGCTGCTGCTGGACGCTTTTGGTTCCTGGGACGGTAAGGTCTACGGCCTGCCCTTTGACAACTATTCGGGCCTGATGTTCTACAACCAGTGCATGCTCAAGGAAGCCGGCTTTGACAAGCCGCCCCAAACCTGGGACGAGTTAAAGAACGTCTACGGCCCCAAGCTGACCCATCCAGAGAAAAAGCAGTACGCCTATGCACTGCAATCGTTGCGTGGCGAGACCCAGTCTGCGGACAGCTTCATGCGTTTCCTGTGGCCCTTCGGCGGCACCCTGCTGACCAAGGACTTCAAATCCAATCTGAACTCCAAAGCCAGCCAGGATGGCCTGAAGTTCCGCCAGGATTTGATGAAGTACATGCCTCCCGGCGTAGTCGCATATGACCACAACGAAGCGGTTAACGCACTGGCACAAGGCCAGGTCGCCATGATTACCGAATGGTCGGCTTTCTACGGCACCCTGACCGATCCGAAGACCTCCAAACTGGGCGATTGCCTGGGCGTGGCACCGGAGCCAAAAGGACCGGCCGGCCGCTTGCCTGCACTGGGCGGCTTCTCGCTCGCAGTGGCTTCACAGGCTTCGCCGGCACAGCAAAAAGCCTCCTGGATTTTCAACCAGTGGGCTACTTCTGAGGCAATCGCCAAGCAGTATGTGGAAGCGGGCGGCGTGTCGGGACGCATGGCGATCTACAAGGATCCGGCCATCCAGGCGAAGTACAAGTACGTGAAACCGATGGTCGAATCCTGGCAGCAAGGTGTGCCGGAGTTCCGTCCACGCTTCCCCGCTTGGTCTTCGATTACCGAAGTGGTTGCCGAATTCGGCAGCAAGATCATGTTGGGTGAAACCACGGTCGAGCAGGGCACCAAGGAAATCAGCACGCGCATGGAGTCCATCCTCGGCAAGGAAGGCTACTACGACGGCAAGAAGAAAAAGCTGCAATAAGCTTTAGTGGCAAGGGCGCTGTCTTCGGACAGTGCCCTTGCTGCGCCCTCACCTATTTGTGATGTTGTGGAATTTTGATGACCGACTCCGTTTCTGCTGACACTGCCGCCTTGGCACCTGCCCGGCGCGTCAATCTCGCGCATGGAAGATGGACACCCATGTGGTTTCTGGCGCCCGCTGTGTTGACGCTTTTTGCGATTGGCATCTACCCGACCTTGTTTGCGCTGGTTACTTCCATGCGCAAGTACAACCTCACGCGTGCGCGTGACGGATTCCCTTTTATCGGCTTGGAAAACTACCATACCGTTTTGACCGACAGTACCTTCTGGCAAACGCTGTGGCGTACCGCGCGGTTTTTTATGACCGTCATGCCGGTAGAAATTGCGCTGGGCGTCGTGATCGCGCTCTTACTCCACAAACCCGGACTGTCTTTTATCCGCTCGCTGGTGCGGGTGTCTCTGGTTGTGCCCTTGGCAACCACCTATGCCGTGGTCGGCTTGATTGGCCGTCTGATTTTCAACCGCGATTTCGGCGTCGCCAACCAATTCGGGAACTGGCTGGGCTTTGAATCGCTGGATTGGCTGGGCAACCAAGCAGGTGCTTTTGCGGCGATTGCCATGATGGACATCTGGCAATGGACGCCGTTTTGCGCGCTGATTTTTTTAGCCGGCCTGTCGATGGTGCCCAACGAAGTGGAGGAAGCCGCGCGGCTGGAAACCTCGTCCTACTTTGCGCTGCTGCGCCATGTGCAACTGCCCTATTTATTGCCCGGCTTTACCGCCATGCTGATCCTGCGCTCAGCCGACGTGCTCAAGCTGTTTGACATGGTGTTCACCATGACCCGCGGTGGCCCCGGTGCAGCCACGGACTTGGTATCGGTCTATATCCAGCGGGTGGGGTTTCGCATCTTCGATATGGGTGTTGCATCGGCGCAGGCGATTTTGCTGTTGATCCTCACGATCTTCATCAGCCGCTTGTTCATCACCTTGTTCTACCGTGAGATCGACGCATGATCTATAAACATTTCGGACGCCTGTTGCATCTGCTCAGCCTCCTGCTCTTTCTGGCTTTCACGCTGTTTCCGTTTTACTGGATGGTCTCCAGCAGCTTCAAAGACCAGACCGATTTGCTGGCCTCGCCACCGGTCTGGACTTTTGTACCGTCTATGGCCCACTACGCTGAGGTCTGGCAGGACGAGAAGGTGTTCGCAGCCATCCACAATTCGCTGATCGTGGCCAGCGCCACCACGTTTCTGGCCATCGTGCTCGGTGCGCCTGCGGCCTACTCACTGGCCCGCTTTCAGTTCCAGGGCAAGAAAGATTTGTGGTTCTGGTTTATCTCCAACCGCATGATCAGTCCCATCGTGCTTGCGCTGCCGGTTTACTTGCTGGCGCAGAGTGTGGGCATGCTCGATACCCATCTGGTTCTGATTCTGATTTACCTGTCGTTTTGTTTGCCCATCGTGGTCTGGATTTGCACCGACCAGTTCCGCTCCATACCCCCTGACCTGGAACAGGCTGCGCGGCTGGACAACGCCAACCAGTGGGATATTTTCTGGCGGATTTACGTGCCTTTGGGTGTGCCAGGTATTGCCGTGTCCGCGATCTTCAGCTTTATTTTTTCCTGGAACGAATTGCTGTATGCGCTGGTTCTGACGCGCAGCAACGTGCAGACTGCGCCGGTTATCGCCACCAGCTATATGTCGGGGTACGAGCTACCCTGGGGCAAGATCATGGCCACGGGAACGCTGATCGTGCTCCCCGTGACGGTATTCGCGCTTTTTGTCTCCCGCCACATGGTTCGCGGCCTGACCATGGGTGCCACCAAATAGTGGCGCCACACCGACCCCCATTTTTTGAATGCCTGGAGAAGCCTGCATGGAATTTTTGAAAATCGACGGCGTACGCAAGAACTACCGTGATGTCACGGCAGTTGGTGGCGTCAGTTTGTCGGCGCGAGAAGGTGAGTTTGTGGTCTTCGTGGGCCCTTCCGGCTGCGGCAAGTCAACCCTGATGCGCTTGATCGCAGGCTTGGAAGAAGTCAGTGCCGGACGCATTCACATCGACGGAGCCGAGGTCACCCACCACGAGCCTGCTAAACGGGGCGTGGCAATGGTGTTCCAGTCCTATGCGCTCTACCCGCATATGAACGTGCGGGAAAACATGTCCTTCGGCCTGAAGATGATCAAGACCCCGGAGAAGGAGATCTACCAGCGCGTATCGGATGCGGCTGCCATCCTAAAGCTGGAGGAACTGATGGAGCGCCGGCCCAAAGAACTGTCGGGCGGACAGCGCCAGCGGGTGGCAATTGGCCGGGCAATCGTGCGCAAACCCAAGCTGTTTTTATTTGACGAACCCCTGAGTAATCTGGACGCCGAACTGCGCGGAGAAATGCGAGGGGAAATTGCCCGCCTGCACAAGGAGCTGGGCGTGACCATGGTGTATGTGACCCATGATCAGGTAGAGGCGATGACGCTGGCGGACCGGATTGTGGTGCTGCGGGCCGGGCTGGTTGAGCAGATTGGCACGCCAGCAGACCTATACGACAAACCGATTAACACCTTTGTAGCGGGATTTATCGGATCCCCAAAAATGAACTTTATGCCGGTGGACGTAGTCGAAGTACACCCGCAGGCATTACGACTGAGCCATCCGGCACTGGGCCTGTTTAATATGCCATCAGAGCGCACTGGCGCAGTCTCGGTAGGTGCTACCCTCAGCCTGGGCTTGCGGCCGGAGCATTTGATGCTTTCGCCCGACGCTCTGCTGGACACACTCAAGATCCAGGTTACCAGTGATTACGTGGAAAATCTGGGGGGCAGTTCGCAGTTTTACACCTGGGCTGCCGATGGCAGCCGCGTGATTGCGCTGGTGCAGGGGCGCCACACCGCGAACAAAGGCAGTGCGCTGGAATTTGGTATTGCGCTGTCCAAGCTTTACCTGTTCGATGCGCAAGGACACGCGCTGTGACTGCGACCTGCGCGTACGTTCATACCAAGCGGAGCTGAAGCGTGGATTTCACTGGCAAACGGGTACTTGTCACCGGGGCAGGCAAAGGCATTGGGCGAGCCACCTGCCAGCAGCTTGCGGGACGGGGTGCGCACGTCACCGCATGGAGCCGCGACCCGAGCGATCTGGCCAGCCTGGCCACTGAAACCGGTTGCCAAACCCTGTGCGCTGATCTGGGGGATGCCCAAGCGGCGCTTGACCATGCTGGGCGCGCATTGCCTGTGGACATGCTGGTCAACTGCGCCGGCATTGTGCGCGTTGCGCCATTTTTGGACACCACACTGCAAGACTTTCACGATACGCTGAACACCAATACCGTGGCCCACATGCTGATTTCCCAGGTTGTCGCACGCGACTGGGTAGCCCGCAAAGTGGGCGGCACCATCGTAAATGTCTCCAGCATAGCCGCGCATTTCGGTACACCCCATCACGCGGCCTATTGCGCCTCCAAAGCGGCTCTGGACGCGCTGACTCGCGTGATGGCGGTTGAGCTGGGTCCGCTGGGCATTCGCACCAACAGTGTCAACCCGGTTGTGACACTCAGCCCCATGGGCATCAAGACGTGGAGCGACCCGCAGCGCGCAGGCCCCATGCTTCAGAGAATTCCTTTGCAGCGCTTTGCCCAACCAGAGGATGTCGCCGATTCAATCCTGTTTTTGTTGAGTGACGAAGCGCGCATGGTCAATGGTGTGTGCCTGGATGTTGATGGAGGTTTTTGTGCAAGTTGATCCGGTATTCGGCATGTTCGACCAATCCCTCTCCGAGTTAAAGGGCGCATTAGCGGGCATTGACGCAGCACATGTGCACGCATGCATCGCCGCGATCGCCGGTGCGCGCAGGATTGCGATGTATGGCGTAGGACGGGAGGGCCTGCAGATCAAAGGCCTGGCGATGCGCCTGTACCACCTCGGACTTGACGCGCACGTGGTGGGCCATATGAACTGCCCGCCGCTGGGACCCGGTGATCTGCTCATTTGCTCGGCCGGTCCTGGCTTTTTTTCGACTGTGGCAGCGCTCCTGAAAGTCGCCCGGGCAGATGGTGCAAGCACCATGTTGGTCACTGCCCAACACACTGCCGAATGCGCCCGGATGGCAAGCTTCATGTTGACGGTTCCGGCCCAAACCATGGCCGACGACCAAGCCCCGTCCACATCGATACTCCCCATGGGCTCACTGTACGAGGGCGCGCTGTACGTGCTGTTTGAAATCATGGTGCTGTTGCTGCGCCAACATCTGAACATTGCCCCCGGCGCCATGCGGATACGCCACACCAACCTGGAATAAGCACCATGCATAAGAATCCTTTGGGCGTACATGCGCTGGTCTGGGCGGGAGACCTCAGCCCGGAATCGACGCGGATGGTCATGGCGCAGACGCGCAGGGCAGGGTTTGATGTAATCGAGTTGTCCCTGCACGGCCCTAAGGTGATGGACCTGGCGCTGACCCGCGACCTGGCGCAGGAACACGGGCTGCAACTCAGTTGCTCGCGCGGCCTAACCCTGGACGCCGATATCTCCAGTGAAGACCCGGCCTGCGTAGCCCGTGGCATGGCCATCCTGGAAGAAGGCGTCAACATCACCGCTGCCATGGGTGGCCGCTATTTCGGTGGAATTTTATACGGTGCCATGGCGAAATACCCTGGACCACTCAGCGCAGCAGGACGTGCGAACGCGACCCGCTGCCTGCAGCAAATCGCCGAATTGGCTCTGAAGCGCAATATCATGCTGGGCTTGGAAGTCGTCAACCGGTACGAAAGCAATCAGATCAACACGGCCTTGGAGGCACTGGATTTGATCGACCGGGTTGATGCACCCAACGTGGTGGTGCATCTGGACACGTACCACATGAATATCGAAGAGACCGATTTCACCCAACCGGTTCTGGCTTGTGGCAAGCGGCTTGGTTATGTGCATATTGGCGAAAGCAACCGGGGTTATCTGGGCACGGGGACCATCGATTTCAAACAGTTTTTTCATGCGCTGGCCCTGATCGACTACCGGGGCGTCATCACCTTTGAGAGTTTTTCCTCGACCGTGGTAAATGAAGTGCTGTCCAATACCCTGTCCATCTGGCGCAACCTATGGACGGACAGCATGGATCTGGCCATTCACGCACGCGAGTTCATGGCCAATGGATTGCACGCTGCGGCACTAAAGAAGGTGGCCGTTTAATTCAAACTGGCCCGCTCGTAGTCCCGCCTGAGTAAAGTCGCACTCCCCTGCCTGACTTTTCAATCCGACCCGAGTGAAAACCGAGCAAAAAGTCAGTTTGTTAAATAATGCAACAAAATCGCTTGTTACACGGTTTATTACACGGCGCCTTTTTGCCTATATAAGTCATTGATTTATAAGGGTTTTTCAGCAGCCAGGTTTTCTGTTAATCCGTAGGTCCCTGGTTCGAGCCCAGGTTGAGGAGCCAACATAAAAAGCACTGATTTTTTCAGTGCTTTTTCTATTTTGGATGTCGATATTGTCATCTCCAGAGCCTTGAGACGAC
>Ga0136644_10003862_pt1 | contig 11150 bp, 14 predicted proteins | sample C_130820_EF_Meta_FD_94780 | JGI IMG/M metagenome (GOLD analysis project Ga0136644, IMG submission 94780) | Freshwater microbial communities from Lake Croche, Canada to study carbon cycling - C_130820_EF_MetaG (v2) (version 2) | ecosystem: Environmental > Aquatic > Freshwater > Lake | place...
AAGAATTGCGTGGGATCGTCCGCCAGAAGCACTTGGAGCGACGGATCGAATGAACCACGCATGTACGCCGCCCGCGCCAGAGCACTGATGGTCGCCGAGTCCTTGGCAAAGGCCTTCTGCTGCGTGCGCTGACGAGCCTGGATCGAGGCCAGTTGAGCCTGAATGCCTTCGAGACTGATCTGGGCAGCGTTCGCCTTCTCGGTGGCCGCCTCGGCCTGCATCTGCAGATCCTCGACCTGGCGCTGCACCTGACGGATGTCGCGCGTGGGAGCGGCCTGCGCCGGGGACTGCATGAGCGGGAGCAGCGCCGCCGAAGCCACCACGGCTGCGATGCCGCGGCGAAGACTCGTTGCTCTCACCCAGCCACGATACGTGACGACACGGCTAGCCACGCTCGATGGGCGCCTAAGCCCGTGTCGGGGCGGTGGGTCGCTAGCAGTGCCAACGCCCACCGGCCCAGTGCTTCAGGCCCGACCCGGTGTGCTTCCAATTGGCCACCGTGCTGAAGAGTGCGTCCTGCCAGTACCGCGGCCAAGCATTGAATTTCGTGGCCCGAAGCTGAGCCATCGTGGCCTGTGCAAGTGCGACGCCCATCAGGCGTTGGTGCTCCGGCAGCATCATCCATGTGGCACCTTCTGCGAGGGCTGCAGACACCTGATACGCACCGCGATACGAGCCCGTGTGATTTACCGAGAAGTAGTGGCCCTCGCTCTCACGCTTCACAATGCATAGCCGCCTGGATTCGATCGACTTGCGGTAGTACGTGCCCCGATACAGGCTCGGTTGGACGCCCACCATGTCGAGGGTCTGCGGCGACCGGAGAGTGAACTCCATGAAGGAGCTCTGTCGGATTTGGACCTGTGTGGGGGCCGTGGCGATGGCGATGATGGCGCCTGACGATGAGTCAGTCGAGGCGGTATCGGCCGTTGCGGTGCTCGTCGAGGTGGTCTCAGCTGTTGCGTTGCCGGCTGTAACGGGCGGTTCTTGGGGAGAAGCCTGAGCGACTCCGGTGGAGAAGATCATGAGGGCGACCACAGCTAGCGTCGCGCGGGTAAGGGTGGAACGTGACATAAAACCTCAATGCTCATCACCCCGCGGGGTGATTTCATGCACTCCGGTTCATCGCTCTCAATGGACTCTGCCTGCCATTGCGAGCTCGCCAGTGATCGGGTGCTTCGCCGGCTCTCACGGCGTAAGCGTGCGTCCCTATCAACTCCGGGATCCTGCCTCCCGGTGGAGTGCGGTCGTATCGATGAGTGCAGGAGTCATTCACCGACTCAACGAGGTTAAGAACGCTGTTGGCAATTTGCCTAACCGACGTTGTGCACGACACGCGCCTTCCACAGCCGCAAATAGCCTGAATGCCCGATTTATTCGGTGATCTGTCCCACATTGCCACCACACGCCCGAGGGCGTGAAATGTGATCTACCTCAACGACCCGAAAGGACCAGAAGAACTGCCTTGACTATGAAGAAATACACGGCAGGACAACACGAAAGTGCCCGCCAGGGCCGGGGCTTGCCGACACAAAACCACCATGTGCGCTTGCAACCGACGCGACAATCGCCAGGCCCAGGCCACTGCCACCGGAATCTCGTTCACGCGCATCACCCAACCGAACAAAGCGATCGAACACTCGTGCCTCATCCCCATGCGAGAGGCCCACACCGTCATCGTCTACGGATAGTTCAGCGCGACCATCCACCGTTCGCAACGAGACGGTTACGCGGGACCGTGCATGTCGCATTGCATTGGTCAACAGGTTGGTCACCATGCTCCTGAGGGCAGCTCCGTCACCCTCTACTTCCACAGGGTCCAGAGCAAGTTCGAGCTCTGTTGATTGTCGGGTGCGCTGATAAGACTCCACGCTGTCTCGCACAACACTGTCGAGGGATATTCGCTCAAAATGATGCGTTGTCTCCATCGCATCTGACCTAGCCAATGCCAGAAGGTCTTGAATGAGACGCTCAAGTCGATCCAAGTCGGTCAGAGCGTCGCGAACACTCGCTCTGAGCTCACTCTCTTCCGAGTCCTGTCCAAACTCCAAGGCGATACGCAGCGTCGCGAGCGGCGTGCGTAGTTCATGTCCAGCATCGGCAACGAATTGGCGAGTGCTTCGAGATTTGTGATGCAAACTCTCCAACAGGTGGTTCAACGTGGTCCCCAGGAGTTCCACCTCGTCGCCTGTCTCCTCGACTCGCAACAGTCGATCATCTGTCTCGGCAAGGCGCTCGGCCTGGCTTCGAAGGTCATCGACAGAGCGAAGTGCGCGCCCCACCGCGAGCCACACGGCAATGCACACGCCGGCCACGACCAGCGGGAGCACGATGACCAACGCGATGATGACAGCGGTCTGCGCACGTTGCACGGGCTCTTCACTTAGGACCGCGCACACGACAGCATTCGTATTCGGAATGGGAGTCGCCTCGCGTATGACGTCCTCCGGCCCATGGCCCACATCTACGATCGCCGATCCGACCTCCTGCTTCGTGGGCAAAGGATCAGGGCAGATGGTCACGTTGGGAGCTACACCGGCGCTTGAGGCGAACACGCGCCCCGCGGTGTCAGCCACCTGAATCAGCACAGTGTTGGGCAGTTGGGAAGAAGCGAGGTCCAGGTCACCGCCGGGGCCGGATTCATGCGCCTGCTCGACCACATCGGTAACACGGGCTTGGAGGAGCTCATGCTGGGCCGAGGCGGCCTGTCTGGACACGAGCACGTAGGAGGCCACACCGATGACAAGGCCAAACAGGACCATGGCCACCGCGGTTCCCACAACTGCGCGCCCTCGCACAGATCTGGGCAGTACCGATCTCACGCCTCGTGCTCAACCAGTCGATATCCCACATTACGAACGGTCTGAATCCACTCAGCGCCAATTTTCTTGCGCAACTGCAGAACGCAGACCTCCACGGCATTGGGATCAAGCTCGGGTTCTTGCCACACCTCGTCCAAGAGCTCCTGCTTGCTGACGGCCTGATCGGCATGCTCGGCGAGGTAGACCAACACCGCGAACTCTCTTGCTGTCAGCACGACCTCGTTGTCGGCGATCCAGCAGCGATGCCTTCGCGGCTCGATGCGCAGCCGGCCGGCCGTGATCACCGGGGCAACGTCAGGTCGCCGGCGCAGCAGCGCATTCATACGCGCCAAGAGCACCACGGTGCTAAACGGCTTGGTGACGTAGTCGTCCACGCCGAGCTCGAAAGCATCGGCCTGGTCATATTCGCCATCTTTGGCGGTGAGCATGAGTACCGGTGTCTGTATGCCGTCCTTGCGCAGCGCCTCAACAACCTTGTACCCGGACATCCCTGGCAGCATTAGGTCCAGAAGAATGAGGTCGTAGCCACCCGTGCGCGCCTTCTGATAACCCTCATTGCCGTCGTGCACGGACGTGGCGTCAAACCCGCGGCGCGACAGCCCCTGGCGAAGTGCCTCAGCGAGTCGGACCTCATCGTCGACGATGAGGACGCGGGGGCGCTCAGTAGCCATGGGTCCACTGTGCCCCACGCACCCCGCGCCATCGCCTTGATCCTCAGGTGAGTCTCAGCCAAGCGTTTCAACCACGAGTGGCAGCAGCCATACCTGTGGGTCGAGTTGCGGACGGCCTGCCCGGTACCGGGCACAGGTCTCTCGCTAGGGTCTGGCGTCGAGGAGGAGTCTGAATGACAGACCTGCGAGTGGGACTTCTGGCCTACGGAGCAATTGGGCACGAACACAACCTGGCCGTTCAGGCGACCGAGGGCCTGACCCTCACGGCCGTCTGCGACACCAATCCCGAGCGCCTCACCGCGGCTCTCGAGCTTGCGCCTGATGCTGCGACGTTCACCGATGCCACCGAGATGCTCGACTCCGGACTTCTCGACGTGGTTGTGGTGTCCACTCCCCCCAACAGCCACGCGCACTGGGCCCGCCAGGCCCTCGAGCGCGGAATCCATGTGGTGCTGGAGAAGCCCATGGCCCTCACAACCCGCGAATGCGACGACCTCATGGCACTCGCAGCAGATCGTGAGTTGCTCTTGATCGTGTACCAAAACCGACGCTACGACCGCGACTTCGTCACCATGGCACGACTCATCAACGAGGGCGTTATCGGCGAGGTCTTCCAGTACGACAGCTTCGTGGGCGGGTACTCGCAGCCGTGCACCTACTGGCATTCCGATGCCGAAGTATCCGGCGGAGCAATTTTCGACTGGGGCAGTCATTTCCTCGACCAAATGCTGGCCGTGATGCCCGGCGACGTCGATCACGTCACCGCCATGAATCACAAGCGTCGATGGCTCAACGTCACCAACGCCGATCACGCACAGGTGACCGTCACCTTCGCTGATGGCCGGCAGGCAACCTTCGTCAACTCTGATCTGGCCGCAGCGCGAAGGCCCAAGTACTACGTCCTGGGCACCGAGGGTGCCATCGTTGGGGACTGGGACACAGCGGCCGAACCCGCCGTCGCTGATCTCCCCGCGATCCTCACGCTGCACCGAGCCGATGGATCTCGTCACTCCATCGCCCTCGACAGCGTGACTCCCTACGGATTCCATGCCTCGCTCGCGGATCGGCTGCACGCGGGTACCGCCATGGCGGTGCGCACCGAACATTCGCGTGATGTGGTGAGCCTCATGGAGGCGGCCGAGCAATCCGCCGCATCGAATGGTCGGCCGATCGCACCGGCCCTGCTGAGGCCATGAACGTCCGCTGGGGTTTTCTCGGGGCAGGCTGGATAGCCAAGACCGCCCTTGCCCCAGCGGTACACGCCGCCACAGGCGCCGAGCTCGTCGCTGTCGCCAGTCGAGAACCCGATCGCTCACAAGCGCTTGAGCCGCAGCGCGTCCATGCCAGCTACCAGGACCTACTCGATGACCCGGAGATTGACGCCGTGTACATCTGCCTGGCCAACCATCAGCACCTCGAGTGGGCGATCAAGGCGATGCAGGCGGGCAAGCATGTGCTGTGCGAGAAGCCACTCACATTGGATGTAGCCAGCACAGACACCTTGATCGCTGTGTCCAGCAGCACCAATCGCCTGCTCGTCGAAGCCACATGGAGCCGTTGGCATCCACGATTCCAGCGCCTAGAGACTCTCGCTCGTTCTGGTGCGTTGGGTCAGGTGCAGTGGATTGACGCCGCATTCGCCTTTCAAGGCGACCATGCCGATAACTACCGGGGTCAAAAGGATATGGGAGGAGGCGCGCTACTGGATGTGGGCTGTTACCTCCTGCACGCATTGACGGCCGCGCTCGGGTCGACGTTCGACACCGATGTGCGTGACGTACAGCAAGACCTCGGTTACACCAATGTGGATCTCACGACGCGGTTCCGTCTTAATGCTGGACTGGCCGAGATGACCGGCCTTGCCAGTATCGCAAGCCCAGAGGTTCAACGCTTGAGCATTCGTGGTACCGACGACACCGCTTCGATGCATCACGGTCAGGCGTTCACGACGTGGTGCGAGACCTCCACACTCCAGGTCGGCGACCACATCGAAGAATTCCCCGCCGTGGACGCTTACGAACTCATGGTCGAAGAAGTCAGTCGACGCATTCTCGGCGAAGACGGCTGGGTGTTGCCCCTGGACGAGACACGTACCGTGGCTGCCCTCATGGATGCGATTGAGGAATCAGCGGCCGACTAGCTACGCGTGCTTCTTGCGCGAGAACAAGCGATCCAGGCCCCAGAAAATCAGGCCCAAGATGACGCCCAGCACGACCACGAAGAAGACATTGAACAGCGCGGTTCCCATGCCCAGATTTGCCGCGTTCATGAACGGGTACGGGTACGCGTCGATCATTCCGCCGCGGAGGAGCGTGTAGATCAGCCACAGGATTGGAATGATGAGCGCGGTGAAGACGGTGGTCCATCTGAACCAGCCACGCGGCCCCCAGATCAGGAATGTCACCACTGTCAGGACCGGGACAATCGTGTGAATGAGCGCGTTGGACACATACTCCCAACCGCGCAATGTGGCTGAGGGCGCAAGCACGAGCTGGTAGACCAAACCGGTCACACTGATCATGACCAACGTGTCCATGCGTAGCGCGCGCCACAGCGGCGTTGGTCGGATGTGCGAAAAGGCCAGTGTGAGGAGAACGACGGCCACCAGAATGTTGCTCACCTCGGTGAAGTAACTGAGAGTGTCAGTCACGCGACCTATCACGCCCGACCATCCGGCTGCATTGACACCAACGGTGTGGGCAGTCGTCGAGGGCGTTGCCGGGTAGACGTCGAAAGCAGAGAGAATGAGTGACAATCCGACGCCCGCGGCTGCACACAGCCCCGTGATCCCAAAAGCCCAACGGCCGGCAGCAGACACAGTTCTCTCCGACATGGCCGCAAGATTAGAGACTCCCCGTGGGCTCGGGTGCGGAATCTGTCAATCGGCCTGCCGTCGCCATAAGGCACCCTCATGCGCGTGATGAGCCGGTAGCCTGAGGCCTCACCTACACGTCCCAGCGCACATTTCGAGGAGCCGGCATGACCGTGATCGCATTCATCATCGGAGCGGTCGTCTTCGGCGCCGTGGCCATCGGCCTGGGCGTCACCTTCTTCAATACCTCTGTCCACGAGCAGGAGCATGAGAAGGGCTGGGACAAGGAGGAGTAGGGCTCGCTCTTGCGGCTCGACATGGTCAGACCAGCGGTTACCCGCGAGGTCGAAACCTACGTACCATCGCTACATGCGGTTGATTCCTGGGCGACTCCTCACCCTCGTCAGCACCGCCGTGATACTCGCAGGCATCCTCGCGGTGGCATCCGAGGCACACGCCACACCTCCTACTGCGCCCCTGACGTCCCCTGTCGAGGGTGTGTTCACGGCAGGAGGTCAGCAGCAGTGGATCTCCTGCGCAGGCACCGGGCGTCCCACCGTGGTCATCTCATCGGGACTAGGTGCCAGTCACTCGATGTGGTCCAAGGTTCTGCAACCACTGCGAGCCATGTCGCGCGTGTGTATTTCAGATCGTCCGGGTTTGGGCTCGAGCCCCGCACGCATCGGCGCCAAGACAACCAACGCTGGCCAGCATGCCCAGGAATTGCGAGAGCTCCTGACTGCCGCCGGTGAGAGCGGGCCCTTCATTCTCGTGGGCCACTCCTATGCGGGCCTGATCGTGCGTGCCTTCGCAGCACAGGCACCTGCTGATGTTGTGGGTGTGCTGTTGGTTGACGCCTGCTGGCCGGGAATTCATCGCAACTTCCTGCCCAGCTATAAGAGCCCCTGGCACGAAGGTGGAACCCTGATTGACATGGCCGCAAGCGAGCAGGCTGATCAAGGCGGTCCACAACTAGGACGCACCCCGCTCATTGTGTTGGCCGCCGGAGACCCGGCAAAGGCCACGAGCCCCGGAGATAAAGCCTGGTTCGCCCATCAGGCCCAAGCCGCACAACTCTCGAGCGCCGGTTCTCTACGGTTCGCCACACGTAGCGGCCACGTGATTCAGCGGGACCAACCCGCCAAGGTCATGGTGGCTGTCCACGATCTTCTGGCAAAAATTAGAGCGACGACCTAGCCGCCTGACTTGCGACGGAACTCGCGCTTACCGCCCGCGCGCGACGCCTGATTCTTGGCACTCGCCTTGGTGGCGTCGCCGCCAGAGGAACCGAAACCCGATCGCCCCTTCTTCGCATCAAGGGCTGCCTTCATACGTTGCTTCTGGTCCTCTTGGGCGTCCGAGGGTTCTGCAGGTGTGGTGGCCATGGCCCAAGTGTGTCAGGTCCGCCCCCTTGACGGCCCGGTCCCGCCCCGTCCTCGATTGCGCGTCGCTCTCGCCCTAGGCTGGCTGGGTGACCGACGCCGGCGCAGCAACCGCGCATGACACTGGACTCACCGACCACAGACCGCACGACACATTCGCACTTCCACGCTCCTTTGAGGCTCACTACGGACAAGGTCTTGATCGAGCCATTTCGTTCGGCGGTGGCGGGGTCTTCTTCGTCGCTTGGCAACTGGCCTACCTCAAGGCCATCGTTGAGGCGCGCGTCAATCTGGGTGGAGCGCGACGAGTCGTCGGCACCTCCGCCGGATCCATCACGGCCGTTGCCTTCACCAGCAAGCGAGTGGCCCGCCTGCACGACGAACTGGCACTCATTTCTAAAGTGCCGGCCTTGGTATCGGCCCTCGCTCCCGTGGCCAGCCTGAACCCCAGCCAGGAGCGAGCGTTAGCCCAGTTCCGGCAGGCGACGCATGCGTCCCCTGAGCTCATCCGACAAATCGGGTTCGCGGCTCTGGCCGCTTCCACGCCATCCGAAGCGGCCATGCGTCGCAATGTTGGACTGGTCGTGCGCGCCCGCAGATGGCCGTCGCACAAGCTCGTCATCACGGCAGTGGACTGCTACACCGGTGAGCGAATTGTGATTCGCCAGGAGCACGGTGTCCCGCCGGCCGACGCCATTGCCGCCAGCAGTGCTGTGCCCGGGCTGTTTCCTCCGCAGCGCATTGGTGATCGTCGATGCATGGACGGCGGTGTGAGCGGAACGGGCGTGCACCTTGACCTCGTGGCTGGCGCTCGTCGCGTGTTGGTGCTCAAACTCAATGTTGAAACTGACACCTCCGGCATGACGGGCACCCCTGCCGACGTCGAAGCCGAGAACCGTGCTCTCGTGGAATCCGGCAGCGCCGTCCTCGTGCGCTCCCCCGAAACTGTTGATCTCGAGCTCTTGATGTCGCCCCAATCCGTAGCAGCCGGGCTCCACATGGGGCGTGAGCAGGGCAAGGCCGATGCCGACATGGTCTCGGCGTTTTGGGCACTGCCGCGCGAAGCCAGCAAGAAGCGCGCGACCTGACCTCTCGCGCACCAGACCGTCGAACTGCGCCGCTAACTCCCGTGACGGGCCTGCGCCTGCTCCAAGGCGTCAATGATCTCCATGAGTTCGGCCGGCGGCACGTCGATCTCGAAGGGATCGACCTCCAATGCACGCGACCAATCGGCCACGCCACCGCGAATGGGAGCGCGCATCAGGCGATCGGCCGAGAGCCAATATCCCCACGGACCCTGATGACAGATGAGCAGCCCCGGAGTCACCGGACGCACAAGACCATGGGAAGAGTTCTCCATCACGCGGCGCAGACGGGTCCAAAGCCACCACGACAGAACGACAAAGCCCAGAAGCACGAGTTCCATGACACCCTCCACAACAGTCCAATTCGTGACAGCGGATCAGCCGCTTTCTATGAGCCGCTTTCGATGTGCCGCACGTTAGGCGGGGGGTCTGACACTGCGCGGGGTCCGCACTCCTGCCCCCTACACTCCGCGGGTGTGTGATTCGACCGCGATGGCCGACATTCGTGCGTTCGCGCCCAATTTCCGTCCGCTGAGCGGCACTACCCTTCGCCCCGGGTCCATCTACCGAAGTGGCGAATTGGATCGACTGTCACCGTCCGCCACGAATTCCCTTATGGCGCTGGGTGTCCAGACCATCTACGACATGCGCACCTTGAACGAGATGACCAAGGCTCCCGACGTCCTCGGTCCCGGGCTGACGCGGATCATCGTCAATGTCCTCGCGGACCAACCGGCCAGTGCTGCTGCCGCCATCGACGACGTCATTGTGGGCAAGGCGATCGTGGCCGGCGGGGGTGACCCCATCGCCACCGTCAATGGCCTCATCGGGGACGGACAGTCCATGCGCATGATGGAGGACACCTACCGAGACGTGGTTCGCATGGCTTCCGCGCGTGAGGCTTATCGAACATTTCTCACGGGCGTTGCGCATAGCCCGCATCCGGTCGTCTTTCATTGCACTGCGGGTAAAGATCGCACTGGTTGGGCCGCCGCGTTGATCCAGTGGCACCTCGGAGTCGATGACGAGACCGTGATGAACGACTACTTGGCCAGCAATGCGGTGGTGCCGGGCCGCTACCAGTCCATGCTCGACGACTTCGAGGCTCGCGGTGGCGATTCAGCCTCGATGCGCGTGTTTCTTGAGGTTCGACCGGAGTTTCTTGAGATCGCCCTCAGCACGGTGCGTGCCGACTTCGGCACCATCGATGTGTATCTTCGCTCAGGCTTGGGGCTCAGTGACTCAGACCTGACCTCACTCGCCGATCGGCTGACCTAGCCTTCAGCCCGTCAAGGCGACCGGTGCAGAGTCCAATACCGCCGACATGGCGGCGATGAGATCCCGCGCTGCTTGCGCCGTGAGTTCCAGCGCGACGCGCTCCCCATTCTGCGCTCCCGGGACCGGGAAGTCGACGTTGACGGTGTGCTCTGCGAGGGCATGCGATGGGTGATCGAAATACACGATCGCTTCACGCGCTCGCACCCAAGGCCCGTTGGGACCTTTGACTGAACCCTCCACATCGGCCCGCACGGTCAGATAGGTGCACATGCTCACGCCCCCAGGTGAGCGGAGTAGAACGAGGAGACTCGCTCCCAGCCCTCGAGAGCGGCATGCACTCGGTACGAATCGCGATCCACGAAAAAGAAAGCATGCGACGCGTTGTCAAACCGAACCAGGTCGTGCGGCTTACCCAGCCCGGTGAGAATCGCTTCGAGTTGGTCAACGTCCTCCGGACTCGGAAACGCGTCGTCGTTTCCGAATAGACCCAGAAGTGGCGCGCGAAGGTCGGGCAGCATCGACTCAAGGCCGGTGACCTTGAGGGGGAAATCCGGGCCTGGCGTGCCGGTCACGTAGGCGCCGTAGCAGTCCACCACCGCATCGACATCAACCCGGCATCCCACTAAGACAGACTGCCGCCCCCCGGAACAGAAGCCGATCGTGCCGACTCGAGCATTGGAGGTGGGCAGCGCACGCAGAAAAGCTGCGGCCCCGGCGGCATCCGCGACGATTTGGTCATCAGGTACCCCACCCATGGCTCGCGCCACAGCCGCCGCGTCATCCGGAGATGCCGTGGGTGCCTGCCGCCAGTACAGGTTGATGAGCAACGCGTCGTAGCCCATCACCGCGATGCGGCGGGTGATCTCCCTCGTCGCTCGATCAAAGCCAGGAAGGTGGTGCAGCACGATGACCGCACCGCGCAGTTCATTGCCTTCCGGAGAAGCCAGGTACCCCTGAATCGGAGTCCCGTCGGCACTGTCGAACGTGACGAAACAGGTGTTCATAACGTCGCTCATGCGACGCACGTTAGCGGCAAACTACTGTGACATCACCGAGATCTGAATCGAATAGGTCTTGCCCGCGTCATCGACAGTCGCAAAGGC
>Ga0136644_10003865_pt1 | contig 11146 bp, 9 predicted proteins | sample C_130820_EF_Meta_FD_94780 | JGI IMG/M metagenome (GOLD analysis project Ga0136644, IMG submission 94780) | Freshwater microbial communities from Lake Croche, Canada to study carbon cycling - C_130820_EF_MetaG (v2) (version 2) | ecosystem: Environmental > Aquatic > Freshwater > Lake | place: Lake...
CTCCAGCCAATGGCCGAGGAAACCGTCAATCCATCGGTGGACAGCGTGATCGTGCTCGAACCAGCCGTCGAGATGTTCCTGGCGGGTGCGCGCGCCCGGCATCGCCATGCGCTCATAGGCCCGCGTGGTCCAGCGGCACATCATCGCATAGGTTACTTCGGGGTGGAATTGCAGACCGAAGGCACGATCGCCATAGGCAAAGGCCTGTTCGCAAAATATATCGCCGCGCGCCAGACTTTGGGCTGTTTCGGGGACATCAAAGCCGTCGCGGTGCCATTGATAGACATTTTTCGGCCAATCCAGCCCTGTTTGCGTGCTGAATGTGCAGCCTGCCTCGGTGGGATAAAGCGGGTAATAGCCGATTTCGGCCTTGCCTTCCTGATGGGTATAGACCTTGCCGCCCAGCTGGTTGGCCAGCATTTGTGCGCCCAGACACAGGCCCAGAAACGGTTTGCCGGCTTTCAGAACCTTGCCGATCCACGCGGTTTCGTCGCGTAGCCAGTCATGGTCGTCATTGGCGCCCATCGGGCCACCAAAAATTACGGCACCGGCATGGTTGTCGAGCGTGTCAGGCAGGGCCTCTCCCAAAGGCGGGCGGCGGATATCCAGAGAGTAGCCGCGCTCGACCAGCAAACGCCCGACGCGACCGGCAGTCGAGTGGGCCTGATGCAGAACAATGACAATCGAACCGTTATGAGACAAGGCAGTCACAGACCTGAGAGGGATCCAACCGGATCCGGGAACTGTGATAAAACTGCCATGAATCGGCGCGCGGGTCGAGCCTTTTGCGGCCTGTTTGCGCCTTATCATCAGGCAACCCTGCCGCATGCTTAGCAAAGTGCCATAAAAAAACGCGGCCCGAGGGCCGCGTTGGGAGTTTCATGTGCAGACCCGTCAGTGCCGTTTGTTCTGGCGGTGCTCGATCAGGTCATTGACCACACCCGGATCGGACAGGGTCGATGTATCGCCCAGACTACCGAATTCATCCTCGGCGATCTTGCGCAGGATACGGCGCATGATCTTGCCCGAACGGGTTTTGGGCAGGCCGGGAGCGAACTGGATCAGATCGGGCGAGGCAATCGGACCGATTTCCTTGCGGACCCAGTTGATCAGCTCCTTGCGCAAAGCGTCGCTTGGCTCCTCGCCGGTCATCAGGGTGACATAGGCATAGATGCCCTGGCCCTTGATGTCGTGCGGATAGCCGACCACCGCTGCTTCCGACACTTTCGGATGGGCAACCAGTGCGCTTTCGACTTCGGCGGTGCCCATGCGGTGTCCAGACACGTTGATCACGTCATCGACGCGGCCGGTGATCCAGTAATAGCCATCGGCATCACGGCGGCAGCCGTCACCGGTGAAATATTTGTTCGGATAGGTCGAGAAATAGGTTTCCATGAAACGGGCATGGTCACCATAGACGGTGCGCATCTGGCCGGGCCATGAATGGGAGATCACCAGATTGCCTTCGCACGCGCCTTCAAGCACATGGCCTTCGGCATCGACGATTTCAGGCTGCACACCGAAGAACGGACGGGTGGCCGATCCTGGCTTCAGGGCCGTGGCACCGGGCAGCGGGGTGATCAGGATCCCGCCGGTTTCCGTCTGCCACCAGGTATCGACAATCGGGCAGCGGCTGTCACCGACCACTCTGTAATACCACTCCCAGGCTTCGGGATTGATGGGCTCGCCCACCGAACCGAGCAGGCGCAGCGATGAGCGCGAGGTCTTTTTGACAGGCTCTTCGCCCGCACCCATCAGCGACCGGATCGCGGTTGGCGCCGTGTAGAAGATCGAAACCTTGTGTTTGTCCACGACATCCCAGAAGCGGCTGATCGACGGATAGGTCGGAATGCCTTCAAACATCAAGGTTGTGGCCCCGTTGGCTAGCGGTCCGTAGACAATATAGCTGTGGCCGGTGACCCAGCCGACATCGGCCGTGCACCAATAGACATCACCGTCGTGATAGTCGAACACATATTGATGGGTCATCGCGGCATAGACCAGATAGCCGCCGGTGGTGTGGACCACGCCCTTCGGCTTGCCGGTAGAGCCCGAAGTGTAGAGCAGGAACAGCGGATCTTCCGCATTCATCGGCTCGACCGGGCAATCGGCAGAGACTTTGGCCATTTCCTCGTGATACCAGACATCGCGTCCGGCATGCATGGTGACATCGCCACCGGTGCGTTTGACGACGATCATTGTTTTCAGGCAGGGAGCCTTGTCGGCGGCCTGATCGGCATTGACCTTCAGGGGCACCTTGCGGCCACCTCGCAAACCTTCATCGGCGGTGATGATCACGGCAGAATCGGCATCCTCGATGCGCGAAGCCAGGGAATCGGGCGAGAAGCCGCCAAACACGATCGAATGGATCGCGCCGACCCGCGCACAAGCCAGCATGGCAAAGGCCGCTTCGGGAATCATCGGCAGGTAGATGGTGACACGGTCGCCTTTTTTGACGCCATGGGCTTTCAGCACATTAGAGAATTTGCACACTTCGCTGTGCAGTTCCTGATAGGTGATGTGCTTGGATTCATTGGGATCATCACCTTCCCAGATGATGGCGGTCTGGTTGGCGCGTGTGGCGAGGTGGCGGTCGACGCAATTGAGCGCGACATTGGTCTGTCCATCCTCGAACCAGTTGATCGAGACCTTGCCGGGGGCATAGGACACGTTCTGGACTTTGGTGAAGGGCTTGATCCAGTCGATACGTTTGCCATGCTCGCCCCAGAACGCATCGGGATCGCTGACCGATTGCTGGTACATGGTCTTGTAATGGGCATCGTCCACCCATGCGCGCTTCGACCACTCTGCCGAAACGGCATAAATTTTCTCGGACATGCGTTTTCTCCCAGATCAAAGGCTGCCTTTTTCAAACAGCTCGCAACAGTAAGAAGCAAAGGTGCCGTGCTGGATCTGTCAGCGGGAGGCTGGACAGCAGGCAGCGCAACCTGACCCTTTACTCGTCCTTCCATTGTGACAAGGTGCGGCCCTTGCGGCAAGGGCGCACAGGCTCGCACTTTGGTCGGTAAGGCTTTATGATGATATGGGTTGATCCGACATGCGCACCGATTGCGTGTGACGCAAAACCGCAACAAATAGACCATTGAAAACAAACGGATAGTAGCCCAGTTACGGCCTGACCGCGGCCCCCAAGACGGCAGACCCGACATCGACAACCAGGATTTGGAACATTCGCGTGACCCAGCCGACCGAAAATTCTGCAAAACCAACCGATCCGACCAATCCAACCCCAGCCTCGCCGCGTTCCAGCAAGGCTTTGATCAAGACCTTGCTTGAATTGGGGCCGCTGGTTCTGTTTTTTGCGGCCAATGCCCGCCCCGAATGGTTCAAGCCCCTGCTGCAATGGTCCGGTCTGACCGGCATGGATGACGTGGTCCAGACGCCTCTTTTTATGGCAACGGCGGTGTTTATGGTGGCGATGCTGGTGTCACTGGTATTGTCATGGGTGTTGATGCGCCATATTGCCGTGATGCCGCTGGTCTCGGGTATCATCGTGCTGATTTTCGGCGGTCTGACGTTGTATTTGCGCGACGAGACTTTCATCAAATTGAAGCCGACCATCGTCAATGTGCTGTTCGGCAGCGTCTTGCTCGGTGGTCTGCTGTTCGGTCGGTCGTTCCTGCGCATCACACTGGAAAGCGTGCTCTCGCTTGACGAGGAGGGCTGGCGCAAGCTGACCTTCCGCTGGGGTGTGTTTTTCTTTGTGCTGGCAGGTCTGAACGAGCTGGTCTGGCGCACGCAAAGCACCGACACCTGGATCAATTTCAAGGTGTTCTGCATCATGCCGCTGACCATGACCTTCGCAATCCTGCAAACGCCGCTGCTCAGCCGCCACCAATTGCCGCAAGAGGGTGACAAACCCTAAATGTATTCACCCCGACGGCTTGGAGGCTTTGCCCAACACATCGTTGATTGGCCCTTTCAGGGCCTCGAGGGTCAGTGGGCCGACATGCTTATAGAGAACGCGCCCGTCGGGCCCGATGAAAAAGGTTTCGGGGACGCCATAGACCCCGAAATCGATGCCCGTGCGGCCCGATACATCCGCCCCAACCGCGGTATAGGGATTACCCAAAGCCCCGAGAAAACGCCGGGCATTGTCGGGCTTGTCCTTGTAATTGATGCCCCATACCCGCACGCGCGGGTCTTTTGCCAGCATTAGCAGCACGGGATGCTCGTCGCGGCACGGCCCGCACCAGGAGGCAAAAATATTGATGGCGGTGACAGCGGCCTTGGGATCGGCGGTTTTGGCATCCTGATCGGAAAAGCTCGGCACGGGCAGGCCATTGATCAACAAGCCTTCGAGCGGCGGCAGGGTAAAGACCGGAATGGAACGACCGAGCAAGGCCGAAGGCAGGCGCGCGGGATCGCCATTGTCATCAAGGCGCACATAGAACATCACGGCCAGCGCCATGAAACACAACACCGGCACAAACAGCCAGATCCGGTTGCGGGCTGAGGCAGGCGCGGTGTCGTCGTCCATCACTGGTCCCCGCTTTGGCCGGAGGATCTGCGGCGCAGACCCTGGGCCTCGAGCCTGGCGAGGGCCTTGCGCTGGGCACGGTCATCCAGAACGGCCAACAGCACCAATCCGGCGACAATCACCCCGGCCAGCAGATAGGATGCCAGAATGTAACCTACATGTGGTGTGTCCATCATGACCCGCCGTCCTGCCGGGCCAACTGCTGCGACAGGGTGCGCACGCGCCGCCGCATGATTTCGGTGCGCATTCCGGCCAGATGCAGCGCCAGCATCAGGGCGGTTGCGCCCGATGCCATCACAAAGAGCGGGGTCAGCATGCTTGGGTCGATGCTGGGTCCGCCCATGCGGAATACGCTGGCAGGCTGATGCAGCGTGTTCCACCAATCCACCGAAAATTTGACAATCGGCACATTGATGAAGCCGAACAGGGTCAGGATCGCCACGGGGCGGGCGGCGCGCGCCGGATCATCAAAGGCGGTCCACAGCGCCATAATGCCGCAATAGACCAGAAACAGCACCAGCACCGAGGTCAAACGCGCATCCCACACCCACCATGTGCCCCACATGGGCTTGCCCCACAGTGCTCCGGTGACAAGGCACAGAAAGGTAAAGGCCGCTCCGATCGGCGCCAGCGCCTTGGCCGAGACATCGGCCAGCGGATGTTTCCACACCAGCGATCCGATCGATGACAGCGCCATCAGCGAGTAGCACGCCAGCGCCAGCCACGCGGCGGGAACATGGATATACATGATCCGCACGGTCGCACCCTGCTGGTAATCCTCGGGCGAGACGGCAAACACCAGATAGAGCCCCCAACACAGCAAAACAGCACACGCACTGCCTGCCAGCGGCAACAGCCAGCGAACGTGTTTCAGGAACAGCGTGGGATTGGCAAAGCGTAACATGAGTTAATTCTAAACCTGCAAACGCATTGCTGCAATGATCCGGTCAAACGGTCAGTGTCGGAAATGGCGGAAACCGGTCATCACCATCGCCAGTCCGGCCTCGTCCGCAGCTTTGATCACCTCGTCATCGCGCATCGAGCCGCCCGGCTGGATCACGGCTGTCGCACCCGCCTCGGCGGCGGCCAGCAGGCCGTCGGCAAAGGGGAAAAACGCATCGGAGGCGACAACCGAACCTTTGGCAAGCGACTCGGTCAAACCAGCATTGCGGGCCGCTTCGCCGGCTTTCCATGCGGCGATGCGCGAGGAATCGACGCGGCTCATCTGTCCTGCGCCAATACCCACTGTCGCGCCGTTCTTGGCATAGACGATTGCGTTGGATTTCACATGCTTGGCCACACGGAAGGCAAAGCGCAGATCGGCCAGTTCGCGGTCGCTCGGCGCACGTTTGGTGACCACCCGCAAGGTCATGTCATCGACCACAGCATTGTCGCGGGCCTGGGCCAGAAAACCCCCTGCCACGCTGCGCATGACCAGCCCCCTGGCGCGCGGATCGGGCAGCCCGCCGGTCAGCAACAGCCGCAAATTCTTCTTGGCGGCAATCAGGGCAATAGCCTCGTCATCGGCCTCGGGGGCGATGATCACTTCGGTGAAAATCTCGACAATGGCCTTGGCGGCCTCCGCATCGAGACGGCCATTGAGGGCGACAATGCCGCCAAAGGCCGAGACCGGATCGCAGGCCAGTGCCTTCTGGTAGGCGTCGCGCAGGGATGAACCGGTGGCGACACCGCAGGGATTGGCGTGCTTGACGATGACCACGGCCGGACTCTGTGCGGGGTTGAATTCGGCCACCGCTTCAAACGCGGCATCGGTATCGTTGATATTATTGTAGGAGAGCTGTTTGCCCTGCACCTGCCTGGCGGTGGCGACACCGGCGCGTTGTTCGGGTGTGTGATAAAAGGCCGCCGGCTGGTGCGGATTTTCGCCATAGCGCATCACTTCGCAGAGATGCCCGCCCAAAGCGCGGTAATCGGGCGTATCCTCACCCAGTTCATTGGCGAACCAGTTGGAAATGGCGGAGTCATAGGCCGCCGTGCGGGCATAGGCCTTGGCGGCCAGCGCGCGCCGCAAGGGCAGGCTGGTCGAGCCGTCATGCGCCGTCAGTTCGGCCAGAATCTTGTCGTAATCTTCGGCTTCAACCACAACGGCAACATCGGGATGGTTTTTGGCGGCGGCCCTGATCATGGCCGGACCGCCGATATCGATGTTCTCGATGCAGTCATCATGGGGCTTGCCGGCTTTGACCGTCTCTTCGAACGGATAGAGATTGACCACCAGCAGGTCGATGGCGCCGATGCCATGGGCGAGCATCGAGGCCTGATGCACGGGGTTGGAGCGGATGGCCAACAGACCGCCGTGGATTTTCGGATGCAGGGTTTTCACCCGCCCGTCCATCATTTCGGGAAAGCCGGTGACATCCGAGACATCGAGCACCGGCAGGCCGGCTTCCTTGATCGCCTGACAGGTGCCGCCGGTCGAGATCAGTTCGATGCCGTGATCATGAAGGGCTTGGGCAAAGGAAATCAGGTTGGTTTTGTCGGAAACCGACAGCATGGCGCGGGTGACGCGGCGAAGATCAAGTGGCATAAGGCTATTCCTGCAAACAGGCGAAGATCGAACTCGACAGGGGCATAGCACGACCTGCCTTGGGGTCAAAGGGCGCAAGACCCCGCTTTGCTGTATGGCAGCTGCTTGTCAGGCGAAGGGCAAGGCATAACAGTTGGGCCGGGAAGGCGATGATCACACCTTGCGCAGTTCCCAGCGCATCACGGAGGTCTCGCGGAAACGCCCGCGCATCACCAGTTGCAAGGAGCGGCGTCCGCCGTCCGGCGTGGCAAAAATAACGCTTTCCTCGACCGACACCGGGACATCGGCACTGATAAACACCCAGCGGCGGCTATCGGGTCCGCGCAGGGTGACCTGGTGGAAAGACGCGTCGGGACTAACCTCGAGCGCCGGATGCAAATGGAACCGCAGGTGATACCCATCATCCATTTTATGGGCGCGATTGGCCGAATGGATGAGAAGATGATCCTCGCCGAGGAGCCTTCCGGTCTCACAAAGGGTGATGATTCGCTGGTGGTCGATGCCGTGACTGCGGCGGTAGCCGTCATGGGTCGCTTTGAGCGTCTGGCCGACATCATCGTGCCCGCGTACCACCGACACCTGTTCTGAACCATTCAACAGCGGCGGCGAGCGGGGCCAGTCGACGCTGTCATTGGGGGCAAATGACGCCGAGGAGGCATCACCGATGGCCACAGTGGAATGGGCTTGTGTCAGACGTGCTGCGCTGCACCAGTCGTCATTGTCCTGCATCGGCATGCCGCAATTCATGATCAGGCGTTGCGAACCGTCCGAATATTCGAGCGACAGACAGCCGGCATGGGCAAATCCTGAATAGGTCACCTCGGGAACCGGCCCGCAATCCATGATCAGCACATGCGGACCGCTTTGCAGACGCTGGTAGCCGGACGGTTCGGCATTCTCCATCGCATGGGCCAGGGCATCCTGATAGGCGATCAGCGTGGCGACGAGATCGGTCGGGGTGGCACCCATGCCGTTGAACAGGGCCAGATTGCCATCCATGTGGCGGAAAAGGCGGAGCATCGGGCCGATCCGGTCGATGGCGTTCAACAAGGCCTGCGGTGGGGTAATGTTTTGCGAGGCATAGACCTGCCGCAAGGGCAACAGATCGGCCAATAATTCGATCAGCAGTGCCGGATTGCGGCTGATATGCCCGCCATCGGCCAAAATCTGCCGGTTGAGCTCCTGTCCCATCTGGCGCGAGACGCGGTTGAGATGGCGCTGCGAGGCCTGGCTCGACAAGGCGACATAGCACAGCGCGATGCAGGCCCGCAGCCGCCGTTCCGGCGAGCGGCACTCATGGATGAATTTCGACAGATAATCGCTCTGCTTGCGGATGCTTTTGATAAACCGCTTGTAGAATTCCTGATCCGCCCCCTCGAGCACGAAGGGCGATTGGCTGATCCAGGACATCAAGCGGCGCGCCGTGATGCCGGTTTCCCAGGCCAATGCGTTGGACGGTTTGCACAACAGGATCCAGTCGTCGATCAGCGCACGGGCATTGGCGCGGGTTAGGGCGGAATCAGCGGCCCGCAAATGCCTTAACCAGCCAAAGCCCATCAACTCCTCCGACCAGCCGATCGGCACGGCGGTGAGGGAGAAAGGCGACCGGCCCCCAGAGCTTAACGCTTTGCCCGCAAAGGAAAAATAGCCCGAATAAATATCGGAAGCAGCGGTAGGATCGCTGGTGCGCAGATCCTGCGGGGCAATCACAATCCGGTTGATCGCGCCCAGACGGGGCCAACCGCGCAAAAAGGCAAAAGGACGCGTGAGCCAGAACCAGACTGTAAGGGCCTGTTCACGACTTTGAAAAACCCAGTATCTCCAGCCGCGATGTTCGGCTGTTGTCTTCAAGGGGCCATCCTCATATTTACAAGCAGCGAAGCCGATCGGGCGTATGATCACGCCAAACAGGCTCTGCCAGTCTTGATCCTAACCGACAGAACGTAAACGGGCGATGAAGAAACCGTCGATTCCTGTCGCGGTTTCGGGCCCGAAATCCCCCATGAAAGGCAGGATCCGTAGATCGCCTTGCGGGGTCAAGGCCCGGGACAGGCCGGGGACGTCGTCACCGGTAAAGGCCCAACGCACCACACGCGGATTGCGCTTGAGCAAGGCTTCGATTTGCGCCTCGCCTTCCTCGGGCTCCAGAGAGCAGGTGCAATAGACCAGCCTGCCGGAGGGGGCCAGCATGTCGAGCGCGTGGTCGAGCAGGCGTTTTTGCAGCTCGGCCAATTTGCCGATGTCCATGAAGGTCTTGGTCCAGGCCACATCGGGATGCCGGCGCAGTGTGCCGGTGGCCGAACAGGGTGCGTCCAGCAAAATGGCATCGAACGGTCCGGCTTCAAGCGTAGCGGCATCATGCACCTTGATTGCTGCGGTCAGGCCGAGCCGGTAGAAATTGCTCTCCAGCACTTTCAAACGGGCGGCGGAACGGTCAACTGCCAGCACATCCGCGCCCGAGACCGCCAGTTGGGCGGTCTTGCCGCCCGGTGCCGCGCACAGATCGGCCACTTTTTCTCCGGCTTTGGCATCCAGCAGGCGGGCCGGCAGGCTGGCGGCCATATCCTGAACCCACCACGCCCCTTCCGCATAGCCCGGAAGGGTGCTGATCGGGCTGCGGTCCGCCAGACGCAGGCTGCCATTGGGCAGGAGATGGGCCGACAGCTCCGTGGCCCAATGGGCCGGATCGGCTTTGACGGTCAGGTCGATCGAGGCTTCCTGGCGGCAGGCTGCGGCGATCAGTTCGGCTGTCTCGGCCCCGTAATGGCGCACCCAGCGCTGGCTTAACCAGTCCGGCAGATCCAGAAACGGCGTCACTTCGGCCAGGATTTCGTCTTTCTCGCGGGAAATCCGGCGCAAAATCGCATTGACCAGTTTGGCATAGGGCAAAGTGCGCTGGTTGTCGCGCGCCGCCCGCACCATCATGTCGACAGCGGCATGGTCGGGCACATCGAGAAACAGCAATTGCGTCGTCCCGATCATCAGCAAAGGTTCGAGCTCGGCCACCTTGGCGGGCAATTTGTTGTCGCTCAACCGCTCATTGATTGCCTTGCGGATCGTGCCCAGATGCCGGATCGCCGACGTGGCCAGAGCGCGGGTCAGGCCGCGGTCGCGCTCGGGCACGCGGTCGTCGCTTAGGGCTTTGTCGAGGGTCTCGTCGAGCGGCAGCCGCCGGTGCAGCACATCCCACAACACCTGGCAGGCCACGCGCCGCGCCGCCAGACCGGGGGCTTTGGGATCATTGCGGCGGACCGGCTTTTTGGGCGCGTCGGAATTGCTTGTCATGCGTCTGTCCTTGACGGGACGGTCAGAATAACCATCTGTATGATCTGTGTATCGCCTTTTCAGCCGGATATTGGCAAGGATAGAATTGGCGGGACCGTAAAGGGTCCGTTTGCCACTACGAGGGAGTGTCGCATGAGCCATGATCCATCCACACCGGACCTATCCGAACAGGACGCTTCTATGCAGGACACTTCCGCACAGGCTCCCAAAATCCTGACACCTGCGGCCCAACGCGCGCTGGCCGAGGCCGAAGCCCGCCGCCGCTCCTATGACCAGCAAGCCACAACCGCTGCCCCGTTGCGCGAAATCAATGGCCGCGAGGGCCCCGAAGCCGTGCGTTACGGTGATTGGGAAGTGAAGGGGATTGCCACCGATTTTTGATCAAACGGGCTTGGACACGGACAATATCCTGAATGTATGGTCGTCTTTGAAATGGTGTCGCGTAGGAAAGGGTTTGTGATGGCTCGTGATAAGCTGGTCTCTTCGTTGCTGGTCATGGCCATGCTGGCCTGGGTGCAAACCGGTTTTGCGCAGAGCACGCCCGATTCGCGCCGCCAGCTCAATCAGGACATCCAGACCCAGCAGCGCCAGATCCAGGAACGCAGCCGCGAGATCGAACAGCGCGTGCAAGACCAGCAGCGCGAGGAGGAACGCTACCGGCGCGAGCAGGAGGAACGCCGCCGCCGCGAGGACTGGATCGAGCAGCAACGCCAGAACGGCCAGCCCGTCATCATCATCGATCCGAACCGGTCGCGCCCTCCCTATGACAACCGCCCTGCTCCGTCCTATCAGCCCGAGCCGAACTGGGCGGA
>Ga0136644_10003870_pt1 | contig 11139 bp, 4 predicted proteins | sample C_130820_EF_Meta_FD_94780 | JGI IMG/M metagenome (GOLD analysis project Ga0136644, IMG submission 94780) | Freshwater microbial communities from Lake Croche, Canada to study carbon cycling - C_130820_EF_MetaG (v2) (version 2) | ecosystem: Environmental > Aquatic > Freshwater > Lake | place: Lake...
GGACCGGCCGATCCGTCTCGAGCTCTTCGGCGACGAGATCGAATCGCTGCGCACGTTCGACACCGTCAGCCAGCGGAGCGTCGAGGCCGTTCCCGCGATCGACCTCACGGCATTGGTCCGCGGTGGCGAACCGTCGGCGCGGCCCGGCCGCCGCACCCACCTCGCCGACATCGTGCCGCCGGGGTCGTGGTGGGCGCTGGTGGAGCCGGGTGAACTCGCCGAGCAGGCGCGGCTCTACCGCGAGCGGCTCGGCGCCGACGCCGGGCTCTCCGACCCCGACGACGTCTTCACGCGGATCTACCGCTTCCCGTCGGTGACGCTGTCGGCGATCGCGCCGTCGAGCATGGAGGCCACCGCGAGCCTGGCGGTGGAGAGCGTGGAGCGGTTCACCGGCGCGCTCGACCGCGTGCGGGAGGAATTGGAGACGGTGGGCCGCGACCAGGAGGTGTGGGTGATCGCCCCCTCCGACGCGGAGATGCAGCGGCTGGGTGAACTGCTCGCCGACAGCGGGCCCGGCCGGTCGGGGCGGCTGCACTTCGCCCGCGGCCGGCTCTCGGCGGGCTTCCGGCTGGTGCCGGAGAAGCTCGTGCTCGTGTCGAGCGCCGAGCTCTTCCAGCGGTCGGAGGCCGCGACGGCGCGGCCCGCGCGGCAGCGGCTGACGCGGGCGATCGACACCTTCCTCGACCTCCACGAGGGCGACCACGTCGTCCACGTCGCCCACGGCATCGGCCGCTACCGGGGCCTGCGGCTCCTGGAGAAGCACGGCCGCACGGAGGAGTTTCTCGAGATCGAGTTCGCCGAATCGACCCGCATCTTCGTGCCCGCCTCCTGCATCGAGCTGGTGCAGAAGTACGTCGGCGGCACGAAGCTCTCCCCGAAGCTGGCCAAGGTGGGGGGTACGCTGTGGGAACGGCAGAAGGAGGCCGTGGAACGGGCCGTGGCCGACATGGCGGCCGACATGATCCAGCTCCAGGCCCGGCGGGAGAGCCGGCCGGGCGTGGCCTTCCCCCCCGACACGCCCTGGCAGCGGAGCTTCGAGGAGGCGTTTCCCTTCGACGAGACGCCCGACCAGCTCACGGCGTCGGCGGCGATCCGCGCCGACCTCGAGCGGCCGCGGCCCATGGACCGGCTGCTCTGCGGCGACGTCGGCTTCGGCAAGACGGAGATGGCGATGCGGGCCGCCTTCAAGGTGGCGGAGGCCGGCGCGCAGGTGGCCGTCCTCGTGCCCACGACCGTGCTCGCGGAGCAGCATCGCCGCACGTTCGTCGCCCGCTTCGCGGAGTTTCCCTTCACGATCCGCGCGCTCTCCCGCATGACGGGGGCGCGGGAGGAGCGGGAGACGCTCGAGGGGATCGCCCGCGGCAGCGTGGACATCGTGATTGGCACGCACCGGCTCGCGCAGGCCGACATCCACTTCGCGAACCTCGGCCTCGTGGTGGTGGACGAGGAGCAGCGGTTCGGCGTGGACGTCAAGGAGAAGCTCAAGGCCCTTCGCGCGAGCGTGGACGTGCTGACGATGACGGCCACGCCGATCCCGCGCACGCTCCACATGGCGATGCTCGGCATCCGCGACATCTCCAACCTGACGACGCCCCCGGCCAATCGCGTGCCGGTGGAGACGCGGGTGGCCCGCTGGGACGAGCGGCTGATCCGCCACGCGATCGACCGCGAGCTCGCCCGGGGGGGGCAGGTGTTCTTCGTCCACAACCGCATCCACGACATCCACAAGGTGGCGCACCGCCTGACGGCGATCGTGCCCGAGGCCACGATCGGCATCGCCCACGGCCGGCTCTCGGAGACGGAGCTCGAGGACGTGATGCTGGCCTTCGTCGCCGGCCGCGCCGACATCCTGCTGGCCACGACGATCATCGAGAGCGGCCTCGACATCCCGCGCGCCAACACCATCTTCATCGACGAGGCCGACACCTACGGGCTCGCCGACCTGCACCAGCTCCGCGGCCGCGTCGGCCGGTCGCACCACCGGGCCTACTGCCATCTGCTCGTCGACGAGACGGCCACGCTCACCGCCACCGCCGCCAAGCGTCTCCGCGCGATCCAGGAGTTTTCGAGCATGGGGGCGGGGTTTTCGCTGGCGATGCGCGACCTCGAGATCCGGGGGGCGGGCAATCTCCTCGGCACCCAGCAGAGCGGCCACATCGCCACCGTGGGCTACGAGCTCTACTGCCGCCTCCTCGAGCGGGCCGTGCGCGGTCTCAAGGCGATGCCCCCTGCGGAGCCGCCCCCCGTGACGCTCGACCTGCCGGGGGAGGCGTGGCTGCCCCGCGAGTTCGTTCCCGAACTGCGGGCCAAGATCGACGTCTACCGGCGGCTCTCGCGGGTGACGTCGGTGGAGCAGGTGGACGATCTGGCCGCGGAGCTCGCCGACCGGTTCGGGCCGCCGCCGGCGGCGGCGGCACGGATGCTCGACTTCGCGCGGGTGCGGGTGGGGGCGGCCGCCCACGGCATCGACTCGATCGGCCTGCAGCCGGGCCTGCTCGTCATCGGCCACCACGATCTCCGGGCGGTCGAGAGGCTGCGGAAGGCCTGCCAGGCCGCCGGCGGCACCCTGCGGATCGTGGGGGAGCGGACGGCCGTGATGCCGCTCGACCCCGCGGTGGCCGTCGATCCCGACCGGGTTTTGCAGGCGGTCAGGACGCTCTTGCGACCACCGCGTGGCCATCCCTATAGTCCCCGCCCCTCGGCCGCCTCGCGCAGGTGACGCGGCTGACGGGCCCGCCGACGTCGCGCGGGCGGACGACGCCCGAACATGGGACGGCGATGAGGGATCACGGTCGCACGTCGCGGTTTCCCCATCCTCTCCGGCACGCGCCGGACCGCCGGTGCCCGCGCGCCGATATCGTCCGGCTCTCCGCCGGCATCCTCCTCGCACTGGCGTGCACCGCCGCGCCGGCGTGGTCGCAGCAGATCGCCAACCAGTTCGACGACGCGATGAACGCCGCGAGCGCCGCGTCCATGCCCGGGCCGGGCGCCGGCGGCGGCAACGCCGTGGCCATCGGCCAGGCGCCGACCGTGCCGAGGCCCGCCTCGCGGCCCAAGGGCTGGCCGGGAGGCGACGGCCCCGGCGCGAGAAACACGGGCGCCATCGACAACCACGTGCTCTCGAGCATCCTGCCCAATCCCGGCGCCCCACTCGAGTTCATCGACGCCGGCCTGACACCGGCCGACGTGGCGGGCACCGGGAAGTCGGGCAAGGCCGCCGTCGGGAAGTCGGGCGTGGTGCAGGCCGGCTTCGAGGAGGTGGTGCCCACCGGGCCGGCCGGCGAGGGCCGTCCGCTGGTCGCCCAGTCGCTCGACAACGCCAAGGTGATCGCCCGCGTCGGCCCCGAGGTGGTGCTGCAGGGCGACCTGCTCACGCCGTCGGCGCTGGCCTGGCTCGACAAGGTGTCGGGCGGCCTGACGCCGGAGCAGATCGCCGAACTCAAGCTGCAGATCTGCAAGCAGGTGATGAGCCAGCACGTCGAGTCGCTGCTCGTGTACATCGACGCCTGCCGCACGATCCCGGAGGACCGGCTGCCCGAGATCGAGAAGAAGGTCAACGAGGCCTTCGACCAGCAGCAGCTTCCCCGGATGGTCAAGGACGCCGGTGTCGGCTCGGCGGCGGAGTTCGAGCAGCTGCTGCGGTCGCGCGGGCAGTCGCTCGACCGGATTCGCAAGATGTTCTTCGAGCGGGCGCTGGCCCAGCAGTGGATCCAGCAGAAGGTGATGAACGACGGCGAGATACCGCACGCGGAGATGATCGCCTGGTATCAGAATCATCTCGCCGACTACGACTACCCGGCGCGGGCCCGCTTCGAGCAGATCACCGTGAAGATCACGCCGCAGCGGCCGCGGCCGCCGGCTTGGAACACGCTGGCGGGCCTGGGCAACGAGGTGCTCAAGGGGAGGCCCTTCGCCGAGATCGCCAAGGCCCATTCCGAGGGCCCGACCGCCGCCACCGGCGGAGCCTACGACTGGACAACCCGCGGCAGCCTCGTCTCCAAGGTGGTCGACGAGGCGGTCTTCACGCTCCCGGTGGGGCAGCTGAGCACGATCCTCGAGGACGGCTCGGCGCTGCACATCGTGCGGGTGACCGAACGGGTGGACGCCGGGAGGACCCCCTTCATCGAGGCGCAGGTGGCCATCCGCGAACGGCTCCGCGACGAGCGCCGCAAGAAGGTGATGGACGAGTATCTGGCCACGGTGCGCGACCGGACTCCCGTCTGGACGGTCTTCGACGACCAACCCGGCGGCGGACCGATCGCCACGGCGAAGCCCTCGTCGGCCCAGCCCCGCACCACCCGCTGACCGTCGCCCGCATCCGCCCCGCGCCGCGGCGGGCGGATGTCGGACCGGCTCCTGCACCGGCTATTGCACCGACGGCGCGAGCGTCGGCGAGGCGGGCAGAGAAAACGGCGGCAGCGGCGGCGACTGCGGTCGCGGCTCCGGGGACGGCACCGACGCTGCCGGCGGCTGCGGCGTGGCCGGAACCGCCGGAACGCCCGCGGCCTCTTCCGCACGGGCCTTCGCGAGCCCCTCGACCGCATCCTTGAGGCCCGGGTTGATCGCCACCGCCCGCTCGAAGGCCTGGATCGCGTCCAATCTACGGCCGAGTTTGTAGGAGGCCACGCCCATGTTGTTCCATAGCACCGGGTTGCCGCCGTCGACCGTCAGGAGCCGCTGGTAGCCGTTGACCGCGTCGGCGAACCGTCCGGCGCCCACCTGTGCGTCGGCGATCTTCTGCTCGACGAACAGCCGCTTCAGCAGGGGCAGCACGCGCCCGAATCGCTGCAGCACGTCCTGCAGCGTGGCGATCGAGGCGTCGAACTGCCCGGCCGATTGCTGGGCGCCGGCGAGTTGCAGCAGCGGGTCCACCGCTCCCGGCTGGAGTCTGGCCGCCTGGGCAAACTCGGCCGCAGCCTCGGCATGGCGGTTCACGCTCGCCAGCAGCGTCGCCCGCTTCATGTGTCCGGCGGGGTCGCCCCGGCTTTCCGGTTTCTTCGCCTCCTCCGTGAAATAGGCGAGCGACTCCGCGAGCGTGGCTTCCGCCTCGTCCTTCCGCCCCGCCGCCATGAGGGAGTTGAAGAGGTTGATGTTCATCTGGAGCACGTGCGGCGTGAGGCGGCGGGCCTCGGTGAACTCCTTGATCGCCTCGTCGAGCCGCCCCTTCCGCGAGAGCGTGGTGCCGAGATTGTTGTGCGTCTCGCCGAGGTCGGGCCGCAGCGCCGTGGACCGGGTGAAGTGGTGGTGGGCCGCCTCGACGTCGTTGCGGGCGAACTTCTTCGCGCCCAGCCGGTTGTGGGCCTGCCAGGCCTTCTCGTTGATCGCCAGCGTGTGGGTCCAGAGGGCGTCCTCGCTGCTCCAGGCGCCCGCGTAGACGAACGCGGAGAGGGCGAGCACCGCGAGGATCGTGCACGCACCGGCGAGGAAGAGCGGCCGGACCTGCGCCGCGGCCGACTCGTACCACCGCGCCGCCGCGGCGGCGAGCAGGGCGATCACGCCGATCATCGGCAGGTAGACGAAGTGGTCGGCCACCCACGTGATCCGCATGTAGGAGATCGTCACGAAGCCGAGCACCGGGGCGACCATGAGCAGGAAGAAGCCCAGCCCGAAGGCGACGTGGCGGCCCCATCCCGGCCGCTCCGCGGTGCCGCGGTTTTGCCAGATCCAGGCCGCCGCGCCGCCGATCACGGGCCAGGCGAGAAACTGCCAGGCCTGCGGCACCTCCCAGCGCGGGTAGATGGGGAGCAGGTTGATCGGCGCGATCATCTTCCAGAGGTAGAAGAGGATCGCCATGCCCGCCACCGCGGTCCGCTGGAGGAAACCGTTCACGGAGAAGAGGGAATCGACGAGGATCTTCTCCGAGCCGATGGCCCGCCCGTGCTGGTACTTGATCGTGATGAGACCGAGCGCCAGCGAGACGAGGAAGAAGGGGGCCGTCCGCATCACGTCCCGCTGCGTGATCACCCCCCGCTTCCACCAGGCGTGCAGCAGGAGCACCACCGGCAGGGCCACCATCGAGGTCTTGGCGAACATCGCCAGCAGGAAGAAGGCGATCGAGAGCCAGTAGCACCATGTCCTCCGCCACCCCGCCCGCTCCTCGTCCTGCTCCACCCAGAAGATGCAGGAGAGCAGGAAGAGGGGGAGGGAGAGCGTGTTCTTGGTTTCGGAGACCCAGGCCACCGACTCGACGCACAGGGGATGGATGGCGAACAGCATCCCGCCGAGCCATGCGCCCGGAATCCGCATCCGCGCAAACAGCCGCCAGACGAGCAGCGACGCGAGCGCGTGCATGAGGATGCTCGTGACGTGGTAGCCCGTGGGCCGCTGGCCGAAGAGCGGCCACTGGGCCCACAGCGCCGTGTAGCTCAAGGGAAAATAGTCGGCCCCGTCAGGGTCGAACCAGAGCTTGGCGAGCCCCTGCAGCGACCGCGACTGCACGGTCGGATTCGCGGTGAGCAGCTGGTCGTCGTCCCAGAGCCAGTCGCCGTGGTAGGCCGGGGAGTAGATCCAAAACACGGCCAGCACGATCACGGCGGCCCGCAGGAGAGTGACGATCAACGCGGCGTCGGCCCCCGTGCCGAATCCGCCGCCGTCGGTTGCGGCCCGCGTGGGGCCTGACGGCTCCGCCCCCCTGTCGGTGAAGGTGGCGTCGGGGCCGCGGGGCGGCTGCCGGGCGGCGGGGTGATTCGTGCGCGAGCGGCTCATGCGAGCAGTATTGCCGTTCACCCGCCGCGAAACCAGCGGGGGCGGCCGATCGCGGGCGGCAGCGGGGCGTCGTCGTCAGCGGGGCGGACCGTTCGCAGGGCGTCGGACACGGCGCAGCAGTTCGTCGAGCGCCTCGGCGACGGGCCGCTCCATCGCCAGCGCGGCGACCCGGGATGCGGGGTCGGCGAGGCGGGGGTCTGCAGCGATCGCGCGCCCGAGCGCCTCCGCGGCTTCCGCGGGCCGGCCCTGCCGGTCGAGCACGAGCGCCAGCGTCGCCAGCCGATCGCCTTGCGGTTCGCCCGACAGCGCGATGGCCCGGCGGATCGACGCCTCCGCCTCGGTCAAACGTCCCGCCTCGAGGAGTGCGTCGGCCAGTCCGCCGGCGGCCAGAGACGACGCGGGATTCTTCTCCGCCGTGTCCCGCCACAGCGCGATCGCCCCGCACCACACCCGCTGTCTCGCCACGCACGCCGCAGCGAGCGCGACGATCGCCACCAGGCCGACGACGGCCGCCACGTCGCGGCCCGATCGGCCGGTTGCGGAGCCCGGCTTCCACCAGGGTGCGTCGAGCAGGCAGGCCACCGCCATCCCGACGCCCGCCATCGGCAGGTAGAGGTAGCGGTCGGCCGCGGCGTGGTAGATCGGCACCACGTTGCAGACCGGCAGCAGCGGCAGCAGGATCGTGGCGGCGGCGAAAGCCATGCGCCGATCGTGCCGGATGGCGAGGCCGCCCGCCAGCGCGACGCCGGCGAGCACGGCGAGGGAGAGCCATGACGGCAGGTGGGCGATCGACGCTCCGCCGTAGTCGGCGCAGAGGTTGCATGGCAGCGCCACGAGCTGCGCGTAGAGCGCGAGAATCCGCGGCTGGATCTGCATGGCGGCGGCGAGCGACCCGCCGGGGTGCTGCGGCTTCGTCTCGAAGATCGCCGACGCGGCCGGCTCGAGCAGGAACCGCGCGGCGAGGAAGCCCAGCACGACGGCCGTCGCCGACAGGACGACGGTCGCCCAGAAGCGGCCGGGCTCGCCGCGGCGGAAGAGCCACCACCACGCGGCCAGGAGCGCCGGGGCTGCGATGCCCGTCTCCTTGCTCCCGATGGCCAGCAGGCAGGCGGCCGTGCAGGCGGCGGCCCGGATGGCGTCGACGCCCCGCGTGGCCGCCGCGTGTCCCTGTGCGACGAGGATCGCGGCGAGCGTGAAGGTGGCGACGAGGACGTCCTCACGGAACGTCGGCTCGCAGACGGCCTCGACGACGACGGGGTGGACGGCGAAGACGAGCGCGGCCTCCACCGCGGCGATCCCGGCCGCGGAAGGCCCACGAACACCGCCGGCGTGCGCCGGCGGCGAAAAGGCCGGAGCGTTTCTTTCACGCTGCCGCAGCAGCGCCCCGATCACGAGCCACAGCAGCACGGCGTTGACCGCGTGCAGGAGGACGCTCGTGAGGTGGTAGCCGAAGGGATGCCTGCCCCACACGGCGGCGTCGAGCATGAGCGACGCCAGATGCACCGGCCGGTTGAAGTCGAGGACGTCCCGCGCGAGCACGCGGAAGGTCAGCACGTCGAACCAGTTGCGCGGGTCGTGGAGGAACGGGTCGGTGAGGATCTGCAGCCGGGCGTCGTAGACGAAATCCGCCCCGAGCGCGGCCGAAAAGACGGCGCCGGTGATGCCGGCGATCGCGACCGCCGTCCGCCACGGCACGTCACGCATCGCGTCAGCCCTTCGCCAGCGGGATGCAGACGAGGTCGCCCAGATCGCTCTCGATGGCCGGCTGCGCGTAGCCCATCTCGCGGAGCTTCGCCACGATCTGCTGCCCCTTGTCGGGGAACCCGTTGCGGTTGATGTAGATCGCCGCGAAGCCGCGGGCCTCGATCTCGGCCACGGCCTTGTCGAGCGGCACGCGGCCGAGGTCGAGCTGCCACTGTTCGCGCGGCCGCCCCTTCGTCGAACCGAAGGAGTAGCGGAGCCCGCCCCCCTGGACATACGGACGGAAGTGGTCGTAGGAGGGCACGCCCGGCGCCGGCGCCTCCGGGAAGGGCATGATCGGCAGCTGGAACACCATCGCCCCGGGGGGCAGCGCCGACTCCATCCGGGCGACGAACGCCCTGTCGGACTCGACCTGCCGGGCGATGGTGGCCGTCTGCTCCGCGGCGGGCGCCCGCGGCACCTGGTCGAAGAACACCACGAGCCCGAGCAGGGCGGCCATGGCGAGCGACGCCGTGGCGTCGCGGCCCGCGGCGGCGGCCGCCCGGTCGCGGTCCGTGAGCCGCCGGGCGGCGTAGAGCAGGGCGACGGCGAGGATGACGACGCTGTAGCGGCAGCCGGTGCGGAAGAGCGTGAAGCCGGCGGCGCCGACGATGGCGTTGAAGCCGCCGGTGGAGAAGCAGAGCACGATCCAGAGCACGAGCCACGCCTCCATCGGGATCTCGTCGGCGCGGCCGCGCACGGCCGCCAGCACCGCCATGCCGACGAGCAGCGCGACCGCCGCCAGTCCGACCAGCCCGAGGTAGGAACCCTCGTCCTGCAACGGGGCGGCGGCGCGGTGCGCCGCCGCCAGCCCGGCGAGGAGGCCGGAGCGATGGCTCACCGGCGGCATGACGAGATCGACGAGCTTGAGCCCGTAGATCTCCAGCCACTTGTACTCGCGGACCACGGCGCCGGCGTTGGCGCCGTTGACGGCGCGGAACGTCCAGGTGTCGACGTTCATCAGCGCGAATGCGGCGGCCGCCGCGGCGACCACGGCGACCGCCGGACGCAGCGGCGCGAAGGATCGTCGTCGCAGCGCGACCGCCGCCGCCCCGAGGAGCGTCAGCTGGCAGAAGACGTTGGTGTAGTAGACGTTCTGCAGGCCGGTGAGCACCGCGATGCCCACGGCCCAGGCGAAGCGGGGCGTGCCGAACTCGAGCCCGTCGTCCGTCGCGGCCCACCGCCAGACCAGCAGGAAGAGCGGCACGTGCCAGGCCCACGCCGTCGTGATGTGGTGGGGCGACTGGGCGAAGATGAAGGGCGCGAGCCCGTAGGCGAGTCCGCCGACGAAGGACCAGGGCCGCGAGCAGGCGAACCCGCGGGCCACGACGAAGAACGTCACGCCGGCCAACAGGTGGCCGATGAGGAGGCCGAGGTTCAGGCCCGCGAACGGGCCGAAGAGCCGCGTCAGCAGGCCCAGGAACAGCGTCGGGATCTCCTCGATCGAGGGCCAGTCGGTCCAGTTGCCGTCGAACGGTGCCCCCAGCTCCGGCACCGTCTTCCACGCCAGCGGCAGCAGGTGTCCTTCGCCCGCCGCCCGCAGCGTCGCCAGCATGTACAGCGTGTCGGCGTAGTAGCCGTCGAGGTAGGCCGTCGGCGTCGCCCAGGCGGCGGCCGTCCAGCGGCCGGTGCCGGCGCACCAGGCGAGCGCGACGAGGCAGAGGAGCGCGGCGATCCAGGCCCAGTCACCCGGGTGCGGCCGCGGCGGGGTGGCGTCGACGGGCAGGGTGGCGCCGCCGGCGGGCGGATCGACCGGGGCGTCGACGTCGCCGCCGCGAGCGACGGCCCGCTGGTCGTTGCCGCCGGGATGCCTGGTTTTCGAATCAAGGGGATGTGCCACGGGGGTCTCGAGCCTCTGGAGGATGGTGACGGTGGGGGACGCCGCGGCCGGGGGCGGCGGGAGCCGACGACGCATCGTACCGCCCCGTCAGCCGACCGACCGCGGGGACGGCCGACCGCCGGCCGCGGCACCGTCCGGGGGCTCGCGGCGCCGCGGAAACCGCCCGCACGGCGGTGTGGAGCCGAGTGCGAGAGGAATCGTGCGCGGACGGTCGCGGGATGCGGTGGCCGGGGCGACCTCCCAGCTCACCGGCCGCTGCTGTTGAATCCGCGGCCACCGGGTATCTTCACGGCGACCCGCCCCGGTTTCGTCGACACCTTCGCGAGCACATCTTCGACCATGCCACGTGTCGCCGACTTCATCGCCGAATCGCTCCATGCGGCCGGCATCCGGCACGTGTTCATGGTGACCGGCGGCGGGGCGATGCACTTGAACGACGCGCTGGGCAACCTGCCGGGGCTCGTGCCCGTGTTCTGCCACCACGAGCAGGCCTGCGCGATGGCGGCCGAGGCCTACTACCGGGTCACCGGCAGGATGGCCGCGGTCAACGTGACGACGGGGCCCGGGGCGATCAACGCCGTCAACGGCGTCTACGGCGCCCATGTCGACTCGATGGCGATGGTGGTGATCTCGGGGCAGGTGAAGCGGGAAACGCTCGTCGGCTCGACCGGCCTGCCGCTTCGGCAGCTCGGCGACCAGGAGGCCGACGTCGTCGCGATGGTCCGCGGGGTCACGAAGTATGCGGCGCTCGTCGACGATCCGACCCGCGTCCGCCACCACCTCGAGCGGGCGCTCCACCTGGCGACGTCGGGCCGGCCCGGGCCGGTGTGGCTCGACGTGCCGATCGACGTGCA
>Ga0136644_10003871_pt1 | contig 11137 bp, 13 predicted proteins | sample C_130820_EF_Meta_FD_94780 | JGI IMG/M metagenome (GOLD analysis project Ga0136644, IMG submission 94780) | Freshwater microbial communities from Lake Croche, Canada to study carbon cycling - C_130820_EF_MetaG (v2) (version 2) | ecosystem: Environmental > Aquatic > Freshwater > Lake | place...
ACCTCGCGTGATCACACGCGACAACCCAGCGGCCGGACCCGCACGCGATTGGCCTCGACGACACAGAACGTCCCGCTCAAGCCGATCTGCTTCTCGGCCGCCAAGAGATCCTTGACCCGGTTGAGAAACGACTCGGGCGACGATGATGGAAAGCGAAAAAGCACAACGCCGCATGAAGCTGGAAGGCCCCAGTGAAAGGCAAGCTCACCGAAGTCCTTGTCGCAGGTGAGGACGACGCGGGATTCTCGCTGGGCAGCTTCGAGTAGAGCGGCGTCGGACTGGCCTGACATGCTCGTCCTTGCCCAGAGCACGTCGTGACCCGCCTCCCGCAACCACCGCACGGCGATGCCCGGGAAATCCTCATCCGCGAAAAACTGCATGCCTTCCTGCTGTCATTCGGGAGAGGCAAGAGCGACAACACGCTCCGACCTCAGGATCTCGGTTGCGTAGAAGAGACATGCAGACATGTCATCGTGTGTCAGGCCCGGGTAGTTCTCGATGATCTGCTGCTCGGACCAACCGGCAGCCATGAGTTCGACGATCTTCTCAACGGCCAGCCTTGTGCCCTTGACGACCGGCTTTCCACCGAGAATGCCCGGATCAAAACCGATGCGGTCCTGCCAGTTCATCATGATGACTCCTCGAAGGACGATTCGGCAATCAAGCAACTGAGCTGGATCTTATACGAATGGTTCAGCTCACATTCTACCGCACACACCCTGAAACCGCGGGGTGATAATCCCTCAGGTACCGAGCGGATAGCCCAACGATAGGTTTCCAGATTTCGTGAACTGCCGCGAGTAGCAGAGCAGTCGTAGCCTAAAAACGAGCCAAAAGCCTGGCATGTTCCCTGCAGCCGTTCCCCGCAGACGACGGCCGTTGGGGCGCTGCCTTGCTCCAGCGGCATCTCCCAACACCGTTTTTCAGGACCTCGCTCGCGTTTGGTACTTTCATGGGAACCCCTATTCATCGAAGCCCGCATAGCAAGCAAGGGAATACGAGCCGCCCTCACATACCGTTCCAAACAGGATGTGCGGCGCTCTCTTTTCCGCTCCACCCGGCCTCGTGGTAGAAATTGGGACCGAAAGACACGCGCCCGTAGCTCAGGTGGATAGAGCATGGGATTTCTAATCGATCGGCCCCTTGCGGACGCGCTCCGATCGTCTTGCGAACGTGCGGTTTCTTCGGACGTGGCGAGGCGGACCGTAAGCCGGTGAACGTGGACCGACCGCGTGCGCCTAACAGTGCGCCTAACAGGCTTGCGGCGGACAACAACCGACAACAGTGAAAGATTCCCACAAGTCTCGGCACCGCCCCCCGGGGGCAGGCCCCCCCAGCGCGGCCCAACACCCCTTCATGTTCGGCTCCTGGATTTTTTCCGGAATTTAGGCGTCCGGCCCGGCACATCTACGGCGAGGCATTGGACCTGCGGTAGATCGGAAAGTTACAGATCAAGAGGGCGAGCCACGTCGAGCCAGATAGGGGCGGCTACTGGTGGGCTGATATGGGGCCTGTGGATGGACCGGTGCTGGGGCCGTTCAGGAGCCGGACGGAGGCGTTGGGGGCGGAGAGGTGGTGGCTGAGCGCAAGCCTGCCGCCAGCTTTAAGAATCACGTGATGCAAAGCGGCTCGGCCGGGAGCAGGATCTCGACCGGCGGACGATCCGCAAGCGGATCAAGCACGCAATTCAACGGCTGCGGGAGGCGGAGAAGGACTTGCCGTAACGACACAGCGCAGCAGCGGCGGGGGCCGAGTGAGCTATGAACCTGGGAAAGCCGACCTGCCCTCGCGGTATGCTGCAGCGCCTGGTTCGGCGTGCCTTTGGCCCCCGAAGCATGACCGGCCGTCACGTCGGCTTCGACAGGGCAACCAACCCACGGTGCGGAAGTTGGAGCTGGCAGCACCCTAAATCAAGCACCTGTCGGCCATCCTTGCCAACGGGAGTTGCGATCATCGACTGTCGGAGGGTGTAGTGCACGAACCTTCCTTGTTTCCGGCCACTGACGATGCCCGCGTGACGGAGGACACGCAGATGATGCGAGACGTTGACCATCGGAACGGCCAGAGCCTCTGTGAGTTCCGAGACGCTGCGCTTTCCAGCCTGCAGTTCGCGGACAATCCGCAGCCGTTCCGGTGCTGCAAGAGCCGCGAGCATGCGGGCACAACTGGTGGGCTTCAGTGGGTCGGATCGCATGGGAGTTGCCAGACTTTCAATCAGACACTGGTTAATCAGATGGGGCGATTGTATCAGCGAGATTTCTTTTCAGGCGGCAGGACGATTTCGGGTGCCGACTGGTTGGGCTCTTGGGTCACGCGAATACGGGGCGATGCGGGCCCAACGCGGGCCATGGCCCCACCGAGCCTGTCGACGCCCGGGGGGTCGAAGGGGGTCTTTCGGGAGGCTGGCCAGATGACCGTGACAGCGTAGTCACCTTCTGGGGCGCCGTCCTCGGTGATGAAGGTTGTCAGCCGATAGCTGCCGTCCTCGGCAACCGTCGCGGTCGGCCTCGCCGCGTCATCGGTATCGGCCGCCACGGGCTGGAGGATCACGATCGCTCCCGCCGCCGGCCTCCGCTGAGCGTCGAGGACCGTACCGCGAAGCTTGAACGTGGCCTTCGACTGGCCGTCGCAGCTGAGCACCGCCACCAGCATGCACCAGGGCACGGCACGAGCACCGATCCGAGCAGCCCGGCCAGCCCCACGGTTCCACGGAATTTGGCTCATGGCAGGCTCAATTGTCGGTGGTGGTGATCTCTCCGCCGCTGCGAGTCACGAGCGCCACCAGTCCGCGGATGTCGGTCGCGGCGGCGAGAAACCGCACGGAACCGTCGGCCAGCACCACGTTGGCACCGGCCGGATGAAAGGCGTAGAGCCCGTAGTCGTTGGAGCAGTTGATGCCACAGGCGCCGGGCCCTGTCGCGCCGTCGGACGAGCTGCCCCACAGCACCGATCCGCCGCTGGTGGAATCGTTCCAGCCGCCCTGGCCGGCGAAAAAACCGCTTAGCTGCTGCCCCGTTCGACTGCCCGCCCGCCAGAGGTCGTTCTTGCCGGCCGCCTCGACCAGCAGCGCCGTTTTTGACGTGCCATCGGTGAGCTTCGCAAACGGCGTCCGCGTGTCGCTGTCCAGCGCGGCTTTGAGCTGGTCTCCCGTGATCGTCAGGCTGAGATAGGTCGCGAGATTCGTATCAACACTCGCCAGCGGCGTGAGGTCTGCGGGGAACGCCTGCCAAGCCATCGACGGATAGCCGGGATAGGAAAACGTGTAGGAATAGGGATCGGTCCGCTGCGGTGCAGAGGCACAGAGAAACGTCGCTATCCGCGTGTTTGTCACGCTCTGGTTGTCGATTCCATATGCCGGCTGGGAGTAGAAAAACGGCGCTGAGAAGCTGTATTTTTTGAATAGTTCGTTGGATTCAAGGAACGGAAGCAGGAAGATCCCCCACCCGGCGGACTTGGCCTGATCGGAGACCATCCGCGGCGCGAGCGTATCTCGTCGCGCTTGGGCGTCGTTGAGGTAGGCCAGTCCCACCTGGCGGAAGTTGTTTTGGCAGCTCGACCGCCGTGCCGACTCGCGGGCAGCTTGGACGGCGGGGAGGAGCAGCCCGACGAGCGTGCCGATGATGGCGATGACCACGAGCAGCTCAACGAGAGTGAAGCCACTACGGACCCTCATGGTGTATTCTCCAGCAAATACCATCTAACAGTCAAACGATCGTGATAGTGATACACCAACTGCACAGCTTGGGCAAGAAGCTTGACATTCTCCTCATTTCTTGATCCATCCGGGAGCCTAGCCTTTCTGCACCGCCCGCCACTCCTACACCATCCGCTTTCCGTCGGTCTGCTTCGGGTACCCCAGTTCCATGGCAGTGATGGCCCACTCGACGGCCTTGTAGTTGTCGAGCCGCCGTTTGCACGGGTACACGTCCTGCCGCGGGTAACTCTCTGGGATTCCCCACTGCAGGTGGGTCTGATTAGCTAGACCACCTCATCGGCTGAACGCAACCCGCCAGCCTCTCACGCCGCCCTGGGGCTTTCCCTTAGGCGGCACTCTCGTTCTCCCGTCGGCTCCTCTGGCTGCCGGGCGTGTCCCCTGCCCCCGTTTCCCCTTTTCTATGGAGATGCTCTGTCATGAGTGACCTCGAACTGATCGACGCCGTGGCCCATGTCACCGGCGAGGATGCCCACGAGATTCGCCGCTGGGGCTTCGTGCTGACCGGCCGACCTCTGCTAGGTCGCATCGTAGTGGGACCCTGGCGCTTAACCAAGGCGGGGCGGCGCTATTGGAGGGATGTCAGCATCGCCTCCAACTCCTCGTCCGACATCTGGCTGTAGTCGGGTCGGTCCCGTTCACAGTGCTGAATCAGCCGAATCGTTGCCTCTAGGTGGCGGAGGGCGGCAACCCCGCCACGCTGGAGGTCGCCGTGCAGGCAGGCGATCCAGGCCTTCGCAAACGCCTCCGCGCCGCCATACCCGCGAATGACCTCCGCGCAGAGGGCTTTCACGCGGTTGGAGGACGAGGCGTCCCGGACCCGGGATAGATCGCGGGCCATCTTTCGCTTGCTCAGCCGAGCGCGGGCTGCCGCCCGCCGGTAACGTTCGAACTCGTTGTGGCATTGGCGGCACTGTCGCACCCGGTGTTCCGAGCCTCGTTTGCGGCGGCGAAACTCGGCCAGCGGTCGGGTGTGAGAGCAGGATTCGCAGAGGCGGGTCGGGGTGTCGGCGGTCTCGGATTGGTACGTGACAGCCATGGGGGCCGGACTCCTGTGGATGCTTTTTGGACGGCCGCGAAACGTCGCATGAACGCCACCTAACCGCTATACTTCTGTTCCCTATCTGCCGCGACCGTGCCACCGTCACAGAACCACCCGATTTGTGGCCACTGGCGCCGTCGAAGCGACACCTGAACCGACAGGAAATTCTTCATGGCAGCCCCCTTATCGCAGTTCTCGGACGTCCAATTACTCGCAGTCTACCGGTGCATTGAGGCCGAAGTATTCAATGAAGCCCAGACCGAGACGGCATCGCCCCTGACTACGGTGGAGCGGCTGCCAGGACTGCTTCGGCTGCCTCGCAGACTCATTGACGAAGTGATTGATTTCAATGCCCGACACGCGAAGGCGTGCATCGAAAAACTGCAGCGATTTCCGGGAGCTGGTGTCCGGGAACCTTGGGATGCGGTGAGTGAGGAGACGTTGGCGCGGCGGGTCACTGCGACGGTTCACAGACTTGCCACCCTGCTGGTTAAACATTGGGGCGTCTCCAGCAACCATGCTGCATTTTTTGCTGGAACGGCCACCGATGAACTGCGGCAACGGATCTGCGAGGAATACGAAAACGGTCGGGATACACACTGGCAGGCAATCGCTTCACTACGCAGTTCGCAGACGCCCGTCGCACCAAGCGGCGCTGGCCCAACCGCCAAGAGAAGGCGGCGGAGCAACCGCAAAGCCCCGATCGACGAGACGCTCGGGATCTTGGAAAAGGGGGCGTATGCACGACTGCGGCGGGATTTCTCCGATCCTGACACGTTGCACGAGAAAATGGTGGCCGAGATTTACAGCTTATCGGCGGAAGACCTAGAGGCTCCGGTAAATGAGGAGCTTGAATCACGCGGTGTAGAGCCAGTGTCTGCCAAGACGATTTCGCGAAGCAATAAGTACAAGAACTGGAAACAGTATCGACGTTATGTGGTTTCGCCCGTCAGCACCGCCGCCGATTACGGGGCGGCCTTCACCCAGCTCGGGGAGCGCACCCCGACCGCAAACGACTTCGTCGATGCCGAAGTGATGGCGAACGGTCTGGCCAAACGTAGCGGGCGCAGACTTCGATCCAGTAGCGGGCGCCGGTCCGAGCATGATCGGGCGGCTGACGAGTGGGCCAAGATCGCTGGTGTGGTTCTGCCGCCAGCCGAATAGCGCCTGTTTTTGGACAGTGGACAACGGCGCTGTCCATTGTCTGCTCGCGCTTGTAGCCCATTTCTGGCCGAGTTAGACCGCGATTACCGTCCGCTAACCGATGGACATCCCGCAGCGGTGTCCACGCCGCCCTTCTCCTGTCAGTCCGCAACATCGCGACCTGAATTCCTATGGAGAAGAGTTATGACGCTGAAGCAAAACGGCGGCAGCCAGCTTGTGACCCTCAAGGCTGCCCCCGGGGCGATTAGTCGGGACGAGGTCTACCGGGCCGACGAGGCCAAGATCCGCATGGGCTGGCGGGATGCGGGATTCCGGGCCGCCTGTCGGCGGGGGCTTGAGGTTCACCGCTGCGGCAAGCGGACGTATGTGACGGGCGCCGCGCTGCTGGAGTTCATCACCGGCGGGAACGGCGGTGCAACATGAGCCGCAAGCGTCCCGCTGCCGCCAACCGCTTTCGAGATGCCCGCCGAGAGGAAGCCCGGAAGGCGCGTCATCAGCCTAGTGGGCAAATGACTTTCCCAGGCTGGTTGGATACCCCCGATCAGCCGCCGCCCAGCCCACGCCAGCCTGACGCAGGAGCGCGGACCGGGAAGCGTCACCCGTAGTCGCGGGTGCAGGCGCGCCGACAGCCGCCCCGCCCACCCAACCGACCCGCAGGCCACGCGCCTACAGCGGGGCGAGAAGTTTCTTCAACACATCAAAGCCAGGAGAACCATCATGGAAAATGCCGACCCTCGCGATTTCACTGCCGAAACCAACGTCCACACTGCCGCCTTCAACGTCGCTGGCCCATCAGCCCCACAGCCAGCAACTCCCGACCCATTCGACCCAGCATCGCTTCGTCTGGGCGCGGATTTCTCAGAGGGGCTGGGGGTGCGGAAGGTCATCTCCACCATCCCCTGTCGGAAACCCGGCAAGAGTGAGTGGTTCATGGTGCGGGCGGGGGAGGAGTGGCGGCTTCAGACAGCCGTACTGGAGGTGGAGAACGGCGTTGACCGGGCCACCTATCTCGTCAGCAAAAACCTCTGGACGGACCTCCATGGGGAAATCGTCCCCGCGTTGGTTCTCACATGCACCAATCGGGCGGGCGACCTCTTCCTATGGCGGGTGAAGCTGCCCGGGCCAGATGGGCGGTCGAACACGTGGACCGAGTCCGCACTGCGCATCGCGCAGGCTGCGGAGACGTCTTGGTGCCGTATGGTTTCCGATACCTCCAACGGCCACTACACGCACTTCGAACCGGCGGCGGAGCTGCCCGCGCCGAAGTGGCCAGATCTCGTATTCAACGAGATCCTGCGAATTGCCTTCCGCGATAGGTACATCGAAACCCCAGACCACCCGATCCTGCGACAGTTGCGGGGTGCCACATGAGCGACCTCGCAGGATTTGAGGAGGTGTGGTGCGTCGACACGGAGTATTCCGCGAAGGACGGTCACCAGCCAGAGCCGATCTGCTTGGTAGCCCGCGAGCTGCGGTGCGGGCGCCAGGTGCGACTGTGGGCGGACGAGTTGTCGCGGCTGCGAGCCGCACCGTTCCGCACCGACAGCCGCAGCTTGTTTGTGGCGTATGCGGCGGCGGCAGAGTTCTCGGTTTTTCAAGTGCTGGGATGGCCTGCCCCGCAGCGAGTGCTTGACCTCTTCTTTGAGTTCCGCGCGCTCACCAACGGCCTCCTGACGCCGAGCGGCTCGGGACTGCTGGGCGCGCTCGTCCATCACGGGCTGCCCGCGATGGATGGCGGCGAGAAGGAGGCGATGCGGGAGTTGGCGATTCGGGGCGGCCCCTTCACCGACGCGGAGCGGACGGCCTTGTTGGACTACTGCGAGGAAGACGTCACGGCCCTCACGCGACTACTGCCGGCGATGCTACCTCGTATCGACCTCCCTCGCGCCCTCCTGCGTGGGCGCTACGCATGCGCGGTGGCGGCCATGGAGCATCGCGGTGTCCCGATCGACGTCGCGACGTTTCAGCACCTCAAGCGCAATTGGCGCGCGGTGCAAACCAAGCTGATCGCGGAGGTTGACCAGCGGTATGGGGTTTTCGACGGGACCACGTTCAAGCGAGATCGATTCGCCCGCTTCTTAGCCGCCCGCCAAATCCCCTGGCCGATGCTGGACAGTGGCCAACTGGATCTCAGCGATGACACCTTCCGCTCGCAGGCGAGGGCCTACCCGGCGGTGGCCGAGCTGCGAGAGCTGCGAGCCGCATTGGGGCAGATGCGGCTGTTCGAAGACATTGCCATCGGCCCCGACGGCCGCAATCGCACCAGCCTCGCGCCGTTTCGCGCCCGCACGGGCCGCAACCAGCCGTCCAACGCCCGCTTTATCTTCGGCCCGTCCCGGTGGCTGCGAAGCCTCATCCTGCCCCAGCCAGGCTGGGCCATCGCCTACTTGGACTTCATCTCACAGGAGATTGGCGTCGGCGCCGCATTGTCGGGCGATGAGGCAATGCTGGAGGCGTATTCATCGGGCGACTTCTACCTCGCCTTCGCACGTCAGGCTGGGGCGGTGCCGCCCGGAGCGACGAAGGCCTCGCACGGGGAACAGCGGTCCCTGTTCAAAGCCGCCGCCCTGGCGGTGATGTATGGCATGGGAGCGGAGTCCCTCGCCCAGAAAATCGGCAAGCCGACCGCCGCCGCCGCGGAACTGCTGGCGATCCATCGCCGCACGTATCCGAAGTTCTGGCAATGGTCGCAGGCCGCCGTCGACCGGGCGATGCTCACCGGCCAGATCCAGACCGTCTTCGGGTGGCCGCTGCGGGTCGGCCCGCAGGGAGGCGGCGGGCGACCCAGTGCCAACCCGCGCGCCCTGGCGAACTTCCCGGTCCAAGGGAACGCTGCCGAAATGCTACGGCTGGCCTGTTGCCTTCTTGTGGAGCGGGGCGTGTGGGTCTGCGCCCCAATCCATGACGCCCTTCTCATTGAAGGCCCCTCGTCCGAGATCGGTGCGGTGGTGGCCGACACGCAGGCGGCGATGGCAGAGGCCTCGCAGCTGGTCCTGGCAGGGTTTGAGGTGGGCGTCGACGCGAAGATCGTCCGGTCGCCCGCCCGCTATGTGGACGAGGCTGGAGCGGAGTTCTGGGACACCGTTATGAGGCTCGCAGGGCCGCCCGCCAACATCGGCAATCCTGCGGATTCACCTCCGCAATCCTGCGGATGTACTTCGGCAATCCTGCGGAACCGGGCTGGTCTCTTAAGTAAATCTCTTAAGGGAGTCTCTTCTATATCTATAGGGGGAATGTGTGGTGATTAGTGCTGACGACTATCGGGCGGCTTCTCCAGCCGCTCTCCCGCCTGCCCCCAAATCGCACCGCCGCCGCCGCCCGCAGGAGCCTTTCCTACGCGGCCCTGTGCCGATGCCATGGCTCGCCAAGGCTCAGACCCTCACGAAGGCAGCCATGGGCGTGGCGATCGCCTTGTGGTTCCAGAAAGGGGTCAGGGGCCAGAGCGGCCCAGTGAAGGTCACCGGCGCGGTGCGCCGCCACATGGGGCTGAGCAACGACCAAGCCCGACGGGGTATCCAGGCGCTCACCACTGCCGGTCTCCTGCGCGTCCGCAAGGGCGGGCGGGGCCGCTGCACCATCGTTGAGATCGTCGCCTACCGATCGCCGAAAACAGCGCCAGACAGCGGCGATTCCGACACGTAAACGGCACTTGCGCGATTGCGTAATCGCGCTATTATCGAAGGACAACCGCAACGCGACCGAAACGTTGCGACCACCGAAGGGGAACCAAAACATGAGCGATAGCGTGAAGGTCTACGTGGTCGAGTTTGGAGACCGCCCGAACTACCAACTCCAGTGGCGGGACCCCATCACCCAGAAGCTGCGCACGAAGACCACCAACGTAAAGCGGACCGGGCTGGCACGCGATCGGAAGGTGGCCGAACGGTTGGCCGGCGAACTGGAGACGCAGCTGGCCAGCGGGACCGCGGCCCTCCCGTCCAAGTTCACGTGGGACCAATTCAAGACGCGATACAAAGCGGAAGTGGTGCCGGGGCTGGCGAAGGAGACCGCCAACAAGATCGACGTGGTGCTGAATCACGTCGATACGATCATCCGCCCCCACCTACTGCGCGATCTGACGGAGGCCCGCATCTCCCACTTCGCGGCGGCGATCCGCGCGAAGAAGAAGGCAGAGACCACGATTCAGAGTTATCTTGCCCATCTGAAGGCTATGTTGCGCTGGGCCGTCTCTCAGAGGCTTCTGCCTGCCTGCCCGTCCTTCCCGAAGGTTCAGCGGAAGAAGAAGAGCAAAGGGACCACGCCGATGAAGGGTCGCCCCATCACGCTCGAAGAGTTCGAGCGGATGCTGGCAAAGGTGCCGGAAGTGGTTGGCCCGGGGGCGGCGCCGGCGTGGTCGCACTACTTACGCGGTCTGTGGACTAGCGGGCTGCGCCTGTCGGAGTCTCTGGAACTGTGGTGGGACCGCGAAGATCGTCTTCTGCCCACGTTCCCAAAGAAGGGCCGGCCGATGCTGAGGATCCCGGCCGAACTGGAGAAGGGCCACTCCGACCGTCTCCTGCCGATGGCTCCAGAGTTCGCGATGTTCTTTGCGGAGACCACGGAATCGGACCGGACGGGCGCCGTGTTCAAGCTCCCGGGCATCCGAGGCCGGTCCACCGAACTGCGGTCCAAGTGGGTCGGCAAGATCCTCTCCAAAATCGGCAAGGCCGCCGGGGTCCGCGTCCACGTCGATCCCAAGGATCCCGCGCGGGTGAAGTATGCCTCGGCCCACGATCTGCGGCGGGCCTTTGGGGAGCGTTGGGCCGCTCGGATCATGCCTGCCCAGCTGAAGGAACTTATGCGGCACGAATCGATCGAAACCACGCTCCGCTACTACGTGGGGACCAACGCGGAGCGGACGGCCGACGCGTGCTGGGATGCGTTCGACCGGGCGACCAGCATTGCCCCCATCGCCCCCGTGGTGGAGAATGGCGTTTCCGGGGCCTGCGCCTAACAGATCGTCTAACAGTGGCGGTCCGGAGACGCAAAAACCGCTTTCGCGCCCGTAGCTCAGGTGGATAGAGCATGGGATTTCTAATCCCAGGGTCGCTGGTTCGAGTCCAGCCGGGCGTATTGAATTGGGAATCCAGTGGCGAAGCGAGGCCCGAAGGGATCGCGACGCCGAAAAGCCAGCCCGCTGGTTCGAGTCCAGCCGGGCGTATTGAAAAGCACTAGGAAACCAGCGCTGTATTCATTTTACGTGATGGCGAGTTTCGTCG
>Ga0136644_10003872_pt1 | contig 11137 bp, 12 predicted proteins | sample C_130820_EF_Meta_FD_94780 | JGI IMG/M metagenome (GOLD analysis project Ga0136644, IMG submission 94780) | Freshwater microbial communities from Lake Croche, Canada to study carbon cycling - C_130820_EF_MetaG (v2) (version 2) | ecosystem: Environmental > Aquatic > Freshwater > Lake | place...
CAAATTACAATAGAATTTTATCAAGTTTTAAAAAATACACGAGTCATAAGAAAAATAAGAGTCATAAGAAAAATAAGAGTCATAAGAAAAATAAGAGTCATAAGAAAAATAAGAGTCATAAGAAAAATAAACACGGCTTTTCGCAAAAAGCTGTACTAGAAACGTAACGTTTAAATTAACTAAATGGATCCATTATTATGGTTAAAATATAAAAAAAGTGAAAGGAAGTGCTACATATAATTTTCTGTATTGATATTATGTGTATTTTAAACCACAAAATCATTCACTAAAAATAACGTATTTATAAAAAGGAAGGTATAAATAGCTAGTGTCAATATGCTATGAGAAAAATAAAAATCATAAGAAAAATAAACATGGCTTTTTGTGAAAAAGCCATTTATATATTGATATTTTAAATGATTACGTATCAATTAAAATATGAGTGTCGCCTTGATTTCATACACCAAACCATCTCCGGATCTTATCGTCCAAGGCATCGAAGACATGACCGATCTTGTCGCATTCTGCGCGCGCGTCTCCAATCCCGCCAACCAATTTAATACCGAGACCGCCGAAAAACTGATTCGTTACCTGATCAATAACAAGCACTGGTCTCCTTTGGAAATGATCAATGTTTGCCTTGAAATCAATACGACACGTGATATTGCCCGTCAAATGCTTCGTCACCGGTCGTTTGCTTTTCAGGAATTTAGCCAACGATACGCTGATCCCACAAAAGAGCTGGATTTTGTGCTTCGCGAGGCGCGTCTACAAGACGCAAAAAACCGCCAGCAAAGTGTTGTAACCGATGACGCCAATTTGAGCGCCGAATGGGATGCCAAACAAAAGGAGGTAATTGAGAAGGCCAAGGAGGCGTACACGTGGGCGATTCAACACGGTATTGCCAAGGAGCAGGCGCGGTGCGTGTTACCGGAAGGCAATACGGTGTCGCGCCTGTATATGAATGGAAGCATGCGGTCGTGGATTCACTTTATCGAGTTGCGGTGTGGCAATGGGACGCAGAAAGAGCATGCGGAGGTGGCGTTGGAGTGTGCTAAAATCATTGCGGAATTGTTTCCAATTATTGTGAAACCAATCAAGTTGCTTGATTAAATACATATAATTTCTATTAAAATTATATTTCTATTTCTATTTTTAATCTATTTGGAGTAGGATTTAAGCTTGTTTGGCGCAAATCGCGAGAACCATTGCTTTTAGTTCTTTAATGGATTGTAACAAAACAGCTGTGAGTTTGGGGTAATTAACACTTAGATAACCATTTTCGTTTTCGTGAACAAGTTCTGGGTAGACGGCTTGTACTTCTTGCGCAATCACACCTATTTGACGATCTTCGGATTGTTTGGTATTAATCCAGTCGTGGTAGACACCACGTATTCCATCAAGCTTGTCAAGCGCGCCATCAATGGTAACAATATTTTTCTTAAGATTCATATCAGAATAACATTCAAGCGTGTCTACTATTAAAGTATCGGTATGAGGGTTCGGATCGTTGTCAGCATCCACACAATCTTTAAACAATATAAACCCACCACCGGCTTTGCGTCTTAATCCTGCTGTAAAAGCGCTATCGCCGGTCTTGTAAGCCATATTTAAAGACATATTGGACGCGTCTCCGAGATTACCAGAACCCATAGTAATGCTTTTATCCTGCATTATCGATTCTGTCGTATTTAGAACTGTGTTATTGCCCATAACTGTAAAGTCGCCGTTAATTGTTACATTACCATTAACATCCATACCACCAGTTGAAACAGTCAATTTATCATTGAAAGTCGATACACCATCAACTCTCAAGGTTCCTTTGAGACGCGATGCACCAGTAACCTCCAACTCAGAAAGAGTCGATTTACCACTGATGGCAGTCAATTTACCATCGAGTTGAGAGTCACCATTAATCCTCACATTTTGCTTGAATTCCGCATAGCCACGAAGTGTTGAGTCACCAGTAACATCCATACCATTGGCTGAAATAGTCAATTTATTTTGGAGAACTGATACATCAGTAACAGTCAAGCTCCCGAGAGTCGATCCGCCAGCATTCAAGACACCAAGAGTCGACTGACCAGCACTAACAGTCAAGCCACCAGTATTAATAATCAAGCTTTTATCAATTATTGCGTTACCAGTAACATTCAAATTTTGTGAAATAGTCACTACGCCGTCAAGATCCACATTACCATTAGCAAGAATGTTACCACTAACACCCAAGCCACTATTAAGACTAGCTAGTTCATTAACTTGCAATGCCTTGAGAGTCGTTGTGCCATCAACAGTCAAGGCGCCTTTAAGATACGATGCATCAGTAACTTCCAAGGCACTTTTAAAAATCGCATTACCATGAAGAGTCAAATTAGCAGCCTTATTGGTGGTACCAACAACCGTATTACCATAAATATTCACTGTATTAAGATTCGCATGAGCAGTCTCACTATCAACATTCAATATTTGAGCAATATTCACGATACCAAGATTCGATGTAGTAGAATCCAAGGTAGATATATTTGCACTCGCAGCACTCAAGGATTGAACAGTCGTAGCGCCAGCTTGCAACTCAGCAAGAGTCGTTTTACCGTTTGAAACAGTCAAGGTACCTTGTGAAACAACCATGTGGCCGTTTGCAAGAACCATGTTGCCAGCTGTAACATCCAAGTTGCCAGAATTAACAGTCAATGTACCATCAAGAGTCGATAAACCAGTAACACCCAAGCCGCCTTTGAGAGCTGATGCACCATTAACCTCTAAGGAAGCGAGTTTCGATGCACCGGCCTCCAAGGCACCCGTGAGTGTCAAATTATCAGTAACAGTCAAGCTTTTGAGCTTCGAATCTCCATCAACCTGGAAATTTCCGGTGATAGTTGATTTACCAGTACCAGTAACATCCAATTTGCCAGCGACAGATGCATCACCGGTAACAGCCAAGCCACCATTGAGGTTTGATTTACCAGTAACCGTCAAGGTGCCAGTGAGATTTGCAGGAGCACTCTCAATAACATTCAAGGCATGGAGATTCGATGTACCTAGAACACTCAACTGACCGCCATTAGCATACAAGGTGCCATGAAAAGTCGAATCACCAACAACATCCAAGGTGCCTTGAAGACTCGATGCATACCCAGAATTAACAGTCAAGCCTTGAAGACTCGATGCACCAAGAACATTCAAGCCATTATTGAGACTCGATAGCCCATTAACATTCAAGGCGCCATTAAGATTCGATACACCACCAGATTTAACAATCAAGCTATCGAGAGTCGACGCACCAGCAGTCAAGCTATCGAGAGTCGACGCACCAGCAGTCAATCCAGCTAGAGTCGATGCACCAGTAACAGTCAAGGCGTTATGAATACTCGCTACACCATTACAAGTAAAGGTGTTATTAACATTCGCCGTACCGTTACAAACAAACGTACTTGCATTGGGAACAGACAACTTTGCCCTGGCAATAACATTATTCGCTGATGTACCGTTAATAACAAAAAGACTGCCAGTACTTGTATTTGATTGAATATTTATATCCGTAGCATTAATTACACCACCACTAATATATTCTCCAGTTTCTTGATCAAGAAGAGCGTTCACATTAATGTTACCACTAAAATTCGACAATTCAGAACCAGTAATATTCAAGTTACCAGAAAGATCCATACCACCGGCTGAAACAGTCAATTTATCAGAAAGATTCGATTTACCAGCAACAGTCAAGTCGCCAGTAGCTGACAAGATAGAAGCATTAGCCGTGATCTGATTCTGTGCAAAGTTAAATCTAACATAGTCTTTCTCCTCTTCCTTATATTGTAATTTGTTTTTTGATAAAACAATTGTTTGTGTCGCCATTTTTATATAAATATAAATAAAAAAAATAAAAAAAAATAAAAAAAATAAATTAATAAAAATCGTTTAATAATTTAGTTGGGTCAATATTAAAAAGAAGTATATAATATCAATAGAAATTATATATAAACACATCATGGAGCCGGTTAAAGCACTCTCGCAGTAAATCGATTTGTCTTTAAATGTGTATCCACGACCCACACGTATTCACAAACAAACTTTTTATCAATATTTTGCTGTGCCTTAAATTTAGCATGTGCAAGCGAGGTTGAATTTTTAGTTGATGATAAAGATCACTTGATAATTTGGGAGCATAAGGGATGAATGTAAATTATATAAAAAATACCTATTACAGATCAACAAATAAATTGCGAAAAAATGATGCCTACCGTTTTGTATATGATACACTTGTTGCGAGCGGTGGAGATGTACCTGTTGACACAACTAGGAAGATAATGGAGAATATCGCAAAAGGTTCCCCTAATTTAGTGTATCTTTTTAGAGAAGAAGGATTCTTATAAAGACAAAATGCCTACATCTGTGATCGCCCAAAGGCGGATTAAAGCTTTCTACGAAAAGCGTAAAAAAGAAGAGTTATTAAACAAATCTGTTGTTCACCCAGTTAATTCCAATGAGTGCGATAAGCCTGGATTTGGATGTAGTGTAATGTTCAAGTCAAAAAATCAACGAAAAAGTCGAAAAAGTAAAGGTAAAAGTAAAGGTAAAAGTAAAGGTAAAAGTAAAGGTAAAAGTAGTAAAAGAAAAGGTCAAAAAAGTAAATAATAAATTTGCAAACAAAAAATCGTTATTATCGTGAGAGTGACCGTTCTTCTTTTGGTCGGAATTGGAGTATGCTAAAATTATTGCTGATTTATTTTCAATCGTCTCCTGATCTCTTTTAGATGTGTAACTATATCAAATTTAAAAATATTTATATATATATATATATAAATAAAGTATGTTTGGTAATTATTATATAATTACTGTAGCCACATTGTTGTATTCATTAAACTTGATAAAATCGACAATGTTGTTTTTTTCAAAAAAGACAAAAGAAGAAGATAAATATAATATACAAATAGATATTATGCATAGTATCGTTATATTATTATTATTGTATACAATTTATAAACTTCTTAAATCTTGTAAAAATCCAGACGTTTCCATTTAAACACGACGGCTTTTTTTTGCAAACAATATAAAAATTTTTATAATTTCAATATCGAAATTATAAAATAGTATCAAGGACATCAAGGATATCAAGGATATTGTAGATAAAGAGTTAGCATGCTATTTAGATTCTTTTTCGAGGAGATTTTTTATTACGACGAGACTTTCTTTGTTGTCTCCCTTTCTCTGGATTGCAGGTGGCACAATTACAGTTAGATTTACATTTCTTTATAGACGGAGACCCGAACTTTCGAATAGATAAAAATTTCCCACCACCCATTACCTGTGTATATGGCTGTGTTGATGGTTTGGATGATGATTTAGATGATTTAGATGTTTTAGATGATTTAGATGTTTTAGATGATTTTGTATCTGTTCTAGGAAGATAAACTCGTTTACTATCAAGATATTCTGGTAGTAGTAGCATATTTATAATAATAAAAAAATAAATAATCGTTAAAAAAATTAACGCAAGTTCATTTGCATCGTCACAATAATCTGTGTATCTGCCACCTTCTTTGTGCTTTTTGCGTTTATCGCTCTATTTGCGCTATTTGCGCTTAATTTTTCTCTTAATTGCCTTAAACGCAGTTTCTGGACTTCGCGTGCACGTTGCTTGACCACGCGTCGTAACGCCTTTTTGGCCTTCTTTTGCTGGACGCGCGCCACGCGGATCACCTTGGCAATCGAGCGCGCCACACTGGGGGAATCAGCGTCTTGGAGACACGAATTTAATTGTGTCGCATACTTCTTTTTGGCAAGCTTGACACCCGCCAACATGTTTTTACAAAACATTAATTTTTTGGTCGTGACCTTTGGCACAAATCCAGGAAATACGATATGCGAGGAATCTATACCACCCAACGAGACCAAACGGCGCGCGAGGGGATTGGCCGAGACGACAGGCGCGCGCGTGGCGTGCGTCATGGCCCACTGGACGATTTCTGGTTTTTGCTGGCTGGCCCACCCGCATTGGCCCACACCGCGTTGGCATAACGATTTGGTGGTGATGCGCGAGACACTACCGTCTCTATTGCGAAACACGCTACTGTAATCCTTTTTGCCGTTGAAAAAGCCAAAGAGGCCGTTAGTACGGCCAAGATGGGGCGCGGTTTTGGGAAGCGTGACGGCAAGAAAATACGTGCCGATGGTGATCGATACGGCTTTTTGGGGATCGGCAACGGCCGATGGAAGCGGTGAAAGCACCAAATTGCCGTTTCGCATTTCGACCTTGTACATGTCCAAAAAGGTGGTGGCGCGGTAGGATCTGGCGGGGGTGTTGATGTTCTTTCCGGACGAATCGACAATCACGACGTTTTGGTCGCCGGCACGGCCAGCGGGTGGCCATGAGCCCCATGACACGGTAAGCGATTTGCCACCGGGCAACGTGATGCGCGCGACAATGGATCGCAGACAGGTGTTGGGGATCGATGGAGGCATGCATCCAAGTTGGGTGAGGCCTTGAATGTCGACAATATCGTTTTTGACATAGCTAAACCAACCAGAGACCATTGTGTCGTGATGGGGGCCGTCAAATGTGTCGGTGTGCGGGTCGCCGGAGGCGGTAGCAGTTGCAAAGGTAAAAGGCATTCTAATGGCGACCGCTGGTTTTTTGGCGACGACGGCTACCGGTTTTTTGACGACTACGGCTACGGGTTTTCTAGGAGCCACAAGAACAACGGGTTTTCTAGGGGCAACGACAGCTACCGGTTTTTTGGCAACAACGGCAACGGGTTTTCTAGGAGCCACAAGAGCAACGGGTTTTCTGGCAACAACAGCCATGGGTTTTCTGGTAGCAACAACTGACATTACTTTTCTAGGAGCCATAACAGCTGGCATTGCTTTTTTAGGAGCAACAGCTTTTACTGGCGTTCTCGTAGGCATCATAACGACAGTATGTTTTTTCGTAGGCATTACGACGGCTACACGCGTTTTAGTAGGCATAACAGCTTTTACCGGCTTTTTAGTAGGCACAACAGCTTTTACCGGCTTTTTAGTAGGTGCAACAGTTTTTACCGGCGTTCTCCTAGGCACAACAGCTTTTATCGGCTTTTTTGCGGGCATCATAACGATCGTATGTTTTTTCGTAGGCATTACGACGGCTACACGCGTTCTAGTAGGCGCAACGACTTTTACAGGCTTTTTAGTAGGCACAACGGCTTTTACTTGCGTTCTAGTAGGCACAACGGCTTTTACCGGCTTTCTAGTAGGGGCGACAGCTTTTACCGGCGTTCTAGTAGGCGCAACGACTTTTACTGGCTTTTTAGTAGGCGCAACGACTTTTACCGACTTTTTAGTAGGGACAACAGCTTTTACTGGCATTTTAGTAGGTGCAACAGCTTTTACCGACTTTTTAGTAGGTGCAACAGCTTTTACTGGCGTTCTCGTAGGCATCATAACGATAGTATGTTTTTTCGTAGGCATTACGACAGCTACACGCGTTCTAGTAGGTGCAACGGCTTTTGTCGGCTTTCTAGTAGGTGTAACAGTCTTTTGTTTTTGCATAGGCAAAGATGGACATGTATTGCGTTCCTTCTCAATTTGACTTTTCAATTGCGTAAAAAGTTTAAGGATTTGCTTTGACATCAATACGCCTTGTTCCGCGTTTTCCACATCATTTTCAAATCGGTTTTTAAAATCGACGAAAAAAGATTTGGACGTTGTCAAATCCATGCCTTTATTTGTTTGTTGCAAATCATCAAAAATCTTTTGTGCCTGCCTTGACAATACAAGAGTTTGCTTGGCATTGAAAACGTCTTGTTTGGCCTCGTAGAATTGACTCAACGCAACGTCTTTTAATTTAGACGTGACAGTATTTGTCTGTTGGACAACATCAGAATAAGAAGGTTTTGCCATCACACCCAATGGCGACGTAAGAATCGTAAATATACCGAGCACCCAGTATAACACTCCCATTTTATTAAAGAATTTAAATTTTAAATTGTATATAAAAACGATTATTTTGGCTTTTTTTCAATTAGGGATTGATATGCTTGTTTGATATGCAAAAACAGTTATTTCTAGAATCGGCCTACAAGGTCCGTTCCAAGATTTTGAGACAAATGGACGCCTTGAAAGAAAAACTGCAAGATTTGCGCGACACGCTCAAAGATCTTACGCCAAATGTGAAACTTAAAGCCATGGATAAGCAGGCAGAAAGCGGTCGAGCATGATTTATTTTTAGAAAAAGTCACTAGCCGTTACGGGATCAAAATGAGTGAGTGGCGGGGTTACATATTTTAAGAAGGGTTGCGCCTTGTTAAAATTGGGTATATATTTTATAAAACTGATTTATCATTATCATTATCATCTTTACGATAAAGGGTCTCATGGAACGTGTTTCGTCCAAATTTTCTTGGAACGATATTACAATAGGTCCACACGAGTATTCGCAGTATCGAATTCTTTCTCAATTTTTAAAGACGAAAAATCGCATATTTTACATTGCATCGCACCCAGAATTTGGAGACAATGTCGTGATTAAACAGTTTCCACAAGAAAAGTTGCTTGATATGGTATCAGCAATACGCTATTTGTACATTTTTAATGGAATGCCACATTCCATTCATGTACATGACATGTGGGGCAATAATATCGCCATGGAACGATTGGACGGAATGATGGAGTCACTGGTCGACACGTTTGTTACCGATGAAACGTTTGACATTTCGATAGATGATATTGAAACACGGGATGCTATCGTGTTTGATTGTTTTTTGCAACTTTTACGCGCCATTCGAGACTTTCATTTAAATAAAATTGCATTGTTTAATATTAGTGCAAAAACGATAGGATGGGTTGTAAACAAAAACGGTGATCGTGTATACAAGTTTTTTGACTATACAACAGCCAAATCTTTTAGTCTGGTAAAATACAACCCAATTGAAGACGTGATTGCCCTAGGGCGCATATTTGAAAAATGCAAAAATCCTGTTATTAAAGCCATTGTAAAGAAGTGTGTGTCGGGGCGATTTACATCGGCTCAAATGGTCCAAAAAGCACTCCTGATGGCCATCGAACTAACAAGCCATTCTGGCCTATTTTGACATAAAATCGATTTTTCTGGGTAAAAAGTCCCAAAAATTGATTATCCCAAAGCCCTGTTGTCTTCTTTTTGGCATAAAATCGATTTTTCTGGGTAAAAAGTGCTAAAAATTGATCCACCCACACGAGATATGGACGCAAGCACTTTCATTGAGCCTTTTGCCATCACCCCCAAAGACTTTGAGGAGTGCATCTCGGGGGGCATTTGCGATTTTCGCCGGATGCAATATTTCAACTTTTTTCCCCCCTTGCGCTTTCGTGAAAATGGCGATGGCAGTATCGACTTTTCGGAATGCGATCCGGTTTCCGTCTTTATTTTTTTAGAGTACAAAAATTGCGCCGACCCGTCGGCCAACCTTTTTCCAAAGATGTTGCCCATCATCCTAAACGCCATTGAAGAGGGCAATTACGACGCCTTGCGTCAATTGGCGAGCTGGGTGGATTATGACAACTTTCCGCCCTTGGACGCGTCTGCAAATCTGGCAATTCTCCCATTTTTACAATCGGACAATGATCAGCACGTCATGTGCGCCTACCGGGTCATTTCAAGGTTGAAAAATTTCGAGTCGGACGTTTACATCCCTATTGCGGTGTCTCATTTGCAAACGCGTAGCTTGTGCCAGTCTTTTGTGGCATCTTTTCTGAAAAAAAAGACGCGTGAAAATGTGGGCGAACATCTCCCTCTTCTTCAACAGGCGCTTTCAGACAAAAAAATAACCTTCAAAACGAGGGACCTGTTGCGCCATTTTTTATAAAATCGATTTTTTCCGGAAAAAAATACAAACAAACAGATCGATCGCAAGCATGAAATTTACTCTTAAAGCAGGAAACTATTACATTGGGTGCCCGTCACGCGTGACGGAGTCGAAGCGGTGCAAGAACGTAAAAACGTCCATCAAACGTGGAAACTTTCTTGGATCGGATGGTACAAAGTTTCATGTGGATTCGGGAAAGATTTGTTTCATTCCTTACGAAAAGTTGTACGTGTACAAGGAAGACGCGTGCGATTTTGGATTGGTGCATCGATTCAACAAGAAGGTCGAGATCACTTCCGATGATGGGAAAATTTCAATTGTTTCTGGAAAATACACGCTTGAGGTCGACACGACGGTTGAAAACGAGGACGACACATTTACATTTGAGTCGTATGACGACGAGTACGAGTACGACGAGGAAGAAGAAGAAGAAGACGAGGAAGAAGAAGAAGACGAGGAAGACGAGGAAGACGAGGAAGACGAGGACGAGGATGAGGAGGAATAAAACGATAAATAAAAACAGGCAACATTTATTTTAAGAAGGTTTATCCTTCATAAAATTGACTTTTTTACATTAAAAATTAAGAGCGAGAGACGATACAAATGGACAATCTTACGCCGGAGCAATGCGGTGTGGCCAGTTGGTTTGCGCCCCTGAAAACCGTACGCATCGTATTTGAAGGCTTGTTTGGTCCAACAATCGTTTGCAAATGTGTGTCCAGTTCCAAATTGGACACTTTTGAAAAAACGCAACAATTGGCAAGACAAGCCCTCGTCGAGGCGTTTAGGCCGGAAAAGGTATCCAACAGATCTGACGACCCCATCGAAATCACTGTCAAGACACGCGGGTACGGCGATCGTTACAAGTGCCATTTTACGACCGAGTTGTACACAAACGTCGAGTGTGTGCGCGTGATATACACGCCGGATAACTGGGATGGTTTAAACGACCTTGACAAGACCCTTAAATGGGCGTGTGATTTTGATGAATGCATCAATGACGTCATTTTCAAAAACAAGGTACAACTGCCTCAGTGAGCGAGCGAGGGTGTTTTTGGTATTATTTTACGAGGGTTAGCCCTCTTGAAATCGAATTTTGCCATTTAAATATAAAGTGTGTTAGGTTTTCCAAGAGATTCAGAGATCAGACATGTCGGAGATGTCCTTGATGGAAGTTGATGCCTTGCTCACAAAATTGGCTAAAAAGATGGCCAAAATTTTGTATGCCGAAGATCCAAACCCTGATGTGGTTTTTTCAAAGGCGTGTCGTTTAGACCCTGATGTGGTTTGCGAAAAGTTGGTACGCAACTTGCTTG
>Ga0136644_10003876_pt1 | contig 11133 bp, 7 predicted proteins | sample C_130820_EF_Meta_FD_94780 | JGI IMG/M metagenome (GOLD analysis project Ga0136644, IMG submission 94780) | Freshwater microbial communities from Lake Croche, Canada to study carbon cycling - C_130820_EF_MetaG (v2) (version 2) | ecosystem: Environmental > Aquatic > Freshwater > Lake | place: Lake...
CCAAAGGCAACACAATCAGAATACGAATTGTAAATTTGATCATTGGTTTGGCGGTTGAATGGTGTAGAGGGGAATCATCCGGGAGTTAGTTGGCGACCCACAAGGAACGGTTACTCATCCGTAGCCGATGGAGAAAGCTCTGCGGCAGTCCTTCCGGACCCACGTGCCGTCAGAAGTGCGGCATAGACTTGTGGCGAGATGTTTGCACTTGTGAACTGGACGCTACCATCGGCCATCGCGTGCATTGCTCCGCTTCCATGGAACGAGTAGGTTTCGTTATCGTTGTGGCAATTGATCACGCAGTTACCTGGGCTGGTCGTCGAACCGCTGACAGCACCGTCCAATCCGTAATCATTTTCGTGGTGCCCCCAGCCTCCATCATTCAGCTTGCGGGTTGGATCCAATTTGCCTTGAATCCAAAATTCTGGGCGACCTGCATCTTCGCAAAGCAATATCGTTCGGCTCGTGCCATCGAGAATGTCTGCCATTCTGAACGACTTGCGAATCGCCTGACCCAACAACGGTCCTGCACCAGCCCCCTTGATCTCAGGAGCCAGGGCGCTGAACAAGTCATTCTGTGTTGTGCCGGATGGATAACCAAAGAACGTGATGCTACCTGGGTTGATTGAGCTACAGGTCGCGTAATCTGTTACGGCGAGGTTTTGATAGGGAAAAGGGGCTCCGAAGCTGAAGGTTCCGGAGACTGTCCTAGAAGATCCGCTCGGAGAAGATGGGCAAATCAACCCAGGAATCGAGTTGCGAAGAACGGCCTGATTGTCAGGGGTTCCTGGAACGATCGACGGCGAGGAGAACCAAGGAAACTTCAGGTTGTAATTCTGATACAGCGAGCCCTGCTCCATGTAAGGAAGGAAAAACACGCTCCATGCGTGGACGTTTCCTGGATAGGGTGAGCCTGGCTGGCCGGCGCCACCGGGCGGTAGACCAATGTCAACAAAAAGACTGGGTGGCAGGCGCTTCAGCGCACTTTCGTGGTTCTGCGCGGCCAAACCGAGTTGTCGCATGTTGTTGCTACAGGCCATCCTGCGTGCAGCTTCGCGTGCCGCCTGAACCGCAGGCAGCAACAGTCCGACTAAAATTCCAATGATCGCGATTACAACCAACAACTCCACCAACGTAAAACCAGAGCGATTGCTCTTCGTCCGAGTCAGCATCATCTCACCCCTACTTTGAAAGCATACTGAGTACCAAAGATCCTCAGTATGCAGATCAAAGTGAAGGACGAATGAAGCCTATTAGGTGGGTTCGATGAAGAAACCCTGATTATTCATCCGCCGGATTATTCATCCAATGGAGCGATTTCGCCCAATTGCGAACTAACCCAAGCTGCAATGATCGAAACGGGCGTGTTTGCCGACATGAATCGAACACTACCGTCGCACATCGATGCATGGCATCCAGATCCGTGGAACGAATACAGCTCGTTGCTGCTGTTGCAGTTCATCGAACAAGGTCCAAGAGAGGTGACGCCGTCGTCTGTATATCCATCTACCCAAAACTCGGAATCTGGGTCGGCCCAACCAGCACCGCTTGCTCGAGAAGATGGGATGGCGGTCATCCGTCGGTACAGCATCGGTCGACCAGCGTCCTCGACCCAAGCAAAGGTGTTCGAGGTGCCGTCGAGAATGTTCGCCAAACGACTCTTCGGACGCTTGTTGTAAAAAGGAGGACTCATTCCGGTGGTGAACGAGGAGATCGTGCTCATCGGAAGAATCGCGCCGGTGTACTGAGTCGCATCGGTGCTAGGATTCGTAGGATCGTATCCAGGTACCGGTTTCATCAGGTTGTAAGGAGCCAGTCCCAGTTTGCCGTTGACTCCGTTAGCGATCGAATAATCCGACGGGGCAGCTTGCCACTTGGCCGCAGCTGTACTCGAGGGTGCATTGCCGGTATCGAGCATCCGCTGTGGATTCGATGGGCAAAGCAAACCAGGGATGAACGTGGCTATCGCAGCAGCATTGACCGGATTATTCCACGACGCCCGCAGGTTGTACTGGCTGTACAATGAACCCTGCTCCATGAAGGGCAACAAGAAAATCCCAGGACCATGCGTGATCGGGCCTGTCGTTGAATCCGGAACGATATTCAATTCTGTCACAGGGTAGCCTACCAAGGCATCGACGCGAGCCGGTGGAAAAAACTTGTTCGCGCTCTCAAAGTTCTGCAACGCCAAACCAACCTGCCTCAGGTTGTTCGAGCACGACATACGCCTAGCTGCCTCGCGGGCCGCTTGGACCGCTGGCAACAACAGACCAACCAAAATGCCGATGATGGCAATCACCACCAAAAGCTCGACCAAGGTAAAACCTTTTCTGACCATTCTCATCACTGTACCTCACCCTAAAAAAAAGAAAAAAAACGTATCACTTCGTCAATTCGAATGCAGGCAATTCCGTCGGCTTCTTATCGACGGTAGCCTTCAGTCCTGATGTCTCTGGATCGGCGTACTTCAAAGGGAACAATGGCTGACCCGGTTCTCGCTTGACTTGATCCCCACCTTCATCGTCCACCGGCTGCATCAGAGCGATCCCCACCTTGTAATCTCCCGCAGGAGCACCGTCGGTGGAACTGTAAGTGTGAATCGAGAACTTTCCGTTCTCATCGGAAATCCCCTGGGGGATCTCCTGACGCTTGAAACTGGTCTTGTCGATCGGCCTTAAAACCACCGTTAAACCCTTGAAAGGCTTGCCGTCGACTCGGACCTCTCCAGTAACAGGATAGGTTTTCTGATTGATGGTATCGCTGCATCCACAAGCTATCGTAAGCAACAAAACAAGCCACAACACTCGCATCTTTTCGCTCCTTGCCCTCTCGTCAAACAGTCGCCCAATGGCCCAGAGCATCTTAGCGCAGGGGCTAGATTAAGAAGCCTGAATATAGCGAAGATATTGTGAATATTGCATTAATAAACAGCGACCTCTGATGAAACCCCGTGCTTAGAAGTCGATGAGTTTTTCGCGGCGAACGTTTTGGCATTCCGGGCCCCATTAGGGACCGGCTTAGGTCAGAAAACCAAGCGATAAACCGAACGCTGTTTTTTAAGAATTTTGGCTCTTTTGCACGTTGTCAGTCGGTGGTCCTACCTGCCAATGACTTAGGGTGCCGGTTCGATCCAATCCAGTGGATCGTAGGAAGCGTGCGTACTCAGTGGCGCGTGGTGAACATGGTAGACGCTTGCAAGTGCCGCCACGGCCCAAGCCGTCGCTTGCATCGAGATGAATTGGTCGGTCTCGTAAGGATCTCCATTATCGAAAAACTCTTGGACGGGATTGGCCCGGCTAGAGACGTGCCATGAACCGTCCTTGTGCTGTGTATCGATCAGATACTGGAGTCCTTTGCTCAGGTGCGGCTCCTTGTGAAAGCCGTAACCGCTCTTTGTCTGCTCCAGGATTAGAAGGGCAGTGGCCGTTGAATAAGCGTCGCTTTCGCAGCCTGCTTCGTAACCCCATCCACCATCCGGGTTTTGCATCTTGATCAAAGTCTCTCGCCGAGTTTCGCGTTGATCCAGATCGAAAATCCGATTCAGTTCCTGGAGTTGCGATGCTGTGAAGAAAGGCTCCTCGGGAATTTTGATCATGGGGTATGTAAACTTCCAACTGTTTTCAAGAAGACGCCTATCACGGAGAAATCTGGGTTCTCCAAGGGTCCAGTGAAGAGGGCGTTCGCCAGGTCGAAATGGCGATTCATTCATCAAGGATCGAGCCTCGTAATCGAACCAAATCGCACCGCACAGGTCCTCGGTGGTTGTCGGTTCGGCTTGCCTAGCTCGCCAAAGCATTGCTCGATATCTTGCTTTCTGAAGTGCGTTGAGTGAAACGGCTTGGAATGCGTCTTTTTGATACCTTTCGTAGTGATTCAAACCAGAGATTACCAGCGCCGTGGCCATCATCTCCGAGGAGGCTGCCGGGGGACGAACCGAGTGGACTCTCCAACGCCCATCATGCATCTGCGTTAAAATCGCTTTATTGACCAACTCTTCGCCTAGGGTTCCCCAAGTCGTTTGGCCTACCGACAAAGTCCAAAGGGCGTACCCAAGCGTCATGCCTCGGCCACCTAATTCCTGCTCGGGTTTTAGGCTCGCCAGTTCACGCTCGAGACTTCTGCGAGTGAAGTCCAGGATCCGATCGCGTCGCTGTGCCTGATCGCCCCATTTCTTTCCCTTCGAGCCTTGAGCGGCGTTGAGTCGATAAGCAAGTAGCGGGACAGCTTGGTGATGGCACGAGAAACAGTCTCGATGCTTGGGGTAATTGTCTACCCCGGCTGAAATTCGTTCGATGCCACGCTCAATCGATTCCTTGAGATCGTCGCTTTGCAGCTCATGCTGTGCATAAACCTCAGCGTTAGCAACAAGCCAGCTCGCTGCACAGATCAATACGAGTTTTTTCATGGCAGTCCGCCTGCAAGTTTGCAGAAAGAGGGTTAGGCGTTCACAGCCGGATGGTTACAGTTTTAGCAAGCGGATCTAGAGGCCGTCAAGCATTTTCTAGCCAAATGCTTGGGTGAGCACCGCCAAGCATCGACTCTGCAACATCGACCTTCTAAGCCTCTCAGAGAAGCTCGGATTGTCAACTAGCAGATACTAGGGGGCGGGGAGCCGGAGGCTCCAGAGAGTAGATGGGAGAGAGTGGATAGTAGAAAAAATCAGAAGCGGTTGATTGTCGAGTGATGATTGTTGATTTTTGAAGTGGAAGGAACTGGGGCGTGTGGTCTATTCGGTCCTTGTCTTCTCCTTCATCAATCACCACGACACAATTGCAGGACAGCCACTTGCTCGCCGTTGGCTACGGGTGAAACGAAGTTTCGCCGTTGGCGAACAGTGTCGTTGATTTCTCCGAAATCAACCAGAGCGCCTGAGTGAGGTCGCTCATGTGGTTGGACAAACACGCACGGCACTAGACGCCCATGCGACGGTACTGCACATGGTTTGCTCGCGTGGGATAGGCTTCCAGCCTGTCAACCTTTTTCTGCTCAAGCCGGACAGGCTGGAAGCCTATCCCACGTGCCTTGCTTCCGTTGACCATACGCCGACGGACCGAGCGTAAGGTTCGGGATGGATTGATGATTGTTGAGTGGTGATTGTTGATTTTTGAAGTGGAAGGAATCGTGGGTAGCGAGGAAACGCCGCTTTGCCCACCCTAGAGCAAGATCCACTACCGGCGCGCTTGGCTGTTCCATCAGCGGCTCATCAGCGTCCATCAGCGGTCCCGGATTTTAAACCGCTAATCGACACTGATATTCGCTGATAGAGAACCCCTGATAGGAGCATCGGTAGATTTTTTGGTACGATCCCTTGCGAGCTTGGCCTTTGCGAGAAACCCTCTTTTTGGCGGTCCTGGTTGCGGCCTGGGTTCCTGAGTCTCACGCAAAGGCGCAAAGCACGCAAAGTGAGATAGCCATGCAAATAACTCGAAGCGATTGGTTTATAGTACATACGCGGTCGCGTCTGACCGCAAAAGGGGGCTTTGCGTCCCTCGGGGTTTTAAACTACAACTCTGCCCTTCATTCCTCCGTTCAATCTCAGACAACCTCTCACGGAATTTGGCATCAACGTGGAGCCTAGGACTCGGATCCAAGACATCAGAGAACTCCTTCAAACGGCTTGGCCGTTGATGCTCTCGACGGGCCTGTTCTCGATCACTCTTTTCGTCGACCGACTGTTCCTGTTCCAGTACTCCGATGCAGCGGCCGCGGCGGCCATGTCGGCTGGGACCCTTTTTTGGTCTGTAACCTGTTTGCCAGCCGGAATTTGCGGTTACACAAGCACCTTTGTTGCACAGTACCTTGGGGTCCGAAGAGTCGATCGTGCCATGCATGTGGTCTGGCAAGGCTGCTTGCTGGCACTGGCCCTGTCACCGATCCTGGTTCTGCTTGGACTATTTTCCTATCGGCTCTTCGTGGCCTTTGGCCATTCCCCCGAGCTTGCGAAATTCGAGTACGAATTCTTTTTGGGATTGGTCCCGGGAGCCTGTGCCACGATCCTCAGCTCGGCTCTCGTCGGGCTCTTTGCCGGTAGCGGCCGGCCGATCGTGCTGCTGTATTGCGATGCGATTGCCACGGCAACCAACGTCGTGCTCGACTATGGAATGATCTTTGGAAACCTAGGCTTCCCAAGGTGGGGTGTTGCCGGCGCGGCGATCGCATCGAGCATTTCACTGTCGCTTAAATGCATCCTCTTGGCCATCTTTGCCTATTGGTACCTGCGTAACAATCGTTTCGGTGCATGGCCAATCGACTCCAGCGTGAGCAATAAACTGCGGGATATCTTCAAACTGGATTTCCCTCTGATGCGGAGATTGATCCGCTTTGGCTGGCCGGCAGGAGTTTCCGTGGTGGCAGAGGCTTGGAGTTTCGCCATCATCATGATGATCGTCGGAAACCTCGGTGAACGGCCCGCAGCGGCGACCACCCTGGCCTTGGGGGTCAATGTCCTGGCCTTTATCCCTCTGATCGGATTGGGCATCGCCGTGGGCGTGTTGGTGGGTAAGTATCTAGTCCAATCCGAACTGGCTACCGCACAGCGAGTCGTCCAAGCTGCTCTGACGATCGGCGTCATTTACAGCGGCGTCTTTGCGGTCCTTTACGGGCTGTTTCCAGATCAAGTCATGAACGTCTACGCAATCGGAAACGATCCGGTCCGCTTCGAGGCGATCAAGCCCGAGCTCAAACCGCTCTTGTACTTCATCGCTGCTTACTGCGTATTCGATTCCTTCCAAGTCATCTTCTCAGGGGTGCTCAAGGGGGCCGGAGATACGCTCTTTGTTCTGCTAGGACACGCGATCGCAGGCTTTGGAACCGTGGGATTGGCGATCGTAGGACAAAAGCTATTCGGCTGGGATGGCTTGTACTACTGGTGGGGAGTCATCAGCGTGTGGGTCGTCGTCCTGGCGATCATTTTTACCGCCAGATACTTACACGGTGGCTGGAAGTCCAAGCGGGTGATCGAACCGGATCTGTTGGCGGATGCATAAGCACTGCATCAGCCCTTGATCAGCCCTGGGGCTCGGTCATCGAGAATGGATCGAGGGCCTTGCTGAGCACATCCTCGTCGAGAATCTTCTGCTCGATGCACAGTTCGCGAATCGTCTTGCCCGAAGCAAACGCTTCTTTGGTCAACTTCGCTGCCTTCTCGTAGCCGATGTAAGGATTCAGGCTCGTGACCATCGACAAGCTCTGCTCGACGCTCGCGTCACAAGCCGTCGGGTTGGCTTCCAAGCCGTCCATGCAAAATTCGATAAACGCGCTGATGCCATTCGAGAGCAGATCGATACTTTCGAGAATCGCATGTCCCATAACAGGCATCATAATGTTGAGCTGGAAGTTCCCCCCTGCGGCTCCTGACAAGGTCATGGTGGCGTCGTTGCCAATCACCCTTGCGGTTAGCTGCATCATGCTCTCGCACATCACCGGATTGACCTTGCCCGGCATGATCGATGAACCCGGTTGTCGATCCGGCAGGATGACTTCAAAAAAACCACAGCGAGGCCCCGAGCCCAACCAGCGAATGTTGTTGGCGATGTTGAACAAGCTCATCGCAATGGTCTTGATCTGTCCATGGGATTCGACCAAGCCATCGCGCTGGGCGTTGGCCTCGAAGTGATCGGCAGCTTCTGCAAACGGAATCCCCGTCTGCTTGGCCAACGCTTGGCTGACCCGCTTGCCAAACTCCGGATGGGTATTGATACCGCTTCCGACCGCCGTACCACCTACCGGCAATTCATACACCGCCTTGGCCGCCACCTTGGCCCTCTCGATCGACAAAGCGATCTGCCTTGCATATCCCCCAAACTCTTGGCCCAATCGCAAAGGGGTCGCGTCCATCAAGTGCGTTCGACCGATCTTGATGATGCGGTCCCAAGCTTTCGCCTTCTCAGTGAGCGAGGCATGGAATCGCTCGAGCTGTGGGATCAGTCGGGTGTGGATCTCATAAGCCGCCGCGACATGGATCGCCGTCGGGAAGGTGTCGTTGGTACTCTGTCCCATGTTGACATGGTCGTTCGGATGGATCGGCTTGACCTTGTCGAGCCGATCTCCTCCCAAGATCTCGATCGCTCGATTCGAGATCACTTCGTTGATGTTCATGTTGCTCGATGTCCCAGAACCCGTCTGAAACACATCGACCGGGAACTGATCATCCATCTTGCCGTCGATGATCTCCTGACAAGCCGCACACATGGCTTGGACCTGCTGCTCATCGAGCGGGTTCTTGCCAGTCTTGGTCAGCTTCCCAAGATCGAGATTGACCGTCGCGCAAGCCAACTTCACACGTCCCATGGCTCGGATCAAGGCCACCGGTAGGTGCCAACCAGAAATCGGAAAATTCTCCACCGCACGCTGCGTCTGGGCGCTGTAATAAGCTTTCGCCGGAACGAGCACTTCGCCCATCGAGTCGACTTCGGTTCGGAATTCCGACATGCTTTTGGTCCTAAATGATTTCAGTGTTATGAATTGAAGGGAAAACGGGCTTTCGGCTAGAAAAAACCAGTGTCTCTTTTATAGCAAGCTTGGAAAATCTGACCATTCGTCTTGGGAATTCCGCGATTTTATCGAGCTTGGCCCTACCCGAACCCGCGGCCTACCACTACGATTCCCCGCTATGTGAAACACTTTTGTGTGAAACGCTTGGAAAGCCAAGGTTCTTAGACTGCGATTTTCAGTAGACCGTCGACGACGGTTCTGTCCGCACGAGCCCCACTTTCCGACGTTCTCTTGGGCGATTTGCAATCCCCCAAGGCTGGAAAGTGATTGAGTTTACCTGCTCGAACCTGCGCACGGCTTGCCCTAGGTCGGATCTTCATCCGGCTTTGCGAGTTATCGTGTGCCCTACTGAAAGTCTGCAATGAAAACGCAACCCAACGGTGCTGAAATTACGTCCGAAGACCATGCATTGGCAGCCGCAATCCTGGCGGATATCCCCTATGTCGTTACCCATCCGCCCGCGATCAAGAAGGACAAATCCAAGTCAAAAAAGGTCCCTCGCGAACTGTCTGCCGAGGTGGCTTCGCCCAGCTCCACATCACCAGCAATCGCAGCACCAGCAGTCGCCGCACCAGCAGCCGCCGCACCAGTAGTTGCAGCACCAGTAGTTGCAGCACCAGTAGTTGCAGCACCAGCAATTCCAGCACCAGCAGCCGCGGCACCAGCAGCCGCTGAGGCCATCGCTGATGTAGATGTGCCCGTGCAAAGTGTGCCCGTGCAAGATCCCCCAACCGTCAGGGGCGCTATTCCAAAGATTAAAAAAACCTCTGCGATCGCCAATGCGACCTCAGCCAAAGCAGCCCATTCGCAACCCACCCTTACCCCGAGCGACGCCCAAGTCGATGATGGCCCAACCGGTCTGACGTTTCGCGATTTGTCTCTTCCCGAAGAGCTCTGCTCGGCCCTAGAAGCCGCCGGTTACCGAACACCGACCGACATCCAGGCCTCGACGATCCCAGCGATGCTCGCAGGTCGCGATGTGTTGGGCCAAGCTCAAACGGGGACGGGCAAGACCGCCGCGTTCGCTCTGCCACTTCTGGCTAACATCGATGTCGATATCCCCGAGACTCAGGTCCTGGTGCTCGCTCCCACGCGAGAACTGGCCAACCAAGTCTCTGAGTCGTTCCTCAAGTACGGACAGCACTTGAGGGGTTTGCGAGTAGCCCCAATCTATGGAGGGGCTCCGTATGTGAACCAAATCAATGCTCTCAAGCGTGGAGCTCACGTCGTGGTGGGGACTCCTGGTCGAATCATGGACCACATGCGCGAGTCGAGACTCAGGATCGATTCGCTCAAAACCTTGGTGCTCGATGAAGCCGACGAAATGCTGCGAATGGGATTTGTCGATGACGTCCAATGGATCCTCGATCAATGTCCCGGCGATAAGCAGATCGCTTTGTTTTCGGCCACGATGCCCGAGCCAATCCGACAGATCGCTAACAAGCACCTGAAGTCCCCGGAAGTGGTCCGGATAACTTCAAGGCAGCAAACTGCCGATAACATTCAGCAGCGTTTCTTGGTCATCGAACCGAGCATGAAGTTCGAAGCTCTAACGCGGATCATCGAGGCTGAGGATTTTGACGGCATGATTATTTTCGTGAAAACGAAAATTGCTACCGTCGAGGTCGCCGATTACCTTCGCGAGCACGGCTACAGTGCAGTTCCTCTCAACGGTGATATCGCTCAAAACCAACGAGAACGAACCGTCGAGCAACTCAAGGAAGGCGTTTTCAATATCTTGGTCGCCACCGATGTCGCCGCACGCGGATTGGATGTCCAGCGTATCACCCACGTGATCAACTACGATCTGCCAGCCGATTCAGAAGCCTACGTGCACCGCATCGGACGGACCGGCCGAGCCGGCCGCAAAGGTCATGCGATCTTGTTCGTCTCACCCAAGCAACGAGGGTTTCTAAGGGAGATCGATCGAGCTGCCGGGGATTCCATGGAACCGATGGCCTTGCCAACCGCCAAAGATATCAACGCCGCACGCGTTGAAAGATTCAAAGAGCGTTTGGTCCACGCCGCTGCGGGTGAAGCCAATCCCGAACTCTTTGCAACCTTCGAGAAACTCTTGTCGCAGGCCGTCTCGGACAAGCAACTCGATCCAATTCGTATCGCCACCGGACTGGCGGTGATGATGCATGGCCAGCGGCCTTTCTTCATCCACGAACTTCCCGAACGACTTCTCAATCGCAATTCTCGTAACGACCGACATGACCGAGACTCCAGACGCGATTCGAGACCAGAACGTCCATCGATGGGCTCCGGGGGGGACCAAGGTCCTAGCGAAACGTTCCGGGTCGAAGTCGGTAGAATCCACGGCGTCAAGCCGGGGAACCTCGTCGGAGCCATCGTCAATGAAATCGGTTTGAGTCCTAGTCAAATCGGCCACATCCGTATCGAAAACGACTTTAGCACCGTTGACCTGCCCTCGGGCATGCCACGAGATCTCTTTAAAGTCATCGGACGAGCTTGGGTGCTCGGTCGCCAACTTCGTATCTCGAAACTCAGCGACCATCCAGATTTCTCTGACAGAGCTCAGGGAGGCGGTGATTTCCGAAGCGATTATCCTCGAAGACCACGTCAGGACCATTCGTTCAAAGACAAACGGCAATCCTTCGGGTCTAAGCCCAATAG
>Ga0136644_10003877_pt1 | contig 11129 bp, 12 predicted proteins | sample C_130820_EF_Meta_FD_94780 | JGI IMG/M metagenome (GOLD analysis project Ga0136644, IMG submission 94780) | Freshwater microbial communities from Lake Croche, Canada to study carbon cycling - C_130820_EF_MetaG (v2) (version 2) | ecosystem: Environmental > Aquatic > Freshwater > Lake | place...
GTGCTACTGCTGCGATGGCTGCGATGCCTCCTGCAGAGGGTCAAGCAGTCAATAAGAATCGCAATGTTTACTTATTGCCGGCTACAACTCAGTTTGAGACCTGCGGTACTGCAACTGCTTCTAACCGCTCATTGCAATGGCGTGAGAAAGTCATAGATCCTCTCTTTGAGTCTGTTCCTGACCACGTGATTATGCAAGCATTTGCTGATCGCCTAGGCTTCGGTGAAGAATTGTCTAAGAACTATAAGATCCTCAATTCTAAGTTTGCTGGCAAGCAGTGGAAAGAGCCGCAAATCGAAGACATCCTGCGTGAGATTAATCGTTCTGTTTGGACTATCGGTTACACCGGCCAAACTCCTGAGCGTCTCAAGGCGCATATGAGAATGGTTGCCACATTCGATCCGAAGACTTTGAAGTCACGTGGCGGTGTTGATCCTGTTACGGGTTATGACACAACAGGTGATTACTACGGTTTGCCTTGGCCTTGTTACGGTACTGCATCCATCAAGCATCCAGGCTCACCAAATCTTTATGACACCAGCAAGAGTGTGATGGAAGGTGGTGGTAACTTCCGCGCTAACTTTGGTGTTGAGCGTGAGGGAGTGAGTTTGTTAGCAGAGGATGGTTCTTACTCCAAAGGCTCTGCTATCAAGACCGGTTATCCAGAGTTTGACCACGTACTGGTCAAGAAACTTGGTTGGTGGGATCAGTTGACCGATGACGAGAAAAAACTCGCTGAAGGTAAAAACTGGAAGACCGACTTGTCAGGTGGTATTCAGCGCGTTGTGATGAAGAACGGTTGCCATCCATTCGGTAATGCCAAAGCCCGTACGATTGTTTGGAACTTCCCAGATGCAATTCCAATTCACCGTGAAGCGCTCTACAGTACTAACGCACCAATGATGCGTAAGTACCCAACTTCTGCGGATAAGAAAAACTTCTGGCGTTTGCCAACTTTGTATAAGACAGTTCAAGATCAAAACTTGAATAACAAGCTGTATGAGAAGTTCCCAATTGTTCTGACTTCAGGTCGTTTAGTCGAGTATGAGGGTGGAGGAGACGAAACTCGTTCTAACCCATGGTTGGCGGAGTTACAACAAGAAAACTTTGTAGAAATTAATCCTAAAGCGGCAGCAGACCGTGGCATTAAGAACTGGGATTATGTTTGGGTGAAATCTCCAACTGGTGCCAAGATCAAAGTGCGCGCAATGGTTACCGAGCGTGTGGATCGGGATACTGCCTTCGTGCCATTCCACTTTGCGGGATGGTGGCAGGGCAATGACTTGCGTAAATACTATCCAGAGGGCGCTGCACCAGTAGTACTAGGTGAGTCTGTTAACACTGCAACTACTTATGGCTATGACCAGGTAACGGCGATGCAAGAGACTAAAACCACGATGTGCCAAATCGAAAAATTTGCCTAAGCTAAAAAATAAAGTCAGGAGAACACAATGGCAAGAATGAAATTTATCTGCGACACAGAACGATGCATCGAATGCAACGGTTGTGTCACCGCTTGTAAGAACGATAACGAAGTACCTTGGGGCGTTAATCGCCGCCGTGTTGTTACGGTGAATGACGGCATTATCGGCCAAGAAAAATCGATTTCAGTTGCTTGTATGCACTGCTCGGACGCACCTTGTATGGCTGTATGTCCAGTTGATTGCTTTTATCGTACCGATGAAGGCGTTGTTTTGCATGACAAAGACATTTGTATCGGTTGCGGTTACTGCTCCTTAGCTTGCCCATTTGGTGCACCACAATTCCTCAGCCAGGGCGCCTTTGGTACTCGTAGCAAGATGGATAAGTGCACATTCTGTAGCGGTGGTCCAGAAGAAAATGGTAGCGTTGCCGAGTTTGAGAAGTATGGTCGTAATCGTCTGGCAGAAGGTAAGTTACCTCTGTGTGCGGAGATGTGTTCTACCAAGGCCTTGATTGGTGGAGATAGTGATGTGATCTCTGGGATCTTTAACCAGCGGGTTACTAATCGCGAGAAAAATGGTAAGTACCCTGGCTCTAAACCGTTTGGCTGGACTACCGCATACGGTGGACCAGATGCTCCAGCGCCAACCCCAACTCCTGCTGCAAAAATCCCAGGAGCAAACTAATGAAATTCAATTTCAAGACTCTGGGTTTATGTTTTGCAGCAGCAGCTTTACTCGTTGCCTGCTCTGAGCCACCAGAAATTGCTCCAAAAGCAGCGAAGCGTCCTGACGTCGCTCCATACATGGGTGCAAACAATGGATTCATGACTAAAGGCTGGGCTCCAGGAAATCAGACTAGCTGGACGGAATCGATTGATAAGCGCAATCAAGGCCAGAACGAAAACAGTCGCGTTAAGTGATCAACTAAACAACAATAAATAAAACGAAAACGTTTAAGGACATGTGTATGAAACGACCATTCTCTAAAGTTCTACGCACTTTTGTGGTGGCTGCGGGTTTATCGCTGAGCCTCGCAAGTGGAATGAGTTTTGCAGAGCGCGCACCGATGCCGCCACTCCCATCACCAAGTGGGGTAGATATTCCTCCTGCATCAGTGCCAGCCAACCCAAATGCTTTAGCTAACGGAACTCAGGCTCAGTCACAACCAGCAAACCCATCAATCTTTACCACTGCTAATAGTGACCCATACAACTTTGTCAGTATTCCGGATAAAGAAGCTAGCGTTCTTATTCAGCGGGCTGGTCAGCAATGGCGCTTAATTCGTAATGGTGTAATTACTGTTTACGGTGCTTGGTTGCTTGCGATTGCTTTCTTTGGTATCGCTGCCCTATTTATCATCAAGGGTCCAGTCAAACTTCATGCTCCGCTCTCAGGACAAAAAATTAAACGGTTTAATGGCTTTGAGCGCTTTACGCATTGGGTCATGGCTGCCAGTTTTATTGGGCTTGCTATTACAGGTCTGTTAATTCTGTACGGTAAGTATTTCGCTATGCCGCTCATGGGTGGTGTGGCGTACGGCTCATTCCTGATGGTTTGCAAAAATATTCATAATTACTCAGGCCCATTATTTACGCTGAGCGTAGTGATTTTCTTCCTGCTCTTCGCCACCAGAAATATTCCTGGAGAGGGAGACCTGAACTGGTTGATGTCATTCGGCGGACTGTTCGGTGGAAAACATCCTCCCGCTGGTTTCTTTAACTTCGGTGAGAAAATTTGGTTCTGGTTTGGTATGACTTTCCTTGGCTTGGTGATTTCAGCCTCTGGTTTTGTACTCGATATGATTGTTCCTTTTATGGAAATTCAATACATTCGTGGAACCATGCAGTTAGCAAACATCATCCATAGTAGTGCTGCGCTATTGATGACTGCGATGGCTATGGGGCATATCTATATCGGATCCATTGGTATGCAAGGCTCTTCAGATGGTATGTTGACGGGTTCTGTTGATGCTACTTGGGCTAAAGAGCATCATGAAATTTGGTACAACAAGGTTAAATAAGGATAAAGCTATGAAAAAAATCATCGCTTTCACGCTCTGCTCACTAGTATCGGTGACGTCATTTGCTACTTTGCCTCCTCTTCCACCAGAAGCGCAAGAAGCCGCGAACTTGGCTAAGGCAAAAACTGCTTATGGCGACAAAGTGGGCGCTTATAAGCTCTGCTTGGCTCAGAACAAAGTTGCAGATCAATATCGAGCGTCTGGCACACCAGCGCCAGCGGCTTGTACTGCACCGCCACCATTTGTTCCTCCGGTAGCTGCAGCAGCAGCTCCGGCTCCAGTTACCGCTGCACCTGCGGCTCCACCAGCAGCTGCGAAGTAATCTGCAATCTCGTTAGTCGCTTAATAACTCTTGATGTAGGTAGTGTTTAGCAGCCTGAGTTTGAGGATCGGAAAAGAAGGGGCCTGTGGGTCCCTTTTCTTTTATTTCACCCTGATCAATAAAGATAATGTATTGCGCAAGTCTTTGAACTTGAGCAAGCTGATGCGATGAAAAAATCACATCAACTTGTTCCCGGCTAAATTGACGAATAATCTCTTCAACTTGTTCGGTAGCATTCGGATCCAGATTGGCAGTTGGTTCATCGAGCAAGACCAGGTTAGGCTTTTGTAAGATAGCTCTACCTAAACACAGCTTTTGTCTTTCGCCTGCAGATAGCTTGTGTGCAGGGCTGGACTGCAACTGACTCAGACCAACTTGGGCAATCACTTGTTCTATTTCTGCAGCTGTAATTGCGCTATCCGCGTCACGAACCATGCCAAGATTTCTCTTGGCAGACGCCTTAATCATGGGTGTGTGATGCAATACCAAGGCAGTTTTGTTGGCAAATGAAAAAGTGACCGTACCGGTATCGGGCTTGATGAGCCCATCCAACAGTTTTAAGAAGGTGGTTTTGCCCGCCCCGTTAGGACCTATGCAAGCAGTGATTCTGTCGGCTGGAATAATCGCATGAGGAATATTCAGAATTATTCGACCATTGCTATGAACGGTAATGTCCTTGAGCGCAATGAACTTCTCAAACGAGTTGTTGATATTAGCCATAACGACGCTCCGCTATTTGACGCACTGCGAAGGTAAATAAATTTGCTAAGAGAACGATGCCAAGTAAGACAATACCTAAAGCGAGCGCAAGCGGCAAATCACCTTTACTGGTTTCTAGGGCAATCGCTGTAGTCATGGTTCTGGTGGAGTGATCAATATTGCCGCCAACAATCATCACGGCACCAACTTCTGAGATTGCTCTTGCAAGGCCCGCAAGAATAGCAATCGTTAGGGAGAAGCGGCAGTCCCACAGCAGCCATTTATAGCGGGATAGTGGGGGGAGTCTCAGGCTCAAAAACGAGTCACGATGAATTCTCCAGGAGTCTTCAAGGATTTGACGACTTAGGGCCGCAATGAGAGGGCTTGTCAGCAGGATTTGGGCAATGATCATGCCCTTAACAGTAAAGAGCCATCCCCAGCCTCCTAGAGGCCCTGTGCGAGAGAGCATGAGGTAAACGATCACCCCAACGATAACCGTGGGGACACCCATTAGGGTATTAAGGATCACAATAATCCACTTTTTACCTTTAAATTCTTCGGTAGCTAAGAGGGCCCCAATGGGTAGGCCGATGAGCGTGCCAATGAGTAAAGCGGTGAGGCTCACTTGTAAGGAAACTAGGACTATCCCCAAAACAGCGGCATCTAAATGGGCAAGTAAGTTCAGGGCGTCTTGAAAAGCAGTCAACATGCGCTTAATTCTATCAAGGCAATGGCAAAATGACCTTAATGAGACCTTTAACCCTATTTTTTGACCAATGGCTGAAGTGATTTGCCTCTGTAATGAGGTCCTCGATGTGGATTTGCGAGAGTATCTCGATACTCATCCCATTGACTCTATAGAAGAGTTACGGGAGCAAGCCTCTATTTGTAATAAATGCATGCAGTGCCAAGAGCTTGTTGAAGGTGAAATTTACTTGGCAAGAGTTAGGCGGCAACGTGCAGCAGGACAGTTTTAATGACGCAAAATAGAAGTGCGCGCTTCACAGTCATGAGCATGAATGTACATAAAGGGGTTTCTCCTTTACATCGGCATTCCACCATTTATCAGCTGCGGCAGCACATGCGCATGCATCATCCGGATTTACTCTTTTTACAAGAGCTACAACAAGAGCATCGTGGTCGAGTCAGGCAATTTAGTCATTGGCCGGCTACAGAGTTAACTCACTTTCTTTCAGAAGATTTTTGGCATGATTGGCATTACGGAAAAAATATGGAGTATCCGGATGGTCATCATGGCAACGCAATTCTTTCAAAGCATCCGCTACATAAGGGAAATAACTACGATATTTCAGCATATCGTTTTGAGAGGCGTGGTTTATTACATAGCGTGACTCAACTCGGAGGGGTAAACCATCCCATTCATTGTTTTTGTGTGCACCTGGCTTTATTTGAGCGGGGAAGAGAGCGTCAGCTAGAGCAAATCATTCGGCATATCGATGAGTTGACCCAGGATGGCCCAGCGATCGTGGCTGGAGACTTTAATGACTGGCGTAATCGGGTGGGTAGACCAATGAAAGCAGCGGGGTTTGACGAGGTATTTGAGCTCTTAACTGGCGCACCAGCTAAAACTTTCCCCAGTATGAAACCGATATTAGCGATGGATCGAATTTATGTACGAGGCATGAAAATTCATTCAGCAGAAATTTTGCATGATTGGCTCAAACTATCGGATCATCTAGGCATCACTGCTGAACTGGAAATCCTATGAATGATTTACTAAGCGCATTTCTGCAATCAACATTTCAATTCAATCTAGATCTGATTCTATTTATCCATTTTGTTTTGGTAACTTGCTTTATTGCTGCCATTATTTCTGTACGAAGACCCGTTGGCGTAGCGTTTGCTTGGATCTTTATTGTGATGACTTTCCCAGTCTTAGGAATTAGTCTATATGTACTGATTGGTGAACGCCCAGTAGGCCGTAGATTGACCCGAAAAATTACGCGTATGAATCGCGAATATGCTCTTATTACTCAAGAGATGCGAGATCACTATGTTGGCGATAGACAGATGCTGCCATTGGAGAGTAGAGCTCTCAGTCTTTTGGCGGAATCTAAAAACGGTACGCCTGTTGTCGCAGGAAATCTTTTGGAATTACACACTAATTCATTAGAAATTCTGCAGTGTTTTATCGATGAGATTAATCAGGCCAAAACGAGTCTTCATCTGGAGTTTTATATTTGGGCTCTCGGAGGCGATGCTGATCGCGTTGGCGAGGCCTTAATCGCGGCTGCAAAGCGTGGGGTTGCTTGCCGAGTATTACTAGATTCATTAGGGAGCAAAGATTGGTTCAAGTCAAAATGGCCAGCACGTTTTCGCAATGCGGGGGTTCAGGTGACAGAAGCTTTGCCTATTCAAATTGGGCGCTTTCAGTTTCGTCGCGCAGACTTGCGTTTGCATCGCAAAATATTTGTCGTTGATGGTGCAATTGTTTGGACAGGTAGTATGAATATAGTTGATCCCCGGACGTTCAAACAGGACTCGGGAGTAGGTGAGTGGGTTGATGCAATGGTCCGCGTGCAGGGCCCAGTGGCCTCTCAGTTTGAGTTAACCTTTTCTTTTGACTGGAGCGTTGATAACCCGAGAGTCACCCACTTTAATGATCGCAATCCACCTGCAGCACCTTCTGAGGGCGCAGCGATTGCTCAAGAGCTTGCCTCGGGACCTGTTTATCGTGACGATATTTTGTATCAGGTCATGCTATCAGCCATTATTGATGCACGTGAAGAGCTCACCATTACAACGCCTTACTTTGGTCCAGATGATGGTCTGCTGCAGGCCTTGATGGCATCTGCAAGGCGCGGTGTAAAGGTAACCTTAATCGTACCGAAATTGAACGACTCGTTTTTAGTGGAGTGGAGTAGTAAAAGTTACTATTCAGACCTAATGAATTCAGGAGTGAGAATTGCTGAATTCCACGGCGGACTTCTTCATACTAAGAGCTTGTTAATTGATCAAAGCATTGCAATTTTCGGATCGGTTAATTTTGACCAACGCAGTCTGCGTTTGAACTTTGAAATTAGCCTTATTGTGTACAACGATGATTTCTGTACCAAACTTGAGCAACTGATTCAATCTTATTTACATCAATCTGATTTTGTGAACCCCAATACTTGGGCTAAGCGACCACGCTGGAGGCACTATTTAGAAAATGCTGCACATCTAGCCTCGCCGCTACTTTAAATTGCTCCGCTTGCGCGCATTTGAGAAACATCAGCTTCTTCTAATCCCAATTCTTTCAGAATCGCATCGGTATGCTCTCCTACTGCCGGAACAGCATCCATTCGGTAATCGTAGCTGTCATTTAATCCAGGCGGTAGTAGAGCTGGAATCAGACCATTAGGTGTATTTACCTCTGTCCAGCGCTTTCGCGCTTTTAGCTGTTCATGCTTCCACAAACCTTCCATATCATTGAGATGAGCATTAGCAATTTGAGCTTCTTCTAATTTTGCAATGAGTTGTGCGGCAGTTAAGTGACTGAAGCAGGCATCAATAATCCCTAGAAGCTCGGTTCGATTTTTATTACGTTTGAAGTTTCCATTAAAGCGTTCATCTTTGGCAAGCGCAGGATTTTCTAATACCGTTTCACAAAACTGAACCCACTCACGTTCATTCTGTAAGCCAAGCATTACTGTCTTGCCATCGCCTGCTTTAAAGGGGCCGTAGGGATAAATCGTAGCGTGTGATGCACCATTTCTCGGTGGGGGTTCAGCCCCTTTGTAAGCGTAGTACAAGGGAAAATTCATCCACTCCGTTAAGGATTCCAGCATCGATACATCAATCACACTACCTTTACCAGTTTTACCTCTTTGTAGTAGAGCCGCCAAGATATTCGTGTAGGCATACATGCCTGCTGCAATGTCAGCAATCGAGTTACCCGCTTTACTGGGGATCTCTGGCGTACCGGTGACCGATAAGAAACCCGCTTCACTTTGAATCAAAAGATCATAGGCCTTTTTATCGCGGTAAGGCCCATCATTTCCATAGCCAGAGATATCGCACAAAATTAATCCAGGATTATCTTTTTGCAATACTTCTGCGGTAAGACCCATGCGCGCTGCTGCTCCTGGTGCTAAGTTTTGCACTAAGACATCCGCTGTTTTGAGGAGTTTCTTTAAGGCGGCAATAGCGGAAGCTTGCTTTAAATCCAGGGTCAGACTTTCTTTAGAGCGATTGACCCACACAAAGTGGGAGCTGAGTCCATCTACTCGAGTGTCATAGCCTCTCGCAAAGTCACCCCCTCCAGGCCGTTCCACTTTAATAACACGCGCACCCAAGTCAGCTAATTGACGAGTGCAAAAAGGAGCAGCGATCGCGTGCTCAAGCGACACTACGGTAATACCGTCTAGTGGACGAATGCTCATATCAACACTCTATTAAAAGGATCTTGGCAAGCCAAGAACATGCTCAGCGATATAAGAGTAGATTAAGTTGGTTGAGATAGGCGCCACTTGATATAAGCGCGTTTCTCTAAACTTGCGCTCAACATCGTATTCATTTGCAAAGCCGAAACCGCCATGCGTTTGCAAGCAGACATTAGCGGCTTCCCATGAGGCTTTGGCAGCCAAGTATTTCGACATATTGGCCTCAGGGCCGCAAGGAAGATGATTGTCAAAGAGATCGCAAGCCTTGAAACGCATCAGGTTGGCTGCCTCAGTTTCAATATAGCTATCGGCAATCGGAAACTGAATGCCCTGATTTTTACCAATCGGTCGATCAAACACGACTCGGTCATTAGCATAGCGACGGGCGCGATCAATAAACCAATAGGCATCACCAATACACTCGGCAGCAATTAACACCCGCTCAGCATTGAGACCATCCAGGATATATTTGAAACCTTGCCCTTCAATACCAATGAGATTTTCTTCAGGAATCTCTAAGTTATCAAAGAAAACTTCGTTAGTTTCGTGGTTCACCATATTGGCGATGGGTCGCACTTCCATCCCTTTGCCAATCGCATCTGCAAGATTGACGATGAAGATCGACATCCCTTCAGATTTGCGTTGCACTTCACTAATTGGAGTTGTGCGTGCTAATAAAATCATGAGATCAGAATGCTGAATGCGTGAGATCCAAACTTTTTGACCATTCACAACATATTTATTGCCTTGCTTAACCGCTGTGGTTTTTAATTTAGTTGTGTCGGTGCCTGTGGTGGGCTCAGTAACGGCCATGCTTTGTAGGCGTAATTCACCACTAGCAATTTTTGGCAGATACAGTTTCTTTTGTGCTTCCGATCCATGGCGCAATAGCGTTCCCATGTTGTACATCTGCCCATGACAGGATCCAGCGTTACCACCCGAGAAATTGATTTCTTCCATGATGACAGAAGCTTCTGCTAAGCCTAAGCCAGAGCCACCATATTCTTCCGGAATTAAAGCAGCTAGCCAGCCCGCTTCAGTGATTGCCTTTACAAAAGCTTCTGGGTAACCACGTTCATGATCCACTTTTTGCCAGTAAGCTGAGTCAAATTTTCCGCAAAGGTCTCGTAAGGCCTCGCGCATATCTTGGTACTGGTCTGGCTTTGGTAGGGGGTAATTCATTAAAGTCTCGTTTTATAGGTTTAAAGGATGATTTTCTGATTTATCTACTAGTTTAAGCAAGATTCAGTAATCCTGGAAAATAGGGTGAAAATAGCCTAAACAAGGACGCGAGCATTCGATGCATAAGATTCACCAACAAATGGCCATTCTGAAAAAATCTGGGGCGCTGGCTTAATGGATCAAGCACTCCATCATTTTTTGGGCTGGTTTGGCCTACCCTCAGTAGGATTGCCTGCAGTATTTATTAGCGCCTTTGTTTCTGCCACTCTGCTACCAGTAGGGTCAGAGCCTATTCTATTTGGCTACACCTCGATTAATCCCGAGATGTACTGGGCAGCTATTTTTGTGGCAACAGTTGGCAACACTTTAGGTGGCATGTTGGATTGGTGGTTGGGACGGCTCGCCAGTCAGAAAATCCAGTCTATTAAAGTGACCACCGAGGGGCGTCTCCGAATCTGGCTTAAAAAGTGGGGTCCCAAGCTGTTGCTATTGTCTTGGCTTCCCGGCTTAGGCGATCCCTTATGCGTGGCAGCAGGTTGGCTCGGTTTAGACTGGTTTCCTTGTCTGGTTTATATGTTTCTTGGTAAATTGATGCGCTACCTGACGATGACCTGGCTCCTTACTTTGGTACCCGATAGTGTTTGGTACCAATTGGGTCATTGGTTACATGTAATCTAAATATATTCGTTGTATGCTAAATTTTTAGCCTCCTAACTTATCGAGAAGATAAACATGACTTACTTAAAAGGTAAAACAGCTTTAGTCACCGGATCCACGAGTGGTATTGGTTTGGGGATGGCTATTGCCTTAGCGAAACAAGGCGTCAATATCATGGTGAATGGTTTTGGCGAAAAAGATAGCGCTATTGCAGCACTCAAAGCTTACGGTGTTGAGGTGGATTATCACGGTGCTGATATGAGCAAGCCTGCAGAAATTGAAGATCTCATCAAGCAAACTGAAAAGCGCTTTGGCTTATTAGATATTTTGATTAATAACGCAGGTATTCAGTACACGGCAAACGTTGAAGATTTCCCAGCAGAAAAATGGGATGCGATTATTGCAATCAATTTGAGCTCTGCGTTTCATACAAGCCACCA
>Ga0136644_10003878_pt1 | contig 11127 bp, 10 predicted proteins | sample C_130820_EF_Meta_FD_94780 | JGI IMG/M metagenome (GOLD analysis project Ga0136644, IMG submission 94780) | Freshwater microbial communities from Lake Croche, Canada to study carbon cycling - C_130820_EF_MetaG (v2) (version 2) | ecosystem: Environmental > Aquatic > Freshwater > Lake | place...
CGACATCAGCGATGAAGACACGCCGCTGCAATCGGGCCTGGGCTTTGCTGTCGCCATGAAAAAGCCCGGCGGCTTCATCGGCCTGGAAGCTTTGCAAGCGCAAAAAGAAGCGGGCCTGACGCGCCGCCTGGTGCAGTTTGCGCTGGACGATGCCACGCCCTTGCTCTACCACAACGAGCCTATTTGTCGTGACGGGGTTATCGTCGGGCGCATCAGCTCAGGCATGTTTGGCCACCACCTGGGCAAGTCGCTGGGTATGGGCTATGTGGAATGCCAAACCCAGGGCGAAGGGCCTGATGCCATATTGCAAGGCAAATACGAGATTGAAGTCGCCGGTGTGCGCTACAGCGCGCAGCCCTCGCTGGCGCCCTGGTATGACCCTAGCTCGGCGCGCATCAAGGTCTAAGCGCATGTCAGCGCTGGCTACCTGACCCGAAATAAAGACAAGCAAACATGGCCATTCAAGCCGCGCGCCTTGCGCTACCCGAAGACACCGAAGAATCGTTGGCGGTGCTGGCCGACATCGACCCTGGCGCGGCAATTGGCGAGCAATTGCGCGAACTGCGCTTGGTCAAAAATCTGACCCTGCGGGAAGTCGCTGAAAAGGCGGGTATCTCGGTGGGCTACCTCAGCCAGTTAGAACGCAACCATTCGCGCCTGCCGATTGCGGTGCTCAAACGCATCAGCGATGCGCTGGGTGTGCACATGAACTGGTTCTTTCAGCAAAACACCGAAGGCGATCCGGCAGAGCGCGATGTGGTGGTGCGCAGCACCCACCGCCGCCGCATGTCTTTTACCGGGCTGGGTATTCAGGAAGAACTGCTTTCGCCCAATCTCAGCGGCCCGCTGGAAATGCTGCTCAGTACCATCGAACCGGGCTCGGATAGCGAAGACTATTTCCATGACGGCGCAGAGGCCGGTTATGTCTTGTCCGGTACTTTAGATTTGTGGGTCTCCGGCCGGCACTACCGCTTACACGAGGGCGACAGCTTTTCCTTCAAAAGCACCGATGTCCACCGCTGCGCCAACCCCGGCGAGGTGCCGGTGCGGGTTATATGGGTAATAACACCGCCGCATTACTGAGGCGCGGCCTGCAGCAAGGCGTTGACTAGCCCATGCGGCAAAACAATCGCTATGGCGATTCGCAGTGGGTGTTATAGTTGTACCAATATATGTACATATAAGGTGCCTATGGATGCCATGACTTACAGCACAGCACGCGCAAATCTTGCCGGTGTGATGAACCGCGTCTGCGAGGACCATGAGCCGCTGATCATTACCCGTAATGGTGATCAATCGGTAGTGATGCTTTCGCTCGAAGATTACAAAGCGCTTGAAGAGACAGCCTATCTTTTGCGAACGCCGGCCAATGCACGTCGTTTGCTGGCAGCGGTGGGACAGCTCAATGCGGGGCAGGGCGTTGAACGCGCGTTGGTCAGGTGAGACTCGTTTTTGCAGAACTGGCCTGGGAGGACTACCTCTACTGGCAAAAGCAAGATCGCAAACTGGTCGAGCGCATCAATAAACTGATCGAGGCCACTGCGCGTGATCCTTATTCGGGAGTTGGTAAGCCCGAGCCACTGAAGCACGCACTCTCGGGTTTTTGGTCGCGCCGCATCAACGAAGAGCACCGGATGGTTTATCGCGTGGAAGGCGATCAGCTGCAAATAGCGCAATTGAGGCTGCATTACTGAGTTGCTGTGGCTTCCCTAAGTCAAATGTCCTCCGCAACCTTGTCTGCGTTGCAGCAACTGGATGCGGACTTGGCGGTGGCGCGCTTGCGGCGCTGGCTGCGCTAGAGACAGACCGGGGTGCTTTGGATCCAGCAGATTGCAAGGCTTCGGTACACACCAAAGCATCCGCCAGTATCTGTAGCCCACACGCATTCAGTGGGTCGCCAAAAATTCATGAAAAAACCAGCGCACAAACAACTGCTCGCCTCGGCGCACATTGGCTTGCCAGTCGGTGGGCGCGCCGCCATTGGCCTGGTCGGAGATAAATTTCATGCTGCGCCAGGGCGTGCCTTGATGCTGGCAGGCGCTGGCGATCGCGAATAACTCCATATCCACCAAATGGATGCCTGCGGTGTCAAACCACGTGTCGTGCGCGATGACAAAGCTGTCGCCGGTGCCGCAGACCCAACCTGTTTGCCCGCTGTCCAACTGATGCGGTCCGTCATGAAACGGGGTGGTGCCGCGCGGCGCCAGGGGCTCGGCATTCATATCGCGCTGCACTGCGCGCGACACCGGCAGTAGGCCTGATAGGCCTGGGCTGACCGCACCGGCGGTGCCGAAGTTGATCAGGATATCGGGTTGGAGGCTGTTCAAGGCTTGCAGCGTAGCCAGGGTGGCGTTGACTTTGCCCACGCCGGTGTAGAAGACCTGCGCTGCGCCTTGCAGTACGGCACCGTCCAACTCTTGCGGTAAAGCCACAGCTATCGCGACGCGCATCTGGTGCCGCAGGGCATGCCTCAAAGCTCGCTTCTGAGGGAGAAGCGCGGTGGCAGCGCTTTAGGTGCCAGTGGCAGGCGCTGCCGGCGCGGCGGGTGGGGTAGCGGGCTTGGGCGGAACGCAATCACCGCAAACAAACATGCTTTTGCCTGCCAGCTTGCGAAATGATCCCAAGGAACGCGGCTTGTGCAGGCCGCATTTAGCGCAGCTCATGCTGGCGTTACCAGAGGATTGTGCAAATGGGGACCCCGAGGCGCGTGAGCGGTAGCGGAGGCCGTCGGGACTGATCTTGGTGGTGGTGTTATCGCGCATCCCCCCATTTTGCCTTTTTTCCGGCCTGAAGGCAAAAGTAGGGGGCAATTTAGAGTCGTTTGCCGGGTTTTCTCCTCAATAAAGCGGCTCGAAGGGGCTCCCATGCTGCCTTCGCCTTGATGAATGGCCCGATTTACCGCTACCAGGCTCCTGGGGTGCTGGCTCCCAGTGGCGCGACGGTAGCAAGTCAGTTTTGGCTGACAGGTACAGCCTTGCCCACTTAGGAAGGGGCTTGGGTGCTGCGCGCAAGGTGCTGCTGAGCCATCGCGACATACCAGTCCAGGCAGCCGGGGTTGGCCATGGCTTCGCGGTTGACTACTTTTTCCAGGGGCTGGCCCAGCATTAGTTTTTTGATCGGTAGTTCCTGCTTCTTGCCGGACAGGGTGCGCGGGATTTCGGCCACCTGGAAGATGGCATTGGGCAAAAAGCGCGGGCTCAAGGCGCTGCGTATGCTTTCGCGAATCCGAGCCGTGAGCGCTTCGTCTAGTTTGATGCCGGGGCGCAGCACCACGAACAGCGGCATATAGCTTTCGCGGCCCAGGTATTCCAGGTCCACCACCATGCTGTCCAGCACTTCGGGCAAGGCCTCCACCGCGCTGTAAATCTCGCTGGTGCCCATGCGCAGACCGTGGCGGTTGATGGTCGCGTCGCTTCGACCGTAAATGACGCAGCCCTCCAGTAAAGCGCCTTGGGCGCCGATGCGCAGCCAGTCACCGTGCCGCCAGACGCCGCCAGTCTCGGGCGCAGCATCGCCGCCGCCCGGTTTGCGCCCCAGTCCTTTAGGGTACATCTCAAAATAACTGGCCAGGTAGCGCTGGTTTTGCGGATCACCCCAAAAATACAGAGGCATGGAGGGAATGGGCTGGCTGCAAACGAGTTCGCCCACTTCGCCAACGACGGGCTCGCCCGCTTCGTTCCAGGCCTCGACCGCGCAGCCCAGCAATCGACATTGCATGACACCGGGTTCTTGCGGCAATTCGCGGTTGCCGCCGATAAATGCGCCGCAAAAATCCGTGCCACCAGAAATATTGCACCACCAAATATCGGCGTCCGGCCAGGTTTGCGCTGGCGCAGCGGCGCGCACCGCGCGCATTTGCGCGCTACCCCAGTTTTGCGTTTCGGGTGCCAGGGGCGAGCCGGTGGTGCCCAGCGCGCGGATGTGGCTGAGGTCGCCCAAGCTGGCCAAATCCAGCCCGGCCTTTTGGCAATTGGCGTAAAAGGCCGCACCAGCACCAAAAAAAGTGACGCGGTTGTTTGCGGCAAAGCGCCATAAAGTGCCCCAGTCGGGCGCATCTTTGGGGCCAGAAGGGTTGCCGTCGTAAATCACGCAGGTGGTGCCGTTGAGCAGGCCGCTCATTTGCGCGTTCCACATCACCCAGCCGGTGGAGCTGTACCAATGGTAGCGCTCGCCCCAGCTATTGGGCAGATAGCTGCAACCGACGTCGTTGTGCAAGATTTTGAGGGCCAGCGCCACCAGTACTGTGCCGCCATGTCCGTGCACGATGGGTTTGGGCAGGCCCGTGGTGCCGCTGGAATACACAATCCACAAAGGATGGTCAAAGGGCAGCCACAAGGGCTCAAAGGCATCGGTCTCAGCGCTGTGCGCTTGCAGCGTATCGGCCAGCGCGGCGGCGCGGGCGACTGGCAGCGTGGAACTGGCTGCACTGCCAAGTTGGTGGTGCACGATCAGGTGATGCACCGTGGGCAGGGCGTCCATCAGGGCTTGCACTACGTCCATGCGGTCGTGCGCGCGTCCGGCGTAGTGCACGCCATCGACCGCGATCAGTACCTTGGGTTCGATCTGGCGAAAGCGGTCTAGCACCGAGGCCGTGCCCATATCCGGCGCGCAAATACTCCAGACCGCACCTAGCGATACCGTAGCCAAAAACGCCACCATAGCCTCTGGGCAATTGGGCAGGTAGGCGGCGACCCGGTCACCCGGTTGCACGCCCTGCGCGCGCAAATGCAGCGCCAGTGAAGCGGCCTGGCGGCGCAGCTCGGGCCATGAAAGTTCACTTACCCGACCTGATTCATCCTGGCAGATGATGGCCGCAAAGCCGGCCGCATGCGCTGCCTGGACATGGCGGAACACCTGCTGCGCATAGTTGGCTTGCGCGCCCGGAAACCACTGGGCGCCGGGCATCACATTGCGAGCCAGCACCGCGCTGTGCGGCGTGGGCGATTGCATGTCGAAGTAATCCCAAATGCTTTGCCAAAACGCATCCAAATCGGTCACCGACCAACGCCACAGAGCGGGGTAGTCGGCAAAGTGCAAGTGGTGTGTGCTTTGCAGCCAATCCTGGTAGAGGCGGATTTGCGGGACGTAGGGCGGTGTGCGATGGGTCGTGGCGGTCGGGCTCATGGGCACAAGCCTAGCAGGCTTGGCGCAGGAGCGTCCAGCATTTTCGGTACACGGCGGGCGGCATTGGTTACAACTGCACCTATCGGTGTGCTATCGGCGTCTAGCGTTTGCGGCTGCCCGGAGGCGGGTTTCGGCTATGCATTGCGTGGAATCCTGTGACGCGTGCTAAGGTTCGCTGCAATCACTTTAAGGCGTCTGCCATGATCAATGCACCTTCCGTCCCTCACCCCATGCCCACCGACCCGGAAGTGCTGGCCTATATTGACCGCACCAATGCCTTCTACCCGGCGGAGGCTTATACCTTTAGTGCCGAGGAAAACCGTACTTGGTACAACCGGTACGCGGCCGAAATGCGTGGCCCCATGCCTGCGCAGGTGTCGACTACGGATTTCCTTATTGACGCCCAGGTGCCGCAAGGCACCATACCCGCGCGACGTTACCGCCATGTGCAGCAACAGCATGCGGGCACGGTACTGTTGTACTTGCACGGTGGTGGCTTTTTGCTAGGGGGCTTGGAAAGCCACGCCGATGCGTGCAGCGGCTTCTGTGCTGCCACGGGCATCGATGTAGTGGCGATTGCCTACCGGCTGGCCCCCGAGCACCTGCACCCGGCGCAATTGGACGATGTGCAGGCTGCGTTTGCCCACCTTCAAGCGCAGGGCGCGCGCGTCATCGTGGGTGGCGATAGTGCCGGCGGCAATTTGGCAGCGGCATTGTGTTTGCGCCAGCGTGCGAAAGGCGGCGCAATGCCGGTCGGCCAATTGCTGATTTATCCGGGCTTGGGCGGCGATACCTCGCGGGGGTCTTATGTCAGCAATGCCTATGCGCCTATGCTCACCACGGCCGAGTCGGCCATGTACTTTGGCTTGCGCACCGGCGGCATGGACCGCGACAGCGCATCCGACCCGGAGTTGATGCCGCTCAAGGCTGCGGATTTTCGGGGGATGCCACCGACCTTTGTGGTGACGGCGGATATCGATCCTTTGCGTGACGATGGACGCATCTATGTGGAGCGATTGCAGGCTGATGGCGTGGCCGCGCAATACCGCAACGAGCCCGAGTTGGTGCATGGCTATTTGCGGGCCCGCCACATGTCGCGCCGGGCTGCAAGCAGTTTTGCGGCGATGGCTGAGGCCTTGGTGCGCCTCGCAAGCGCTACCCTCTAGAACAAAGACCCGGCGATTTAGTTAGCCACTGACGCGGTGTCAGATCGGTTGTGCGGCTGGACCAAGAAAAGCCCCACCAGCATTACCGCCATCGCCGCCCAGACCCAGGCGCTAAATTGCTCGTCGAGCAGTAGCATGGCCCACAGCACGCCAGAGAGCGTGACCACATAGCTGGTCTGCGTAGCAAATACCGCACCAGCTTTCGCAGCCAACCAAACGTAAGCGGCATACATCAGCGCATGGATGGTGGACGAGGCCATCAGCGCCAGTTCGGGCTGGCCATAGGGTGGGCGCGGGTCGATCCACTGGCCCATTCCCAAAGCCAGAGGCAGGGCCAGTAAGGCCGCCAGCAAGGAGGCCCAAAACATGGCTTGTACCGCATCCAGGCCAGCCATGCCCCATTTGGCGACATAGTTGCCTTCGAGCGCATAAAACACCGGGCCCACCATGGCCAGCGGTAACCAGGCGGCCATCTCGGGCGTGGGCAAACTGGTTTGCGGAATGGCGATCAGTGCCACGCCGATAAAGCCGCACAACAGCCCCAGCAAGCGCAGCGGATGCAATCGGTCCATGCCCAAAGCCAAGGCTATGGGCAGCGAAAGCATAGGGATAGTGGAGATCAGGATGGACATCACCCCGCTAGGCAAATGCGCCACCGAGATGTAAAACGTGGAGTTGGGGATCAGGGTGCCAATGCAGGCAATGATGAACGCAAAGCGCAGCCCGGCCCGGTTGAGCGAAAAGTGCCCTCGCCGAACGAGATTGAGCGCACCTAACACTAGGACGCCAATCGTCGCTTGCCAAAAAATAAGACCGAAGTGCTGGTAGCCGGAAGAAACGGCCATCTTGCCTAGGGCCTGGGTGCTGCCCCAACCCACCCCTAACAGAATGAGCACGCTGATAAGGTGCAAACGCACTCGCATGGTGGTTTCAGTGGTGCTTGGTGCGAATTGAAACCCCATAGACGCAATGTACTACACCGCCATGGCAATGCAGCTTGTGTTGAGCGGCGTGATCTAGCCGCTCAACACAAGCCGGTGCGAGGCGCTGCCTTGCGGCAGCCCTCGCACCGGCTTGCTTAGCCTAATTAGGCGAACCAGCCTTTTTCGGCCAGACGGCCATCACCCAGGTCAAAACGACCCGAAGGCGTGAGACCTTGCAGCTTGGTGGTGTGCGCGTCCAGGTAGTCCTGGACTGCGTAGTTGACCATGCCGGAGTTTTGCGAGACCAACTCTTGGCAGCGCGAGTACAGATCTTGGCGCTTTTTTGGATCCAGTTCGACGCGGGCCGCTTCCAGCGCTTTGCTGAATTCGGCGTTCTCGAAGTGGCTGTCGTTCCAGGGGTTGCTCTTGCCGCCGTAAAAGGTGGAAGTGAACTGGTTGTCGATGGTGGGACGGTTGCCCCAATACACCGCGCAGAAAGGCTGCTTGAGCCAGACGTTATCCCAGTAACCGTCGCCCGAGACACGCTTGAGGTCCATGTTGATACCGGCCTTGGACAGCGACTCTTGGAAGATCTGGCCCGCATCGGTAGCACCCGAGAAAGCGCCTTCGGACACTTGCAATTCGATCGCACCCGTATGCCCCGATTTTTTGTAGTGGAACTTGGCCTTGTCCGGGTCGAAGCGGTTCATGGTCTGGTTGGGGTTGTAGAACTTCATCTTCGGTCCGATGCAGTTGTCGTTACCGATAGAGGCAAAGCCGCTGTAGACGTTGTCCACAATTTTCTGGCGGTCGATACCGTGCTTGAGCGCTAGCATCACATCGCGGTTGGCAAAGGGCTCTTTGTCGGTCATGGCTACGAAGCAAAAGCGGTTGCCCATGCCAGGGGTACGCGACACTTTGAGTGCTGGGTTTTTGGCCAGGAGTGCCGCCGTCTTGGGGTTAACACGGTTGATGACGTCCACGGTGCCGGTTTGCAGCGCGGTAGTGCGTTGGTTGGCATCCCCGATATAGATCAGTTCTACGCGATCAAAGTTGCCGCGGTTGGGCTTCCAGTAGTTGCCGGGTTTGCGCTTCAAAGTAGCGCGCACGCCAGGTTGAAACTCTTCCAGCACGAAGGCGCCGGTTCCGTCTGGCTTGCTGAAATCCTTGAAGCCGTTGGGCAGCACCATCAGGTGGTAATCGGCCAGGTTGAACGGTAGGTCCACATTGCCTTTGCTCATCGTCACCTGGATTTGGTGCGAAGAGAGTTTCTTGATGTCTTTGATGTCGGCGAGCAAAGCTTTGGCAGGCGACTTGGTCTCACCGCGGTGGATGTTGAGCGAGTAAATAATGTCGTCGGCATCCAAGGTTTTGCCCGAGGTGAAGGTAATGCCTTTACGCACATTGAAAATCCACTCAGCAGCGCCGGGCTTGGCTTCCCAGCTTTCCAGCAATTCGCCGGTGGCATCGCCGTTGTCGGCAATTTCGACCAGACCGTTGAATAGCATCATGCTGATGGTGATCGGAATCGAATCGGCATAGGTCAGCGGGTCCAGGTTGTCCGAGGCGGATCCGCCTTCCAGACCCATACGCAGCGTGCCGCCTTTTTTGGGCGTACCCTGTGCCATGGCCGGCAGGGCGCCAAAGGTGGAGGACAGGCCTAGTGCCGCGGCGCCAGTAATGATTTGACGGCGATCTAGGATGATGCCCGATTCGGTAGTGCTTTCGAAATTGTCCAAGATGAAGTCTCCAGAGGTTTGAAGGGTTGGTTTATGCCATCAGCACAAATCCATTTCAGCGGTTGCCAGGTCCGGCGCACCGTACCTACATCATAAGAAGCTATGCGCATCGTAAGCATCAAGGTAAACCCCTAGGCTTACGCCTTGGAGACGCAGCCTTTAGGCCAAACCACGCTCTACCGGCAGAAATCGCGGCCTTTGTGAAACGCGCTCAGCCGCGTTTAGATGCTGGTGGCGGTGCATAGCCGCCCACGCGCGAGGTGCGTAAGCCTAGGCGTACCATGCTCTCGCACAGCCCTACAGCGCAGGCCAGCCCGTCCAGCACGGGCATGCCAAAGCGTTCGGACATGGCCCCAGCCAGATCGGCCATACCCGCGCAACCCAGCACAATGGCCTCGGCTCGGTCCTCCACAATGGCACGGCTTATTTCATCTTCAATTTTTTGATAGGCGGCGGGGTTGGCGTGTTCGAGTTCGAGCACCGCGACTTCCGACGAGCGCACACGCTGGCATTGGCGGTCCATCCCATAGCGAATAAGGTTGTGTTCCAGCGCCGGCACCGAGCGCGCCAAGGTGGTGACTACTGAAAACTTATTGGAGAGCATCGCGGCCATGCGGTAGCCCGCTTCGCCAATGCCGACCACCGGCTTGTCGGTCAGGCAGCGCAGCGCGTCCAACCCGGTATCGTCAAAGCAGGCAATGATGACGGCGTCATAGTCCTGCGCCTCGCGAACGGCTTGCAGCAAGCCGGCCAAACTCATGGCCTCGTCGTAATAGCCTTCAATAGAGGCCGGGCCCTGGGGCGAGGTGAGCGCCACGATCTCGGTGCCTGGCGCGGCCACGCGCCGCGCTGCCGCGGCGATGTTTACCGTCATGCCGGCGGTGGTATTGGGGTTAACAAGCAGGATGCGCATGGGATCTCAGACTTCCCCGCCCAGGTAGGCGGCTTTGATACGTTCGTCGCTCATCAAGGCGCGCGATTGCCCTTCGACCACCACCGTGCCGGTAGCCAGGGCATACGCACGTTGCGAAATGGACAGGGCCATGCGGCTGTTTTGCTCCACCAGCAGCACGCTCACTTTTTCGTCCCGAGAAATCGCCACGATGGCGCGCGCAATGTCTTGCACCAGTTTGGGCGCAATGCCAAGACTGGGTTCGTCCAGCAACAACATGCGCGGCTTGGCCATAAGTGCGCGGCCTATCACCATCATGTGTTGCTCGCCGCCAGAAAGGGTGCCCGCCTGCTGCGAAAAACGCTCGCGCAGACGAGGAAAGCGCTCTAGCACGCTGTCCAGGCTGCGCGCAATGCCGGCTTTATCGTTGCGGGTAAACGCGCCCATCAACAGATTGTCTTTCACCGACATAAACGGAAATACGCGTCGGCCTTCAGGCACCATGGAAATGCCTTTTTTGACAATCTCGGCTGCTGGTGTGCCGTCCAGGCGCTCACCCATGAAATGGATTTGACCGGCGTGCAAGGGGGCAAGGCCGGTGATGGCGCGCAGGATAGAAGACTTGCCCGCACCATTGGCACCGATCAGGGCCACCGTTTCGCCTTCTTCGAGCGTGATGGATACGCCCTTGAGCGCATAAATTTGGTCGTAATAGAGTTCGACCTTATCGAAAGTGAGCATCGCTGTCATGGCCTACATCCCGATGGCAGCGTCTTCGGCGCCCAAATAGGCTTCGATGACTTTGGGGTTGTTTTGAATCTCGCCGGGTGTGCCTTCGGCGATTTTTTCGCCAAAGTTCAGCACCACGATGCGGTCGGAAATTTTCATCACCGCTGGCATGTCGTGTTCCACCAGCAAAACTGTGATGCCGCGCTCGTCGCGCAGGCGGCGCACGAGCGTGACCATGTGCATGGTCTCGTCATGGTTCATGCCGGCAAAGGGTTCGTCCAGCAGCAGCACGGTGGGCTGCGTCGCCAGACCAATAGCCATGCCCAAGGCCCGCAAATGTCCTTGCGGCAGGTTGGAGGCTAATTCACTGCGAATGCTTTGCAGACCTAAAAACTCGACGATGTCGTCGGCCGATGTGGCAAATAAGGCCTCATCGGATTTGGCCAAACTGCTACCGAAAAAGAAACCGAGCAAAGAGGCGCGTGACCGCAGATGGTGGGCCACGATGATGTTTTCGCGCACCGTCATCGATTTGAAAATAGTAGTTTCCTGGA
>Ga0136644_10003883_pt1 | contig 11123 bp, 9 predicted proteins | sample C_130820_EF_Meta_FD_94780 | JGI IMG/M metagenome (GOLD analysis project Ga0136644, IMG submission 94780) | Freshwater microbial communities from Lake Croche, Canada to study carbon cycling - C_130820_EF_MetaG (v2) (version 2) | ecosystem: Environmental > Aquatic > Freshwater > Lake | place: Lake...
CGCTACCTTTGAAGCGAGCGCGCTGCAGGTCCTGGAGCAGGCGATGGCGCTCGGCCCGACCGCACTCGCGTCGAGCATGGGGCAGGAGGACCAGGCGATCACTGCCCTGATTGCTCGCGAGCAGCTACCGATTCAGATCTTTACCCTCGACACGGGGCGTTTACCGCCACCCACGCTCGAACTCATCGCGCAGACGGAAGCGCGCTACCGATTGCGGATCCGGGTTTTATTTCCGCAAACGCAGGCGGTCGAACAGTACGTGGCGATCAACGGCATCGACGGTTTTCGGCACAGCGTCTCGCAACGCAAGCATTGCTGCGAGGTTCGTAAGGTCGAGCCTTTGCTGCGCGCGCTCGCTGGCAAGTCGGCCTGGGTCGCCGGTTTGCGCAGCGCCCACGGCGACGAGCGCACGCAATTGTCGCCCCTCGCCCCCGACGCGCTGACCGGTTTGGTGAAATGTGCGCCCCTGCACGATTGGCCCGACGCCGTGTTGCAGGAATTTTTGCGCGTGAACGATGTGCCACTGAATCCGCTGCATGCGCAAGGCTATCCAAGCTTGGGCTGCGCGCCGTGTACCCGTGCCGTCGCGCCGGGCGAGCCGATTCGCTCAGGTCGCTGGTGGTGGGAGCAGGGCGCGGTGCGTGAGTGCGGCTTGCATCAACATTCCTCGACCGGAGCAAGCACATGACCGATTTAAGTATCGCGGCGTCGCAGCTCGCGAATGATCACCTCGACGCCCTCGAGTCCGAGGCCATCCATATCCTGCGCGAAGCGGTGGCCGAGCGTCAGCGCCCCGCCCTGTTGTTCTCGGGCGGGAAGGATTCGGCGGTGGTCCTGCGCTTGGCCGAGAAGGCCTTTCGCCCAGGACGGCTGCCGTTTCCCTTGCTGCACGTCGACACCGGGCACAATTTTCCCGAGGTGCTGGCGTATCGCGATCAACGCGTCGCCGAGCTCGGCGAGCGCCTGATCGTTGCCAGCGTCGAAGAGTCGATCCGCAGCGGCCGCGTGCGTCTTCCCGATCCGCTGGCGTCGCGCAACGCGGCTCAATCGGTCACGTTGCTCGATGCGATCAAGGCCTATGGTTTCGATTGCTGCTTTGGCGGGGCTCGTCGCGATGAAGAAAAGGCGCGCGCAAAAGAACGCGTTTTTTCGGTACGCGATCGGTTCGGTCGTTGGGACCCGCGCAATCAGCGCCCGGAGTTGTGGAATCTTTGGAACGCGCGGGTCGGCACGGGTGGGCATTTGCGCGTCTTTCCGATCAGCAATTGGACCGAGCTCGACGTTTGGCAGTACATCGCGCGTGAGCAGATCCGTTTGCCGACGCTGTATCGCTCGCATCTGCGCGAGGTGGTGCGCCATGGGGATCGATTGGTGCCCGTGACCGACCTGACCCCTGCCCAGCCGGGCGAGCGCGTCGAGCGTCTTGCGGTCCGGTTTCGCACCGTTGGCGACATCACGTGTACTTGCCCCGTGGAGAGCACGGCACAGAGTGAAGCGGAGATCATCGCCGAAACCCTGACCTCAACGATTACCGAGCGCGGCGCGACCCGAATGGACGATGCCACGGACGAGGCGTCGATGGAGAAGCGCAAACGCGAGGGTTACTTCTGACATGAGGACACCGACATGTTGACGCGATTTGTCACCGCTGGGTCGGTCGACGACGGCAAAAGCACGCTGATCGGTCGACTGCTCTGGGACACCCGAGCGGTTTTTGAGGATCAGGTGGCTGCGGTCTCCGCGGTCTCGGAGCGGCGTGGGCAAGCGCAGCCGGATCTGTCGCTGCTGACGGATGGTTTGATGGCGGAGCGCGAGCAGGGCATTACGATCGATGTCGCATACCGCTACTTCAACACCGCACAACGCAAGTTTATCGTCGCAGACTGCCCGGGACACGAGCAGTACACGCGCAACATGGTGACGGGGGCGAGCAACGCCGACGTCGCGGTGTTGCTCGTCGACGCGCGCAAAGGCCTGCTGGCGCAGACGCGTCGTCATGCGGCGGTTTGTGCGTGGCTTGGGCTTGGACGAATCATTCTGGCCGTCAACAAAATTGACCTTGTTGGGTGGTCGCAGGCGCGTTTTGATGAGATCGCCGAGTCGTTTCGCGCCTGGTGTGCGCCGCTTGGACTCGCTGAAGTGTTTGCGGTGCCGGTGTCGGCTTTGCACGGCGACGGGGTCGTGCATCGTGCGGAGTCTCTCAGTTGGTACCGTGGGCCGACCCTGCTCGAGCGACTGGAAATGCCGCTCGCGAACGAAACCGGGTTGTCCCCCGCGGAGCAGGCCGGGTTCCGATTTCCGGTGCAGTGGGTGATTCGGGGGTCGGCCGAGTTCGATGCCGATTTTCGCGGGTTCGCCGGCCGCATCGAGGCGGGTCGTATCGCCGTCGGCGACGCGGTGCGGGTACAGCGCGACCACGGGGGGCAGGATGCCCGTGTCGCGGAGATCCTGCTGGGCGAACAGCGCCTGAGCAGCGCCGTGGCTGGACGTTCAGTGACGTTGCGTCTTGACCGCGAGGTCGACGTTTCGCGTGGCGATTGGATTGTCGCGGCCGACGATGCCAAACCCGTGCAGTGGCTTGAGGGCTTCGTTGCGCAGATTTGCTGGTTTTCCGAACACGCTTTAAGGGCCGGTGACGCCTATCTGATCAAGCTCGGTACCCGCACCGTGCGTGCCGAAGTCGGCCAAATCGAGGCGAAGATCAACCTCGACACCATGCAAGCCGAGGGCCATCGCGACGATCTCCTGCAGGTGAACGCGAATGATTTGGCGCGGGTTCGTTTTGCTCTGCACGAAGCGCTGCCGACCGATCCGGTCGCTCAACACGACCCGTTGGGGGTTGGTTCGCGTTTTCTGATCATCGATGAGGGCTCGCAAAGTACCGTCGGGGCGGGGGTGTTGCGTCAGTGAGCGAGGGCTCCTCCGGCAAAGTCTGGTTCGTTGGTGCGGGGCCCGGAGCGGTTGATCTTCTAACCGTGCGCGCGCAGAACTTGTTGGCGGGCGCAGATTTTGTGTTGTTCGACGCGCTCATTGGGGCGGAAATCCTCCAACTCGCACCGCAGGCGCGCCAACGCTCGGTGGGAAAGCGCTTTGGTTCCGCGTCGACCGACCAGGCTGAAATCGATCGATTGTTGGTGCAGGCAGCACGCGACCATGCGCAGGTCGTTCGCCTCAAGGGCGGTGACCCCACCGTGTTTGGCCGCCTGGATGAGGAAATCGATGCCCTCAACGCAGCGGGGATCGCCTGGGAGATCGTTCCGGGCGTCACGGCGGCAACCGCCGCCGCGGCTGCCCTCGGGCGCAGCTTGACGCGCCGGGGTCGGGCACGGCGGGTCGTGATCGCAACCCCGCGCACGGGGCGAGGCGAGCCCCCCAACCAGCGTTGGGCAGCCGAGTTGGATCCCGCCGATACCGTTGTGCTCTACATGGCCGCACACGTCGCCCAAGAGAGCGCCAGCGCTTTGTTGGCTGAAGGGTTTGCGAGTGCCACCGCGGCGGCCGTGGTTTACGCCGCCAGTCGAAGCGATCAGACGCTGCAGCGCACGACCTTAGGGGAACTGGCCGGGGGCGCCATTGCCGAACCGGCGATCGGCGAGCGCCCGGCGCTCTTGGTGATCGGCGAGCCAGCGCGCTCAGACCGCGTGCCCTCGGGGGGTGGTGACTGAGCCCAGCGGGCGGGCAAGGACACGACGCAGTTTGCCGCTGCGTGGATGGCAGGCCGGTGCAAGGGCAAGTGGGTGGATCTCGATGTTGCTGAGGCCTTGGCCGCACAGCCATTGGCGCAGCGTTGCAGCGCCGCGTTGGAGCGCATCGGGATGCTCGCGTTGCGGATCGACGCGGAGTTCGAGTGCGCTCGGGGCGCAGCGGATCAATTGAAAGGCGTGAACGTGGGCGAGATCCTCGAGCGCAGTCACGAGCGCGAGTGGCGACAGCCGAACTCGTTCGCACTGGGCGGTTTCAAGTTCGAGGATATCGTCGTCGCGCCCCTCGACACGGATCGTCAGAAAGCTGGAGCCGCACGCGCAGTTGCGCCCGAGCGGGGTGACCCGGTCGCCCAAGTTGTAGCGCACCAGCGGTTGCAGATGGTTGGCCAGGTTGGTCAGAAGGACACTGTGCGAGGCCTTGCCCGGGGCGACGGCCCGCAGGTTTTGATCGACCGGTTCAAGAATGACCCAGTCTTCATTCACATGCAGATTTCCCTCCAGGCACTCCCAGGCGATCGGGAGAAATTCGGAGGCACCGTAGTCGTCGCGCACGCGGCAGTTGAAGGACTGTTCGATGCGAATGCGGGTGCTGTGCTCGAGCGTTTCGCCTCCCGTCCAGAGTCCCTTCAAATGCAGGGACAGCTGGCCGCTGCGCTGGACGTCGGCGAGCAAGTCAGCGCTCGAGGGATAGCCGGCGAGCCAGTGCGGGTCAAAGGCTTGCAGTTGCGCGCTGAGTTGGGGCAGTGGGAGCATCCCATCAAAGGCGCGCAGGCTGCTGCTCAACCAGGGGAGGCTGCGGCGCATGCGTTCAACCGAGGCCAGCGTTGCGAAGTGGCCGCCAGTCATGCAGACCACCGCGTAGCGGTCCGAGGGGACCGGCCAAGGCCATGGGCGGTGCGGCCACCAGGGTGTCCAACGCGGCAAAATTGGCCAGGACGGCCAGTTGCAGCGCACGAGCTCTAAGGCGTCGTACCGAGCGAGCGCAACCCTATCGTGGATAAATAAGCCGGGCGTGCCGGAGGTGCCCGAACTGGTCCAGATCGCGTAACCGTCGCGAAACGCCTCGCCAACCTGAGTTAGGTCGGCGACGAAGGTTTCGAGCTCGGCCAGGCGAATGGTGCGATCGGTGAGCCAATCGTCAAAGTGCGCCATGGCGTGGGCACGCTCCATCGCAGGAATCTCCACTAACGGTGTGCGCTCAGGGTCGACCCCCTGCAGCGCCCTGCGGAGCCAGGGCGAGCTTTCCTGGGCTGAACGCAGGAGCGCGCTTAAGCGCTGGCGTTGCAGCTGGGCAACCTGGCCCGCAGTGCAGACGCCACCCAGTAGAACTTCAGCGAGCGCCTGCCCACTTTCGAGTGAGCGGCTGACCGAACCCCAAAACGCGTCGATTCCAAGCTCCCCATCGGGCGATTCGATCGTCTTGGAGCAGCAAGTTTGGTTCCTCGGAGGCGGGCGTTGGATGCCATCGTAGCCCGCGGAATTAGGCTTTTGCAGCCGCTCGCATTTGTGTAATAGTTGTCGTCGGAGTAATGATCTCGGCGTCGACGCACAGGTGCAGCAAGCCTGGCCCGTCGGCGGCAAAGAGCGCGTCGAGCGCGGCGGGCAGTTCGCTGCCGCGCTCCACCCGGGCGCCCCAGGCGCCGTAGGCGCGCGCCAACATCGCGAAGTCGGGTTGGCCGAGCGAGGAGCCGTATACGCGCCCCGGAAAGTGCTTTTCCTGGTGCATCCGAATGGTTCCGTACATCCCGTTGTCAACCACGATGACGCGGATCTTTGCTTGCTCGCGCACTGCCGTCGCCATTTCCTGACCATTCATCAAAAAGCAGCCATCGCCCGCGAACGCGACGACAGTGCGGTCCGGATAACGAATCGCCGCCGCGATCGCCGCTGGCACGCCATAGCCCATCGAGCCGTTGGTGGGTCCGAGTTGGGTCCCGAACTGACGCCAGCGCAGGTAGCGGTGTACCCAGATCGAATAGTTGCCAGCGCCATTGGTGATGATCGCGTCGGCCGGTAAACGATCCCGCAGTAGCCCCATCAAGGCGTCCATGCGCGGGGGCTCGCTCGGGTTGGCGTGCGCCGGCGGCGTATTCCACTGCAGCCATTCGGCGTGCGCGGCGCTCGCGGAGGGCTGCCAGCGCGCGCTGCTTGCGTTGGTCTGGGCCGTCGGCGGAGCCGATTCTTGGAGCGCTTGCGGCACCGAGCTCGGACCCGGCATCGCCGCCGCGAGGGCACAAAACTCGGCCATCCCGGCCAGGATCGGTAAATCTGCGGCATACACCCGCCCTAACTCGTCGGGCCCGGGCTGGACGTGAATCAATTGTTGGCGCGGACGGGGAATGTCCAACAGGGTGTAGCCGCTCGTCGTGGCCTCGCCCAGGCGGGGGCCGATCGCCAGAATCAGATCGGCCTCACGCACGCGCGCCGCCAGACTCGGGCGGATGCCGAGCCCGACATCTCCGGCGTAGAGCGGGTGCAGGTTGTCGAACAGATCCTGATGACGGAATGCGCACGCGACGGGCAGTTGCCAGCGTTCGGCAAAGTGCTGCAGGTCCGCGCACGCACCTGCGCTCCAGCCGCCTCCACCGACGATTACGAGTGGGGCTTGGGCGGTCTCGAGCCGTTGGCGTAGCTCCGCCATGGCGCTCGTCGTTGGACTCGCCGCGACCCGCCGCCACGCTTGGGTGGGTGCTTGCAAACAGGCGTCATCGAGCATGTCCTCGGGCAGGGCCAGCACAACGGGGCCAGGCCGCCCTCCGGTTGCCGCATGAAACGCGTGCGATACGTATTCGGGGATGCGTTTTGCATCGTCGATCTGCGCCACCCACTTGGCCAGTGGGGAAAACATCTGGCGGTAATCAAGCTCTTGAAAGGCTTCGCGGTCGGTCATGCCGCGGCCGATTTGTCCAACGAACAGAATCATTGGGGTCGAATCCTGCAGCGCCGTATGCACGCCGATCGAGGCGTTCGTGGCGCCTGGGCCGCGGGTCACAAAACAGATTCCCGGTTGACCCGTTAGCTTGCCCCAGGCCTCGGCCATGTAGGCGGCGCCGCCTTCTTGGCGGCAGGTGACAAGGTGGAAGCGGGATTGAACATCGCCCAGGGCATCGAGCACTTGCAGGTAGCTTTCTCCCGGCACCCCAAAGCCGGTGGTGGCACCGTGCGCGAGCAAAGATTCGACGAGGGCTTGGGCGCCGGTGCGGGGTGCAGTCATGGGAACTCCAGTCGGGCTCGGGTTTTCGGTCAAAATGGGATTATCGTGCGCCAACTGGCGCTGGTCGATTTTGCGGAGAAGATTCGATGGCACCCGTAAGCCCAACAAGTGCAACCCCCACCTTAGCGACGGCCGTTCTGGGCGGCGGGTGTTTCTGGTGCGTAGAGGCCGTTTTTCAAGAGGTGGATGGCGTCCACGAGGTGGTCTCGGGCTATGCGGGGGGGCAGGTTGCCAATCCGAGCTACGAAGCCGTCTGCGGTAAACGCACCGGGCACGTCGAAGTGGTGCGGGTTGTCTTTGATCCGACGCGCATCGCTTTTGTCGATTTGCTGGCGATTTTTTTTGTTATTCACGATCCCACAACGATCGATCGGCAGGGCGCAGACGTTGGCCCGCAATATCGATCCGCGGTTTTCGCCACCAGCGCAGAGCAGCTCGAACAGGCGCGGGGCCTGATTGCCCAGCTCAACGCCTCGAACGCATTGGGGAAGCCAATCGTCACGCAGACCAGTTTGCTCGGCAGCGGCGCCGATCGATTCTGGCCCGCCGAGCCAGAGCATCAGCGCTACTACGAACGTAACCCCTCACAGGGTTACTGTGCGTATGTCGTCGCGCCAAAGCTGCAGACGTTTCGCCAAACCTTTGCGGACCGCCGACGCCGAAGCCCGCGCGAGCGTTAGTCCTCGCGTCCGATCAGGACGGCGCCCAGGCGCTCGAGCTCAGCGGCGGCGGTCGCCGCGACTTCAATCGGGGTTTCGCATTGCATCGGGGCGATCTCGACCGCGCAGCCTTCGATGCGCTGACCGTCTTCGGAGGACCCGCTGTCGTCAGAGTCTTGTGCCGTGTCCTGGAGCGTTTGCGGGTCAGGCGCGCCAGCGCGGAAAACCTGGACGGCCACGACGGGTCCCAACTCGTTGGCGAGCTCCATCACGCGGGCCCGCACGATCCCCGAACCGTTGCCTTGACGCGCGGGTCGTGCGCGCATCTCCGACACCATGCGGCGCAGCGTGCGTTCCCGTTCACTGGTGGCGGCGGCACGAATCGCTTCAAAAAACGGTAAGGGCCAGGGGCCGATGCGCACCGAGCGTCCGGTCGCGCGGGCAAGCGCTTGTCCAAACGCCGTTTGCCAGGGAATAAAGCGCTCGAGCCGGTCTTGCGGTGCTTCCCCAGGTCGCTCGAAAGGGTCTGGATCCGCCGCGCGTTGGATGACCGCAAAGACGAGGATCGCGGTTTCCGGCATGAGCGCGTCATCTGGGCGTTCGTCGTCGCCACGTTCGGGTTCGAGTCCGGGCATGTCGGCATTGCTGAGGGCGGCGGCGGCGAGATCGCTCACGAGCGCTTCGCTATCGAGCCAATCGTAGCGCCCGAAACGCTCGGCCGGCATTAAGGCCGGCAGTAAAACGATTTGCGCATCCTTCACCGCCCCCGATTGCGCAAAGGCTTCCGACAAGGTGTGGGCGGCCACATCAGAGAGCCGGTTCGGAAAGGGCGCGCCGGCTTCCTGGGGCGAGACCGGTACGCCATAGAGGCGCGCCTTGATGGCAACCGGCTTGGCCCCACGCCGCTTCGCTTGCACCTCTCCGGCTGGGACCGAGGTGAACGCGGTCTCGATCAGGCCCCGCAGAAGGCTCAAGCCCGGGATGCCGTGTGAAGCCCAAACCTCGCCGATGGCGCGCTCGAGCAACTCACTTTGCGGCGGGTCACTGGCAACCAGGTCACCAATCACCATTTCGACCATGGCGGCCATCGAGGGGTTGTTGGCGTCTTCGGTGAGTGCCCCGATGCAATCGACCAGCGTGCGATAGCGGCGAAGCCGGCCGATGGGTCCAAAAGGGGGCGCAACGAGCGGGAAAAGTGGGGTGCGTCGGGGCATCGCGTGCGGTGGGTCGGAGTTCAGGGCGCGAGCCGTTGCACGCGCCAGGGCAAGGCTGCAGCAGGCGTGCTGAGCGGGGCCATCTCTGTCGCGCGTTCAAAGCGGATGCGGTCGTGCAGGCGCGATGCGCGTCCCTGCCAGAATTCGATGGTGTGGGCTTGGAGTCGGTAGCCGCCCCAGTGCGGCGGGCGCGGCGGATGTTCGCCAAAGCGTTCGGCGTATTCGGCTTGCGCCTGCTCGAGCACGCTGCGATCGGCGATGGGCTTGCTTTGTGGAGACGACCAGGCGCCGATCCGACTGTTCAGCGGCCGGCTCTGAAAGTAGGCATCACTCTCGAGCGGGTCGACTTTGCTGACTTCCCCCTCCACCCGCACCTGGCGCTCTAAATCCGCCCACCAAAAAACCAGCGCGCCATGCGGGCAGTGGTTGAACTCGGTACCTTTGCGACTTGCATAGTTGGTATAAAAGGTGAAACCGCGCGCGTCGACCCCTTTTAGCAACAGGATCCGAGCCGACGGCCTGCCCTCGGCGTCCACGCTAACAACGGTCATGCCATTGGGCTCGGGAACTTGGGCTTGGACGGCATCGTCAAACCAGCGCTGAAAGAGGGCGATGGGGTCGCTCCCAGCACTGGTCTCGTCGAGCGAGGCTAAACGGTAATCGCGCCGCAGGTCGGCAATGTTTTGTGGAGTCGGCATGGCTTAGTCGAGGCGGGCGCCGGTGCGTTGAACAATCGGCGCCCATTTGGTCGATTCTGTTGCCATCATCCGCGCGAATCGTTGTGGTGGCCCGCCAATTGGTTCCATGCCCGCCTGTTGGAGTCGGCTGCGAACTTCTGGTAGCGCGAGCGCTGCATTGAATTCCTGATTTAAGCGTTCGATGATCTCGGGCGGGGTGCCAGCGGGCGCGACAATGCCGTTCCAGAGCGGCGCGGTGACCTGCGGTAAACCGGTTTCGGCAAACGTTGGCAGATCGGGGAGCGCGCTCGAACGGCGCTCGTCTGCGCTCGCGAGCAGACGGATGCGCCCGGACTTGACTAAGGGTTGTACGTTGGAGAGCGCGGTGAACACGGCGTCGACATCGCCGCCAACCAGGGCTTGGGTGGCTGCCGGCCCGCCACCGTAAGGGATGTGGACCATGAAGAGGCGGGCCTCGGTTTTGAGAAGTTCCATCGCCAGGTGCGACGCACTGGCGTTGCCGACCGAGGCGTAGTTGAGTTTGCCGGGCTGAGCCCGCACGCGCGCCAACCATTCGCCGACCGTCCCTTGGGTGTCGGCTCGAACCGCAAGTACGTGGGGTTGCGCGACGGTGGCCAGGATGGGTTCAAAGGACTTGAGGGGGTCGTAGCTCAGCCGAGAAAATAGCAAGGGTGCGGTGGCGAGCGGCCCATTAAAGCCCGCGAAGAGGGTATGCCCATCGGCGGGTGCGCGCGCGACTTCCGCCGCGGCGAGGGTGCCGCCTGCCCCAGGTCGATTTTCAATCAGAATGGGTTGGCCGAGCCGTTCGCGCACAACCTCAGCCAGCGTACGGGCTGCCAAATCGACCGAGCTCCCGGGCGCCGTGGGAACGAGCAGCCGTATCGGTTTCGTCGGGTAGGTCAGCGCGAGCGCCTGACCCCAAACGGTTGCAGCGCTCAGCAAAACGATCAGATGGGTGACGAAGCGACGCAACGCACGCATGGGGGGCTCTCTCCAACGGTGACCCGAGCTTAACGCATTGGCAAAAAGCCCATTAAGATCCTCAAGCTATGAATGGGCTCCCTACTAAGCACTCGGCACCGCGCCGGGGGGCACGTCGTAAGCCCTCGCGCTGGCTGGCCGCAGCGCTCGGGGCGCTGTTGGTGCACGCGTTCGTTGCCGCGGGCGTGCTCGTGATCGACCAGCGCTGGCTAGCCTCGGGCGGTGCGCTTGTCCGAGCCCCGCGGCACCTGGACTGGGTTGCTTGGCTGGCGCCCGAGGGCGCAGGGGTCGCCGAGCGTGCCGCGCAACATCCGCCCGCAGAGCCCGCTACGAAACTCGCCTCGCCGCGCCTCGCTGCACCTTTGAGCGCGGCCGTTACCAACCCCGGGGCGGCTGGGAGCGTGGAATCGTTGACCGAAGCCTCGGCCCCGAGCATGCAATCGGCAGAGGAAGGGATAGTCGTGCCAGCATCGCTCGCAAATCCGCACGCGTTTGCAGTCTCGGCGGCCGCAGCGCCTCCACGACTGGCTGGCGCCGGGCCGGCGGTGACGGGGTCGTCGGAAGCACCAGAAACGGTCCCGATGGCGGTCGCGATGGCCCTGTTAGCCGCAAGCGATCATTCAGTCACCAGGGAGCCGACCCGGGAGCCGATC
>Ga0136644_10003890_pt1 | contig 11118 bp, 7 predicted proteins | sample C_130820_EF_Meta_FD_94780 | JGI IMG/M metagenome (GOLD analysis project Ga0136644, IMG submission 94780) | Freshwater microbial communities from Lake Croche, Canada to study carbon cycling - C_130820_EF_MetaG (v2) (version 2) | ecosystem: Environmental > Aquatic > Freshwater > Lake | place: Lake...
CTTTTGATATAGATAAAGCAAAACGTCTGTGTAGTCGAAGTGGTACCCAGAGTAATAAATATAAAAAATTAATATTGTTTGTTTTTTTGCTTTATGTTGGCATGAATCAGTATGGATGTCTTCAAGACGAGGGAAATGGACGACGACGACCAATTTATGTAGGACAAAATATAAATCACGTACTACAATTTTATTTAGACACAATTATTAACATTGAAGATGAAACATATAAGACTCATCTATCTATGCAGGATATACCCACCGAAGTAAAAGAAACCGCGTTTGAACTCATAGACGAATTCCATGCAATCGGAAAAACGTATAAACTTCAAGTGTATAATAAAATGAATTATATGATAGATAAGATTAAAAATGTATTAAATCATGGATTATACATATCTATTGGTTTGTATTTTGGAGACTCAAAATTCTATGATGCATTTTATAACTATGAAAAGGGTTCTAAACGTCCAGCATTAAGGAGCCTGGATATTAAGAAAGAATATAATCCACACGCAATGGTTATTGTAGACTATTGTATTGACAAGGGTAAAGACGTGTTTTTAATAAAAAATAGTTGGTCAAAAGATTGGGGTATTAATGGAACGATTCAATTGAAATTATCAGAAATATTATTGTTGGAACCAATATTTTTATGGATAGAGCCTACCGATTTTGGGGAATTTACACATAATAAATCAACCGAGTGTACTTTTTATAGTGAAGACGAAATAATACATGAAGACCCTATTTTAAGAGAATTATTTGATGATTTTAGTATTTGGTATGATATTAATGTAGGAACAAAAGAAATAAATGAACAGATTTTACGTAAAATATATAAAAAATATTGTTCTGATGAATTAAGTGATGGAGAACTTCAAGATATGATTTATGTAGTAGTTCCGGGTGATTCTATTAGTAAAGAAGATTTTTTATACTTTATAATACAACCAAGTCTTCCATTATTCAAGTGGTATAAACTATTTGATTCAATTAAAATAAATATTTTAGAAAGAAATAGACTTGAATATATTAAATGGTTTGAGGATAAAACACGCGAATATCATGAAACAAATATAACTAAAGATGTTTTAACTCAATTATATAAAGATTATGTAAGTGATGTTGAACTAGACGAAGGTCAAATAGATACAATGATCCATGAAATAAATAAAAATGAAAATTATATTGATGAAGGTATCGATGAAGGTAGTTTTTTAGCTTTGATGAATGGCGATATTCCTTCGCTTGAATGGTATCGCCTTATTAATCGAGTAAAAGTTGATATAAAAAAAAATATACAAATTTCTGTACAACAAAATATGCAAACCGCTGGAAATAAGAAGCGTAGAACTAAAAGAATGAAAAATCGTAAAAAAAAGAAAACAACTCGACAACGTAAAAATAAAATATAAGTAATCTATTCACATGCAATTGTAGAGATATAATTCGTTTTCTTGTATTATTTATTTTATCATTTTTATCATAATAAGTAAAAAATTATTATGACAACAACTACATTTGTATCGGCATTTATATCATTAAACAATTTTGATGAATTATCGGAAAAAAATACATTTCAATGGAGGTTAGACCGTTTCAAGGAAATAGCGTCAACCGGTATACAATTATGTATTTTTGTATCTAGGCAATATGAAAATATTATACGAGAGTTTTGTCTAGAATTTCCAAATGTTAAGATAATTCGATTTTTAAATTTAGAAGAAACGTGGGCATATAAAACGTGTATAATGCTAAAAGAACAAGGTATTGATTATACTCTTCCGTTGAATCGATGTGTGTCTAAAGATAATGAAGAATATATGAAATGTATTAATTCAAAAGTGGATTTTGTCCAAGAAACCATGAAAATAAATCCATGGAATAGTACTCATTTTGCATGGATTGATTTTTCCCTTTCTTATATTTTTAATAATAATAACAATAATAATAACAATAACAATAATAATAACAAATATTCGAAAAACAAGTCTAAAGAAGCTTTATACTATTTACAAACGATTGGTAAAATACCATTTACAAAGCGCTTTTTTGTAATTCCAGGATGTTGGCATAAAGATCAAACTGAAATATTGAATCAAGTAAATTGGCGATTTTGTGGTGGGTTTTTTATAGCTGATAAAGAATCGATGGAAATATTCTGTAATGAATCTAAATCCGCATTTATAGAATTAATCACCAAACATCATTTGTTAACATGGGAGGTGAATGTATGGACATTTTTAGAAAATACATCTACACAATGGATACCTTTTTGGTATTTTGTGAATTTTGATAATACTATGATACAGAATTTTCCGTATGAATATTTGTACTATACATTGACGCATGATAAATTTGCAAACCCTAACATAGTTAAATATCATTACCCCTCTATAAATGGATTTCTTCCAAGTTCAGCCAGCTATTTAGAATATAATGGTAAACATTGGTTGAATACCAGATACGTAAATTATTTTCATCAAATAATGGATTATTATTCTTTGGACGGATCTAATAAAATACATAATAAAAACATTGTTTCTGAATTGATTGTAAATGGTGAGTGTAATCAATTAATACCGGTTTCTTACAAAGAAATGGATATAACCAGCGTAGGATTACCAGAAAATGAAAATAGTGGTTCATTTGGGTTAGAAGACGTCCGTTTATATGAATACAATGGTCGCTGTCGGTTTATAGCGACTTCAATAAACTATTCGCCGGTTCTCGACAAAAATCGTATGGTAGTTGGCGATTTTGATATGGTAAACTGTATTTATACAAATTCTGTTGTAATTCATTCTCCCTATCCAGAAAATAGTAATCCTGAAAAAAACTGGGTACCTATCATACAAAAACAAGACAAGAATGATACAAGAGAGCGTTTTATTTATAAATGGAAACCATTTGAGATTGGTTATCTACAAAAATCGCGAATAAATGGTGAAATGAATCTTGTTATTGACGAAAGGTGTACATTTGAACACCCATTGTTTTGTGGTATTAGGGGATCTACCATTTTTCAGTATACGGATGAAGGATATTTGGGAACGGTTCATTATAGCACTAATTCACAGAATGGAGCTGTATATTACCATATGTTGATGTTGTTAGATTCTGATACATTTAAGCCATTGAGATTTTCACCACCATTTGTATTTTGCAAATTATCTATAGAATTTTGTATTGGTATGCGCATTGAATCGGATACATATACTTTTTGGATTTCACAGATAGACCGTGATCCTATTGTTATCAAAGTATCGAAAGATTCTATTCCAATCAATATTGATGTTTTTTGAGAGGGGGGTATCACATTATCGAATAAAGAAAATAGGGAACCAAATAGAGAAGGACAATCAAGAGGATTGCATTGTTTGATTCACTGAAGGATTTCAAAAAGCTGCCAATCAATACAGTGGATACAATCATAGCAGAATCTGCCAATAAAATCACGGGTCCAAGTTCCTTAGCATAATCCTTGAATGTGTCCAAGATTTGGCTTTTTCCTCGAGGAATCCAATTGAAAAATTGCGCGAAAAGTAGGTCGTGAATTAGTTGGACAATTACGGCAACTACGATAAACAAAAATAGATTGAATCCAGAAAAGATCAAAGGGTATATGAATTGTGCAATGATGACGCCGATTACAATACTGAGAACATCTGCCATTATTCCAGACAATCCGTACGTATGATACCATTCCTTCAAAGTCTTCGATTTGATTTGTCCAAGAATAACACGCATAATAACGGCTAGATCTGTAATAATTGCTGCATTGATTATAGGAATATAATCGGTTGCTTTTGTGAATCCGAGGATGGATGAAAACATAGGATCTACGAAAATAACTATACTATATAGTATTTGCAGATATAGTTTATTGTTTATTGGTTAGCAATATATTAGATAAATATACAAGTATACATACACGTATACATATACTTTAGCAACTGCACAGAAAAAGTATACATATATTGTAAAATGCCTAGCGACAAAACTAAAACGAATCGACGTAAGTTAAAAACTGTGAAGACAACTAAAAAACGACGACATTGGTCTATGAAGTATAAACGATCCATTGATTGCAACCATCCAAAAGGGTTTTCACAACGACAACATTGCCTCTATGGTCGGAAAAACATGTGAACCAAAAATAGATATAGACTTGTAAAATGTATATCTATATAATAAGTATCAAAGATGGTATATTCTACAATAAATACATCCATATATTATCCAGAAAAACAAACGATTGACCCAGAGGATCGTGGATATGAATCCAGTATGTATGAATTGGATATATTAGGAAAGACTGTAGTCGTTGGATTGGGAAAGGCGAAATATTCTTTTTCATCCAAAGGCACAGTTTTTTTCCCTGTTTATTTATTGTCGAGAGGGAAGATCAGATCGCAAATTGGTGTATTTGAAGTGAGGAAGGAAAGAGTGATAGATATTGTTGATGACGATGGCGATGTTGATGTTGAACAATTGGGTAATCCATTGATCTTTGGGTTTGTTTCTGAAACATTCATTGATAGATCAGGGTCTGATCTAGAACATTTATCGTCGAGTAAATCAAAATCGGATGAAAAGGTAGATGAAAAGGTGGATGAAAAGGTGGATGAAAAGGTGGATGAAAAGGTAGATGAAAAGGTAGATGAAAAGGTGGATGAAAAGGTAGATGAAGCCGCCGAAGTAGTCGAATTGGAAGCATCTGCTACAAAGGCATCCCCTAAGAGTCTTGAACGTGCAAAACAGGTTTTATCACCGGGAATTTTTGAGCATGATGAAAAAATAAAGCCTCCTCCTCTACTCCAAGAAGAAACCGAATCGGACGTCCGATCTGCACCCAAATACAAGGCAAAATCGCAGGATCCTTGGTTAGCAAAGTTCATGTCCAATGGAAATTACCATATTCACGATGTAGAAGCAAATGGAGATTGTCTATTCGCAGTTGTTCGCGATGCTTATAAGCAAATCGGCCAAATAACAACTGTAGCAAAATTACGCGCAATCGTATCAAAAGAGGCTACACAAAAAGTGTTCGATAATCAACGTAGTTTATTCTTGGAACTCGATTCTATCGTGAAACAACACGACAAGAGATTGCGCGAATTAAAAGAACTTTTAGAGAAAGATTTGGCAGAACGCGCTAAAAGATCGCGCAACAAAAAAGAACAGCTCCAAAAAATAATCGAAGAAAAAGATTCCGCAAAAGCAGAATATGAAGAAGAATTGGAAAAGCGTAGAATGGCGAAGCAAATGATTGACGAAAATGTTGCGGATTTTTCCAACATTCCTACATTGGAGGAATTCCGCAAGCATATTTTGACGTCGAGTTATTGGGCTGATGTCTGGGCTATTTCTGTTTTAGAGCGCGTTTTGCAAATGAAAATGATCATGTTTTCGCAGAGATCGTATATTGAAGGTGCAACAAATAGTGTATTACAGTGTGGAGAAGTCAATGAAGAACTTCGCAGATCAAAAAAGTTTACACCTCGTTTTTATATAATGACATCGTTTAGCGGAGATCATTTCAAATTGGTTAGCTACAAAGATAAACGTATTTTCGAATATCACGAGATCCCGTATAATGCCAGAATGATGATTGTAAATAAATGTATACAGCGGGCAGAAGGTCCATTCTATATGATCCAAGAGTTCCGCGATTTTGTTTCAAAACAGGGGGCAGAAGAAGATTTACGCAAGATCGATGATAAAGACGAGGAAGATAACGAAGAAGATGACGAAGAACATGATAATGAGGGTAAAGATCATTCCAAGACTCCTACAAGTGTATTGAATGATTTATATGATCCCAAGACAGTGTTTGTATTTCATGCAAGGGCGGAAGTGTCCAAGAAACCAGGAAAGGGAACGAATGAAAAGATTGATTCCAAGGATCAAACCAAGTTTTTACCTTTGCATCGCATGGAAAGTTGGCGACGTAAGTTGGACGATGAATGGACAAGTGCGACGTTTACGGTTCATGGGAAAAAGTGGGCATCCGTCGAACATTTTTACCAAGGTGCGAAATTTAGAAAACAAAACCCAGAATTCCGCGAATTATTCTCTTTGAATTCTGAAAAAGAGGATACGGATAAAGCAACAAAAGAACCCACTATTGCTACTAATGTTGCTTTAGCTCAGGGCGCTGGAAGTAAAACCGGGAAATCGAAAGGTAAGAAACCGATTCAGTTGCGACCCTCTAATATTACGATTGACCCTGATTTCTATGGAGGACGAGATGTCCAAGAACGCGAACAAGCTTTGCGTGCAAAATTTACTCAGAATGAGGATTTGAAACAGTTGTTGATTGCAACGAATCCCGCAAAGTTGATGCATTATACTAGTGGACCTCCCAAACCCGATATTTCATTGATGACTGTTCGCAAAGAATTGCTTTTTAGCGTTGAAAAATAATCAAAAACCAAACCCAAAACCAAAACCAAAACCAAAACCAAAACCAAAACCAAAACCAAAATAAAAATACTATAGTATTGTAGAGTATATACCTAGAATACTATAACACATAGAATAATACACAATGGAAGATAAAGGATTAATCCAATTTTTGAAAAAAGAGTTTCCTACTTTGGTTAAACCAAATAATCAATCGGATCCTCTTCTGTCCAAGAAATCAACACAGTTTATTTTATCATTATATCGCCTTATTCATAAAGCACAAGAATCCTTCCACAAGAATATTGACAAAATTACACATACACATTTGTCCAAGATTACGGATCCAAATTACTCAAAAGGGTCCGCATATTCATATATACCACCCGAAGTACGCACCATTATTGAACGATCTAATAAACTGCAAAAGACATATGAATTTCGGATTCGTAAGGATGTATATCGTATTAATATGGTACTTCCCATTCAAGAAAAACAAGCTTTGTCCAAGATGCAACATTCCAAATATGAGCGTTTTTGTAATGAATCATTATACAAGATATATCTTTGGCTTTTCGTGTCCGATCATTTTGCACCACATGAATGTAGTCCTATAATGACAATCAATCTATTCTTTACAGATCATTTGAAGATGATTGCCAAGACCAAGATGCAACCCTTGGGCGAGATTCATGCAAATACGGCATTTACTACGAGTTGCAGTACAGAGACTGAGATCAATCTGTTTCGAAGCGAAGAATGGTTTAAGGTACTCATACACGAAACTTTCCACAATTTGGGTATGGATTTTTCCGAAATGGATTGTTCAGAAGCTGATCGCGCCATTTTACAGCTTTTCCCTATACAAAAATCCGAAGTTCGACTATTTGAAACATATTGCGAAATGTGGGCCGAAATTATAAACGTCATTTTTGTTGTTTTTTTTAGTACAAAAAGTAGCCAAGACGATCAAAACATTATTAATCAAATTATTATTAAAAAGATTGAAACTATGTTGAAAATCGAGTCCGCGTGGTCGGTATTTCAATGTGGTAAAATCTTGGACCACTACGGATTGACTTATCAACAATTAACCGATTCGGAATCAGTTGTTGCAAAGTATAAACGAAAATCTCAATACAAAGAAGAGACGTATATATTGTCTTATTATGTGATTAAATCCGTGTTTATGACCCATGTGGATGATTTTATTGAATGGTGTATTCGTCCTAAAAAAACGGTGGCCTTTCAAAAAACGCCGGAACGTATACGCGAATATTGTGGGCTTGTAAAACAATTGTATAGATCATCCACATATCTTTCTAGAATACAATTGGTCCAAGATTGGTACAGAACAAAGCATTTGCATACCGATTCTTACCCTTTTGTTTTACATACTATGCGTATGACTATATTAGGATAGAACCCTCTTGGCAAAATGCTGACAATTATGGGTATATATATAAAAATCGGTATTCCATTGGCATATCCAGTCCAAGAATTCCTTCATTTCAGGATCCACAACAGAGTTATATGTTTTTTGGGTGGTTTTTATTGATTCTTGGACAGTAAGTTTTTCATTTTGTTCTGTCCATAGATCAATGATTGATTTTGAATCCAGCGCAGGTTCCAATGCCGTTCTAGCTCTCTTTGGAAGTACAAATTTACGGATTCTTATTTCTCCTAGTATTCTTTGTCCAAGACCCATTCTTATCATGGTGTGTAGATTTGTTGTATCTTCTAGGGGTGTAAAATCTACCAAATATAGGTCTTTTGCATATCTTGAACCGGAATTGTTTTGTAGAATAGTTAGATGATGCCATTTTATACAGGGTAAATATCTATGCATAGATGTATGTATTTTTTGAACAAATATTTTGGATCTATATCTATCCAATAATGCTATTATTACAAAAACGAACGTGAATACTAGATTCATGTTTATCTACTGTACATAAATATAGTATATTATATATTATATTTATATTTATGTATTTACATTGAATTCGGTGAATATTTCATTACCTTATGTGTTGATACAGTATGAGCTAGGACAGTATGAGCTAGGATAATAAATAAAATCCATATAAATATTTCCGTTTCAATATTACCAACATGACGAATCAAACGGTAGAATTTTATCAGAATATAGCCAGTTTATTCACGTCTACCGTGGTAGCGTTGAATATTTTGGGTAATTTTTACTACAATACATCGTTGGATGTATCTATTCCCGTCATTCTATCTCATTTTACCCTCGATTTTTACTTTTGCAAACCGGATGTAAAACTGCATCATTATTTTGGATTATCTGTGATACTATTCAAGTTGTTTCATAATGTGGCAACAGAAGATCATTATATTGTAACCCTGTCTTTTTATAAAACCGAAATATCTACATTCTTTTATGTATTCAAGTTGTTATTCGACACTTATCATGTCAAGAACGTACCGTTGAAAACCGTAAATAATATACTCTTTTTTGCGACCTTTTTCAAATACCGTATTTATGATTATTACGTGAATGTCATTTCCAATCCATTCATATACGATTCCTTGCAAAAATACGTCGATGATTCTGTAATACAGTACCTATTCTTGTATACAAGTATCTATGGAATGTTCATGTTAAATTTGTATTGGTTTATGATTCTTTGTAAAATTGCATATAAACCAATCGAATCGTTTTTTCAAAAGTCCACAGTAATCTTATTGAGCCATCGCATATTAACTTACTCCTATTTTGCAAATATATTCATATCATATTACATATATTCTTTGCAAGAGAATGTATCTTATATATTTGATATAATAGGTATAATTGCTTTGTCATTCGGAAACTACTATTATCACAACGAGGTCGCAAAATATTATGAAGATAACAATGAAATTGAGTACACATCCTATGAATTAATCAAACCTTTCTTTGTAGACAAACTATCTATTCATATGCGATCATTTTTGTGTATTGCAACTAGTTTATATTATACATCAAGTCCACTGATATATATCTCTTTCCTTGTTCACATTTCCAGCATTACTCGTTTGATAATTTATATGTATGAATTGAAAATGGAAGATAAGCGTATTGTGTATGACGTCAAAGATGAGAATTCGATGCATTTTTTGACTACAACGAATATGTTAATTTCTGCTCCAGTACTTTTTGATACCTTTACTAATATCTACCATTCACCTGATATATTTTCTAGAATACATATATTTTTTATTACTGTAGCATTGGGTCTTGTTCTAAAGATAAACCCTTTTTATGAAATGAATCATGTGGTTTTTCATATGCTGCTTATGCTTCAAACTGCGTACTTCTGTTTCTGTAATTTGCGATAGGTTGAGTATGGATAGAGAATATACAATATACAAAAGAAAATTGATCTTTATAGTATAGGACATATAAATATCAATAATAAACGAACTGAAAACTACAGTGTATGGGAATAAAGGACTTGAACCGGTATCTATCCGATCGTTGTTCAAAACGCGCGATATCCAAAAGGTCCTTGTCCGTATTTCGCAATAAAACGATCGTCATCGACACCAGTATCTATCTATATAAATATGCCTCGCATGACTCACTCATCCCGAGTTTTCAACAAATGATCCAACTCTTTCAAAGCCACCATATCAATCCTATTTTCGTATTTGATGGAAAAGCCCCCGCAGAAAAACGCGGATTATTACGCGAAAGGAGTCGATTGAAAAAAGAGGCCGAAAAAGAATACGATAAATTACAAAATGTTTTATTGGATGCATCCGCCAATATATCTTTGGATGACAAACAACTCCTCGAAAAAAAGATGGATGAATTGAAAGGCCAAATGGTGCGTATCAAACCACAAGATATTTTATCAGTCAAAACTTTATTTGACGAAAAACATATTCAGTACGAAGAAGCCGTGGGTGAAGCCGATCAATTATGTGCAAGTATGGTCTATAACAATAAAGCGTGGGCTTGCATGAGTGATGATATGGATATGTTTGTGTATGGATGTCCACGCATTTTGCGTCATTTGAGTATGCACAATAAAACGGTGCTTTATTATGAATTTGATCGAATCTTAGACGAACTTCAAATGGATGAAAAGGAGTTCCGCGAAATCATGGTTGTTTCCGGAACGGATTATAATTATCATGATACGAGAAATGATACAAAAAATGATAGACGTCCAACGACGAATTTGAAAGAGACTTTGCGCTGGTATTTCGAATATAAACATCAGTGTCGTAAAAATAACGAGGAAATTGGGTTTTATGATTGGTTGGTAAAATATACAAAATATATTACCGATCTGTCGTCCTTGCAAAAAATACACTCTATGTTTTGTATCGCGGGTGTTGATACAGTGTAAGGGATATCTGTGTTTTGTATCCAAATGGCTACAAAAAACCGATAGCCCTTAATTCTTCCGAAAATATCTTGGAAATTTTGATAAAATTGATATGCTTTTTTTTCTTGTTAATCAACAACATGCCTCGCGCAAAAAAGTATTAGTTAAAGTTTACAGATCGAACAACAATGTCTTCTGCAATTGCAACTGCACCAGCTAACCAATCGGCTCTTCACCAACTCGGTGTATACATTCCCTATGTGTATACCAATGTGTCTAAGCAGATGATTGCGGATGCTTTTGAGTCCCAAAATGTGGGAAAAGTAGGTAAGATTGATTTGGTTGCTAAGAAGGATCCAAA
>Ga0136644_10003891_pt1 | contig 11117 bp, 13 predicted proteins | sample C_130820_EF_Meta_FD_94780 | JGI IMG/M metagenome (GOLD analysis project Ga0136644, IMG submission 94780) | Freshwater microbial communities from Lake Croche, Canada to study carbon cycling - C_130820_EF_MetaG (v2) (version 2) | ecosystem: Environmental > Aquatic > Freshwater > Lake | place...
ATCCGAATCAGCGCCCAGTTGGAATCTTTCCACAGGACATGAGCGCCAGACGCCTTGCCGAGGTCTGTCGCCTTCAGCTGCACGACGCCACCAACCGCTACCTTGCCTACAGCGTTCGCCGCTATCGGCTCGACGGCCACGCACCAGGCCGTCGTGGTCGCAGACGGCGACGCACCCGCCAGAACCGGCATCTCCTGGAATGACGCTGTAGCGCCGCCTGACGACGACGTAGGCGTGATTGCAACGCCAGTGATCGCCAGCACGCCCCAGCGTTCCACTGCCACAGACGGCTTGCAGTAGCACCACGTATAAGGCTTGAGCACTGGCGAGCCGGGAGACCCACCCTCCGTGCCGGCGTGAGCGCCGAGCACAAGGTCAGCAGCGTCCTGCGCACGGTTCCACGCTCGAGCCGAGATCGCGTGACGCAGCGGCTGACCAGGCTCTAAGCGTCCGTCTGGACGAGGCATCAGTCTGTTCCTATGCCGAGCGCCGAGAAGTCGCCTTCACGATAGACCTTGTTGACGTAGACGTACTTCGGCTTCTTCAAGAGAACATTTGAGTCAACAGAGTCTTCGTAACGCACCCACAGATACTCGTGGCCCTTCTTGCTGACGCCTGTGATTTCGCCGATCGTTTGATTCGTGACGTTCTTCGACGCCACGAAACGAAATGACAACGACCACGGGCCGCGGCCTTTTTGGTCGTCCCATTCCTGGCTGCCGGTGCATCCGACAAACAGGACTTCGCCAGCCTCAAAGCCGCGAAAGCCTCCGAGATTGGTCGTGCCTGTGATTCCTGCCACGCCGCGAATCCATGTGCTCGTGACGTACGCATGCGGCACGTCATAGCTCTCCTGCCATTGCAGCTGCGGGATGACGACATCCACGCCGTTGACGGCATTTGAATCGACGCCGATAGCCATCTGCTGATTCGGCGCATTCGTTCCGAATCGCGATTCGGCGTACGCCTGCGTCAAGTGCTTCGTGCCGCCCGTTGTGTCGAACGATCGCTGTCGCTTCAGAGGCTGATCGCCGTCCTCTGCGCCGTTCTTTTCGTACTGGATCGTGACTTGCCACGCATTGTCACCAAGGTAGCTGACGCTGTACTGCTCGGCACGAAGCTGCATCGACGGCACGCCGGGATACTGCCAATAAGCCAGCGAACTGGTGACCTGCGAGTTGATGTCGTTGTGAAGCGTGACGTCGTCGGTCGTGCCGAAGACCTTGTAGCTCTTCACGTACGAGGACGTCGCCTTTTTGCCCTTGCGGACAATGGTCGCCTGCCGAGAATCGCCGTCTTCAATCCATGTGAGGTCTGGCATTACGCTGCTACTGCCCCCTCTTCGCCAATTTCGTGAATGCCCTTGTCGATGCTCTCAAGCACCTTCAGTTGACGCTCGGCCAGGCTGCCACCAAATCCCATGCCGCCGAGGTTGACGCTGGAGAATGTGCCGGCGACTTCGGCTTTGCTTGTGGTCGATTCAGCAGCAGTCGCTGTTGCATTCGCCGCGGCGGCTTTCTGCTCTGGGGAAGCTGCACCCTCGCCGGTAGCTGCTGCGATCTGTTTTGCCGCCTCTGCCTCACGGCGTGACGTCACAAGATTGTTGAGCTTGTCTTCGGCTCCTTGCGTTGCCGCACGCCGTGCGTCTGCGCGTCTCTTGTTCTCTTCTTGCCGCGCCGCCTTGTCCTGCTCGGCACCGGCCGCCACAGCAGTGGCACGATCCTGCCTGTCCTTTTCGGCCTGAGCGTTTTCCTTTGCCGCCTTTGCGGTGCGCGAACCAATACCCGGTCGCTCCTGCATCCTCTGCTCTGCTCGAGCGGCGTTCTCATCTTTGATCGCTTGAACACGCTGCTCCGTGTCCTTAGCTCCGGTGATGAATCCTTGGACGCGTTCCCACGCGATCTGAATGTTGGCGACGAGCTCGTCAAACGTCGCCATCACACCGTTCGCGACGTTGTCAAACAGTCCGAGAACGAACGCGCCGAGCGTGTTGAGAATCGATGCTGAGTCGGTGTAGAGCTTGTCCCATGCGATGTAGATGCCCGCTCCGACGTTTGTGAAGACGTCTTGAAACGCTGCTACCCACGGATCGACGTAGCTCATCAACGCTTCCGTGCCACGCAACCAGCCGGCCAGCAGCCCGGCCCACAGCACATCCATCGCACCCGACAGATCGCCGGCAGCGACGGCTTCATAGACGCCGTTGAATGTCGTGTTGGCTGTCTTCGCCAGGTCGCCGAGAACGACCATGCCGTCGTTCACTGCCGACGAAAAAGTTCCTGCAATCGCGTTTCCGGCATCCGCGATGTATCCCTTCACGCCGGAGAACGCGCCGGAAATCTGCGGCCCGAATTGCTTGATGGCAATGCCGACTCCGACAGCAGCCGCAGACAAGAGGAGCAGCGGGGCCAGCGGTGCGAGCCACGCAGCTGCCACCGCGGCGGCAGACGCCACAGAGCCAGCTACAGCCATCACGGTGGCGGCAAGGTATGTGCCGATTCCTGCAACAGCCGAACCGACAAACGCAGCAACGCCACGGGCCGCAGATCCGAGCCACGCCGCCGACATCGCAGCCGTTGACGCAATGGTCTTTCCGACAGCACCCGTGAGATTGACCGCATACTGCGCCAGCCTCGCCGTTGCGCCAGAAGCCCACCAGACGAATGATTTGTAGGTAAGCGTAAGACCACCGACGATGTCGGTGACGAACCGAGCCATGCCGGAACCGGACACGGCAAACATCGCACCACGCAGAGTGCTTGACGCCATAACGACGCCGTTGAGTCCTCGCAGCGTTGCGGAGAAGAACCCAGCACCAGCGGCAATCCCGCGATTGAATCCCGTGAAGAACACCGGAAACATCGCCTGGGCTGCACTGGAAGCCGCGCCAGCCATTTGCATAAATCCGGCGGCACCAGAAACAGCGAATCCAGCAACCGCCGTGGCAGACGACGTTGCGAAACCAGCAATAGCACCGCTTGCCGTGGCTGCGAACGACAACACGGATGCGGACGCTGCCAGCATTGACGAGCCGATCGTGCTTGCCAGCTTGATCGTTGCCGGCATCGCCAGCGCAAAACTTTTTCCGACTCCCGATGCCGCGCCGATCAGCAGCGTCAGGGGAGAGATCGCAAGCGTTGCGGCCTTTCCAATTCCACCCATGGCAAGCGAGAAAACGGTCAGCGATTTTCCGAGCGCGATAAGACCGCCGCCGATGACTACGAAGGCAGAGCCGGCCTTGAGCAACGACACGATCAGCTGCTGGTTGTCGCGAATGAACGCGCCGGCGTTCGCGGCGATCAGCGCTAGACCTTTCGCCAGTTCAGTCAACATCGGAGCGACGGCAGATCCGACCTGAATGAACGCCACACGCATGGCTGCCTTCAAAGCATCGATAGAGTCTCCAAGCTCGTCGGCCTTCGCTGCGGTCTCTTTGTCCATGACAAGACCCAGCTTGCGTGCCTGCTCCGCAAATGCTTTGAGCCCAGCAGAACCGCCATCCAAGAGCGGCAATATGTCTGTCCCAGACTTGCCAAAGATTTGCATGGCGACGGCGGCACGCGTGCCTGGATCTTGAATCGCCATCAAGCCATCGGCAATCTTTCCAAGCTGCTCGTCGGCAGAGAGACCAGCGAGATCGGACGCCGACAGCCCAACCATCTCAAGAGCTTTTGCCGCCTCCTTGCTCCCGTTGCCGGCGGCGAAGAGCGTCTTCTGCATCTTCTTGAGCGCCACTTCAACGCCGCCCATATCAGTGCCGGTCTGATCGGCGGCGAACTTGAGCACAGAAAGTGCCTCAGTTGCAACGCCGGTTCGCTTGCTCATGTCGAAGAGAGCGCTGCCGGCATCCGCAAACGCCACCGTAGCAGCGAACACGGGAGTCACAATGCCGGCACCAAGAGCCGACATCTTCACGCCGGCCGACGATATCGCCGAGCCGAGCTTGCCGATCTGCTGATTGACCTTGCCGAGGGCCGCGAAGAACTTCTTCGGATCGGCACCGATCTCTACAAACACGCCGCCGGCTCTGATCTGTCCTGCGCTCATACGTGCTGCTGCCAATCTTTTCCGAAGAGACGCTTCAGATCATCTTCCGTTGCCTGTCGCGGCTTGACCTTTTTGGCGTATGGGTTCAGCTTTCGCGGATCAATTCGCGACGAGCCTCGTTCTCGGTTCAGGTTGGCCTGCTGTGCGAGGATGTTTGCCGTGTGCCACCATTCGTGCTCTAGGCGGCTGTCACGAGCGGCGAAGAGCTGTCGAACTGTCCACTCGCCTGGATAGACTCCGAGGATTCCTGCGGCCTCCCAGACGGCGTCCCAGACGCTTCGGACAAGCTCTCCACCGTCGCCTTCTCCAGACCCGCCTCCGCTCTGCCGAGCATCTCGTTCGCCACTTCGTCCATCTTGGCGGCCAAGAGCGCGATCATCTTGCGGAGGCGCTGCGGGAAAAAATCGACGAGTTCCTGCTCGAGCGCCTTCGTAGCTGCGTCCAGCGAATCGCCTCGCAGACCGTCAAGAAAGTCTTCCTTCGACAGTCCCTTGGACTCAATCTGCTTGGCGAGCATCGCATAAAGGATTTCGCCGATCTTGGCGTACTGACTGCGAAGCACCTGAAACGTCTGCGAGATGTTCGCAGCGTCCACCATGTCAAACGGAATCGCCTTGCGTTCGCCGGTACTCTCGTCCACGACGTCAATCGTGACGTTGTCGCGAATTCGCAGCGCCGACGCCACGGTCAGCGCAACGTGCCACGGCCTTCCCTGATCGTCCCTGACTTCACGCATTACGTCCTCCCCAGCCCTGGATCTGTCATCCGACCTTCAAGCGTGAACGTCGCCACGCCGTCGAGTGGGTCTGTTTCGCTGATTCCGGTCATCACGGCCAAAAACGAAAACGAACCTGCGCCTCCGGTCACCGTGAACGTCGTGCCTGTGTGCATTGATGCGAACGAATCTCCGAGGTCTTCCGGGTCGTTGAGCTCCACAGACACCATGCAGTCGTAGCCGGTGCTGTAGACGCCAGCGACGCGGCTTCCGTAAGCGTTGACGTCAATCGTGCGAGCCGACTCAGTCAGAGTGACATTCCGAGCGCTGGCAATCTGACCGCCGAAATTGATGCTGCAGTCCTTACCAAGCGTGATCGCCATCAGCTGACTTCCTTAGCGGTGACGTTGTAAGTCACGGCTCCGTCGATGCTGATGTTTTCCGTCACGCTCATCACGGTGAAGTTGCTTCCGGCCGCCTCAAGCGACGTGATCAGACCGGTCGAATCGTGGCACTCGATTTCCCACGTCTTGGTCACGAAGCCGGCGACGGCCACCTTTCGGCCAGGAGCGCCAATAGACCCGGCGATGTTTGTTCTGTTGCTGATGTCGATCGTTTCGCATTCCTGCGTAAACGTCGCCGAGATGATTCCCGTTCCAAACGGAGCGGAATGGCTTGCGTCTTTTCCGAGAGTGATAGCCATGAGCGTGTTCCTTGCGGATTAGGAGGCCGACGACGTGCGGGAGGCGGAAACCGTGAACGTCACGATTCCGTCGAGTGGCTGACTTTCGGCGATGCTCGTGACGATGTACGTCGCGTCGCCGGTGTGCGTGCCGCCGAGCGTGAACACCGCGCCGACGTCAACGCCGGGAGCGTCCACGCACTCCACCTCGATGGTCTGCTCGATGAGTGCCTTCTTGAACTTTCTCGACGTGTCGCCGAACTTGGTGACGTCAACGTCGGACGCAGAATTCGTGACCGTGCAGGACCGCGCGTTGCTGAGTCCGTTGATCGTCACGTTCTTGCCGAGCGTGACCGTCGCAGTAGTGTTTGGCATGAATGCTCTCGTGTGCGAGTGCCAGCGGTGCGGCTGGTTCGTTCACGGTACGAGAGCGCGTGCGGAATCTAGACCGGGTATGCCGCAGCTAGTTCCGCGCCAGCATATTTCTCCATTTCTCGTTCGCCTTGCGAATGGCTTCGTCTACACGCTTGGAGCCAGCCATGTACGGGCGGGCTGGATAACGAGCCATGCGGGTGATGCTCGTCTTCTCCCAGTTGCGGCTGTAGCGGAAGCCGCCTTTGTCGATGACCCACTGGAGAGCGCCGTATTCGTACTGGTTCTTCTGCGGCCCGAGGCTCTGCCCCTTGGTGAAACGACCGCTGGCGTCACGGCCTGCACCGCTCCTGCCCGCCTGTTTTCGCAGGTACGCATTGCGGGCAGCACCGACGCCAATCCGCCAAGCGGTCTGCCTGACCGTTCCGCCGAACTGGTGCAGCTGTGCCATCCAAGGCTTTGTCTTGTACGTGCCGATCACAGCCGTAACTCGGGCCGGATCGTAGAAGTCCATGATGTCGTAGTAAAACCACTTCTGGGGTGCCCACGACCGAATCGGTTGGCCTGCTGGCCGAGGCGTGCCTGAGCCGTACGCCGTGATGTCGAGATATAGCCCGCCAACAAACTCCACCGGCTTGCCTCTGCCGGCACGTCGCTTCGCCGCACCGCTGACCTTGCCGCTGCCGCGACCAATACCAGCCTTCGCCGCATTCTTGATGTTGTGCCCGAGGTTTGACAGCACTTTGGCGTTCATCTTGCCGATCAGCCTTGCGACCTTTGGCTTGTCAAAGAAATTCCCACGAATGCTCGCCCGGAGCTTGAGCCGCCCGAGCGTGTCGGCTGACATCTCACGGCGATTGCCACCGACCATGCCGGGGCGGATGAATGCCCGGCTCATGCCAGAAATCATTGACGGCATAGCAGCCTCCTACGCAGTCGGTAGAGCGTTCTCGCTGAAGGTGCGATAGGTAGCCGTGATCACCGCCCGCCAGACGTTTCTGTCGTTCAGCGCGTCGTCGGGGTTGATCTCGATGGTGACTGTCTGCGGGCTCGTAACGCCTGTCGGCCAAGTCACCGTGTAGGCAAACGCATGAGCTCTCACCTGAAGCATCACGGCGTCTGCGAGATCCATGATCGCGTCAACGTCCGAATCGGTGTGAGCCTGGCGGCCGACGAACACGTTGATCGTGTAGTCGAACTGCATGTGCGTGCGGCTGACTCGAGTTACCTCGGCACCGCCGGGAACCACGATCACATGCGGCACAGTCATCGCCTCGACGTCGATTGCCGCCCAGTTGCGGCGTTCGACCACGGTAGATGCAATGCCCCATGTGACGGTCTGGAGACCGGCAGCAAGCGAGTCGGCGATGCCACGCAGAATGTTCATCTCACCTCCACCCCTCTCTCTTGCAGTTCCTCAATCTCCCGCCGTCTCTGCCACACCGCGGCGGCGACCGGCTGCACGGCTGCGAACACACGCGGCAGCAGCGACGACCAGTGCCACAGCAGCACGGCGGTCACGCCGCTGGTGACGATGAGGTCTAGGAGGAGGGATTTCATATGGAGTGGAACTACCATGTGATCGACAGCGTGCCGGCGGTGTCAGATGTCATTCGCCAATCGCAGTCTCCACCCGCCCCAGACGGCAGCAGGTAGAAAACCAACGAGTTTCCAGACACCCAGCCCGACCGCCCGATAATTTCATTTACGATAGAAGTCACATCAGCAACGAGATTGCCAGAACTTGGACGAGTGACGGACACAGAGGCGCTAGTTTGCGAGCCACCTGTCAGTAGCGTGCCGGCGTTGTCGGCAGCGCATCCGCGAATGACGATAGAGAACGCCGCCCCTGCAACGCTGCCTGTGGGAAACGTCAGTGTTGCGGACGCGACCGACGCCGGCTTTGGCGAGACAGACCATGTCGTTCGCCAGCCAGAATAAGCAGCCGTGTACCCATCGACATTGCCAACGATAAATTGGCTGCCGCTGGACGCAGTCGCATCGACATACCCATCTCCCTGCCATCTCCAGCTATTGTTTCCGCCACCGGAGGTGAGCGTTGTTGTCTGTGTGTTGACAGGAGTGACGCTAGCGCTTTGCGTGGAATAAGCTCCGGTTCCAAGCGCCGTTTTCGCAGCCACGCGGAACACATACGCCGTTCCGTTAGTCAGTCCTGTCACCACCTGACTCGCAGTCGCAGACGCCGTGCGACCGTTGAACGTAGTCCATGTGCTGCCGCTGTCGCTTGAATATTGAATGACGTAATCAGTGATGGAGTAGCCGCCATTCGCGGACGGTGCAGTCCACGTCAGTGACACCTGAGCCACGCCCGCCGAACCAGACACGCCAGTCGGAACGCCAGGAAACGTCGGCCACGTTCCAGCCCGCGCATAAGCCTCCGCTTCGCGCAGCGTCCACGCGCCGCTCGCCGCAGACTGCGTCGGCGTGACGTTCGCCCCGATAATCCCGCCGCGTGGCCGCATTACGAGAGTTCCTTCCACGAAGCGTTGACCTTCAATTTGCTTGCCGTCCCGGCCGTGACGTAGATCGACTGCGCCTCCAGCAAGCTGACGCCCTGGCTCTTGTCCACGACGATCAGCGAAGCGTTCGCCGGCACGCTCACCGTGCTGCACAACTCATACGCCGTGCCACTGTTCGTCGCCGACTGAAACAGCGTCACGGTCACGCTCACGGCGTTCGCGGTGTCGATGTTTGCGACCGTGATGCCGTCGATCAAAAACACCTTGCCGCTGCTGGCAGCGTTGGACACAAGCTGCGTGGCGCTAGTGCTGGTGAGAGACAGAGAGGCGTTGATCTGGTAGGCGTTGGACGCCGATCCAAGGTTAGGGTTTGCCATGTTAGCTCCCGAAGAGGACGCTGCGGATGAACGGATTCATTGTGCTGGTGCCGCCAAGCGGAACCGACACGATCGTTCCAGCGGCGTTTTTGGTGTAGATGACCCTGTCGGCCCAGTTAATCAGCAGTTCGTTCTGCGCAACGTCCGAAGTGGTCGGCACTGCACCGGCGGTAAAGGAACGCTTGGGCTTGATTGTGTTTGCCATGATGCTCGCTACGAAATCGTTGCCAAGATTGTGATTGAGGAATTGCTTTGCGTGTTCGCGAACACATTGCCGTAAATGGCAACACTCTGGCCGGCTGTCACTGACACATACGCGTTGTAAATGCCCTCGCCATTTCCGTACAACGGCGTTGGCAGATCAACGCCGCCGTAGTTTTGTGCGCCTGATACTGTCATCTGAATTGACAGCGTGCCTGCAACTTGCGTCGTCAGAGTGCCGCTGAACGATCGAAATTGTTGCGATTGACCGGATTGCAGACGCGCGACAGTTCCCGCGACGTTCGCGATGTTGCCGTAGCTGCCGACAGTTGCAAAGCCGTTCGCGTTGCTGCCGAGAATGATGTAGAGCTGTGTGCGATATGTCACGCTCGAAGACGCAGACGAGTAGCTACCAGTGCCTGCGGAGTTTGTGGCCGCCACGCGGAATATGAATTCAATGCCGCTGTCATATCCCGTGAGAGTGGTTGAGGTGCCGGACACCGTTTTTGCCGTGTTCCACGTTGTGCCGCCATCAGTGCTGGACTGCACGATGTACGACGCAGCATCACCTCCATTGTCCGTCGGAGCGTTCCAAGACAACGAAATCACATCAACGCCAGACGTCGCGACAAGATTCGTGACCTGACCTGGTGCAGTGATTGCAGGAGTAATAGATGCAGACGCGCTTGAGAACGTCCCGTTGCCAAGAGCGTTCACTGCGGCAACACGAAAACGGTATGCCGTGCCGCGAGTCAGGTTCGTAACGGTAGCCGACGTTGACGTAGACGCCGAGTGAGCAAATGTCGTCCAGCTAGTGCCGGAGTCGGTTGAGTACTGCACCGTGTAGTCGATGATCGAAGTGCCGCCATTGGATGTTGGTGCTGTCCACGACAGTGCAACGCTTGTGCTGTTGGCCGTTCCGGCAACGCCTGTCGGCGCTCCTGCCGTCGTGCCGACGATGCCAGCGTAGTCGCCACCATCGACAGTGTCGTTCGCGGTGATGCCGCCGCCAGTTGCCGACAGCACGCCAGACGATATCGACAAGCCAGTTCCGACGATGATGGCTCCGGCCGCAGATGTCGTGGCAAGCGGCAGCACGGACGACTGCACCAGGCCGCTGGTCAGCGTAGCGTAGCTTCCTGATGCTTGCTTGCCGTTGAGCGCCGTTTGGAGTCCAGTGACGTCGCCAATTCCATGAACGTGAGCCGAAGGCGCAAACGCCAGCGGCACGTTCGTAAGGTTCGCATAGCTGATCGTCGGAATCGCGTGGACGTGATCGCTTCTCGCTGCCGAGCTCGAGGTGCCGGCGGACGCAGTTCCTGCCGGCTGCGGCGTGGCATCTGACAACGAGACGCTTGAGCCGCCGCCGCTGCCCGCCGCGCCGGTAGCGCCGCGCGGGATCGTGAACGCCAGCGCCACGTTCGCGCCGCTGTTCGTCGTCGTCGCCGTCACTGCGGCAGATGTGCCGGGATCGCCGGTGGTCACCGACGACACGCTGAACGACGGCGTGACGCCGTCCTTGCCAGCAGGCCCGGTGCTGCCGGTCGCTCCGGCCGCGCCCGTCGCGCCCGTCGCGCCTGCCGGTCCCGCTGGCCCCGTCGCCCCTGCCGGTCCTGTCGCGCCGTCCTTGCCTGCCGGAAGGCCGATGTCGAGGACGGCTGCGTATGCGCTGCCGCTGTTGACGACAGTGGCGGACGAGCCGGCAGTCAGCGTCGTGACCTTGCCAATCTGAAGCGTGCCGGAGACGACGGTCGGGCTGCTCGGGCCGACAGTGCCAAGCGTCACTGCCACAGACCCGCCATTCCCGACGGTCGTCGCCACAGTGTTGCTGTTTGACACAGCTACACCGCTAATCGCACCAGGCGTCGTGACGGCAATCTTGATGTCGCTCATGGAGCCTTCACAACGAGGTCACCAGAGACAACGGTTCGCGTGATGCTGCCGGGAGCCACCCAGCGAACGTAGTGCCGATACTTGATGCCGGGAGCAAGCGACGCCGTCTGCGTTTCGCCGACGTTCCACGTAATGATCCCTGACGCGGCGTTTGACACCGTGATCGTCGGCGTGATTGCAGTGGCTCCGGCGGTGGTCACAACGCCGTTGCCGCCGCCTTGAAAGCCGCTGCTTGACGCCACGTAGACGCCGGCCGAGAACGTGTAGTTCGTCAGGTCAATGTCGAAGTCGAGCGTGAAAGACATCTCGTCGCCGGCCACGAGTTGAATCGTGAGGTCTCCCGGCAGCTG
>Ga0136644_10003895_pt1 | contig 11109 bp, 8 predicted proteins | sample C_130820_EF_Meta_FD_94780 | JGI IMG/M metagenome (GOLD analysis project Ga0136644, IMG submission 94780) | Freshwater microbial communities from Lake Croche, Canada to study carbon cycling - C_130820_EF_MetaG (v2) (version 2) | ecosystem: Environmental > Aquatic > Freshwater > Lake | place: Lake...
CGATGACTCGGGGGAGTACGTCGAGAGGGGTGATAGAACCTGCGAGTTGTCTAGACATCGTTGTGATTCCAGCGTCACGAATTCCACACGCAATTATCGAGGCATAAGGAGAAAGGTCATTGTTGCAATTTAGAGCGAAACCATGCATTGTGGCGCCGCCTGCCACTCGGATTCCAATTGCTGCAATTTTGTCGTGGGTGAGTCCTCGAGGAACCCATACTCCGGATCGACCTTCAACCCGCACGGCATTGATGTCGAATTCTTGCAGAACTCCGAGAAGCACACTTTCTAGATTGCGTACGTAACCGACAACATCGATTGGGTCAGGCAAGCGCAAAATTGGGTAACCCACGAGCTGACCAGGCCCGTGCCACGTCAGCTTGCCGCCACGATCAACGTCAACGACAGGGGTTCCATCGCTGGGTCGTTCGTCGTCTTCTGTTCGCTTTCCCGCCGTGTAAACCGGCTCATGCTCGAGAAGTATCAGCGTGTCGGGTCGGGCGCCTGATACGACCTCATCGTGAATTCGACGCTGAAGTTGAAGCCCTTCGTCGTACGGAACGAAGCGCGTGCCGACGTCAACCGTAAGAACCTCCACCACACAAGAAGTCTACGCCCCGCCTGTCCCGCACGTTGGCGACGATGGTGCGTTGTGCACCAACAGCGCAACCTTTCTCGGGCGGTCAACAATTTCGATGCAGAATCCACCAGTGCATCCATTTCAGCGACACATCGGATTCAATCGAACATTTCAATCAGCCCCCGTTGTCCTTCCGTTGCGTCGACAAGCCGGAGCCACGACCGATGAGTCTCGCGTCTTCGATCATTCACGGAACGTTCCTGCCATGGGAGGTGACGCAACCTCGATTCGCGAACAAGTACAAGGCATTGTCTCGTCAACAAAGGCCAGAAAGCTCTGGATGTTCGTGGCTGGCGCGGTGTGTGCGGGCGGCGTCGCGTTCATGCTGTTAACTTCGGGGGGAACGTCGTCATCCCAAACCGCAAGTGTTCAACCACGTCCAATCGAGTCCGGAGCTCCCACCGATTCCGACAAAATAACCGACGGGAATCAACGGGGAGATTTGGGCCCGGATCCTCGTGCCGTGGCCGTTGCCGCGGTGCTAACAGGAGCCACGGGAGTCGGGGTGGCTCAAATGTCTGACGTGTCTGCCGAAGTGGTCAGTCGAAACGGCGACGTGGTCTTGGTTGCGGTTCGTGGCAAAACAGCGGAGAAGACGGAGACCGCGCTCAGCGTCCTTTTGGTCAACGAAAAGGGTTCTTGGGTCGTCCGGGAGATTTACTCCGCAAACTCATCAAGCTCGAAAATAGGTTCAGGCACTCCGGTGCCGTGACGGATTGGGGCTAAATTCCAAGATCCGCCTCGAAGGAACCCTGTTCGAGACGTGACTTCATTGCCGTCAAGAACCTCGCAGCGTCGGCGCCATCAATGATTCGGTGGTCGTATGAAAGCGCGAGGTAAACCATCGACCTGATTGCAATGACTTCGTTGCCGTCAACATTCATGACAACGGGACGCTTGGTCACGATACCGGTGCCCAAAATAGCGAGTTGGGGCAGGAACACGACCGGGGTGTCAAATAGGGCTCCGCGGGAGCCGGTGTTCGTCAATGTGAACGTTCCACCTGCAAGCTCATCCGGCTTTAGCTGGTTGTTTCGGGTCCTGGTTGCCACATCATCAATGGCTGTGGCCCACGATGCAATGTCGAGGCCTCCTGCGTTCTTCACGACGGGCGTAAGAAGACCGCGCTCGGTGTCTACTGCAATGCTCACATTCTCGTGATCGGGATAGTAGATGTTGTCGTCATCCACGTTCGCGTTGATGACGGGGTAAGCCTGCAATGCCTCGGTCGCTGCCTTTGCGAAGAAAGGAAGGAACGTTAGTTTGCGAGAATATTTCGCCTGAAATGCACCTTGTACGTGAGCACGAAGTTGAGCGATGCGGGTGACATCCACCTCAACGACGGTTGTCAGTTGAGCCGTACTCTGCATTGAGATAACAGCTCGTTCAGCAACAACTTTGCGAAGTCGCGACAGAGGAGCAGTCGTGCCGCGCAACGGAGATACTTCGAGGACAACTGCGCCAGACGTTGGAGTGGAGCCAGCGGGCGACGTTGCGTTGAGAATGTCCTCTTTGCGAATTCGGCCACCAATTCCAGTTCCTGAAATAGTGGAGAGGTCAACTCCCTGCTCGTTGGCCAGCTTTCTCACGATCGGAGTGACATATCCTGTTCCCCCTGCGTGTGAGGCGGTTGCTGGTTGCACCGATGAAGCCGGAGCCGGAGCCGGAGCGGGTGCAGGTGCAGGTTCGAGTGCCGGTACAGGTTCGGGGGCCGGTGCAGGTGCAGGTTCGGGGGCCGGAGCAGGTGCCGGGGCCGGAGCAGGTTCAGGCGCGGATTCAACTGTCGCGACCGGCGCGGGGGCAGAAGACCCTGACCCGTCGCCAACAATTACGAGGACGGTGCCGACAGCAACAGTTTCGTCTTCCTGCACGAGGATTTGTTCCACGACGCCGGACACGGGAGACGGGATTTCAGTATCAACTTTGTCAGTCGAAACCTCGAGCAAAGGCTCGTCGACCTCGACGCGGTCACCGACGTTCTTCAACCAACGTGTCACGGTACCCTCGGTAACACTTTCGCCAAGTGCCGGAAGACTGACGGATTCGCTCATGAAACTGATTCTCCTAGGTGAAAAGATTTGGCCTTAAATTCTAAGTGCGGTCCGCGTTAGAGAGTGTGCAGTGGCTTCCCTGCGAGATACAGGAATGCCTCACCCATTGATTCGTTTTGCGTCGGGTGTGCGTGAATCAAGGGAGCAATGTCTTCTGGGTGCGCCTCCCAATTGACCGTGAGTTGGGCCTCTCCCGCAAACTCGCCCACTCGTGAGCCGATGGCGTGAACACCGACGACCGGGCCATCCTTAACTCGAACGACCTTGACAAGTCCCGGAGTGCCAATGATTTCGCTCTTGGCATTGCCCGCCAGATTGTATTCGAAGGACGAAATCTGATCCGCTCCAAATTTCTCGGCGGCCTTTGACTCGGTCAGGCCTACAGACATGATTTCTGGCTCGCAATACGTAACTTTGGGGATGTTGACGTCCGCGATGACCACGGGGTTGAGTCCTGCAATCTCCTCAGCAACGAAGATTCCATGCTGGTAACCGCGGTGCGCGAGTTGAAGTCCCGGAACGATGTCTCCTACGGCCCATACGCCGGGGACGTTCGTCTGCAAACGTTCGCTTGTTGGAACATATCCTCGATCAACGTTGACGCCAACCTCTTCGAAACCGAGACCCGCTGTGTTGGGACCGCGACCCACAGCGACGAGAAGAAGGTCCGCCTCGACAGATTCGCCACTTTCCAGCGAAATCGTGACACCCTGATCAGTTTGATTGACGCCTGAAAAACGCACACCAATCTTGTAGTCGATTCCACGTTTGCGGAAAGCGCGCTCAAGACCCTTCGAAATGACTTCCTCTTCATTGGGAACAAGATGAGGCAGGCCTTCAATGATGGTGACTTCAGACCCGAACGACCGCCAGACACTTGCAAATTCGCAGCCGATAACTCCACCGCCCAGGATTGCAACTCTCGCGGGGACGTAATCGAGCAGGAGGGCTTGTTCGCTGGTAATAACGCGGCCCTCAATCGTCAGTCCCGGCAACGACTTGGAGTACGAGCCGGTCGCCAAAACCACGTTTTTTCCAACATAGTTCTCGCCACTCACCGTCACTGTGTTTGGAGAAGTCAGTCGACCTTCGCCTTCCACAACAGTGATTCCGCGGGCTTTGAGCAGTCCTTGAAGTCCTTTAAATTTTTTGGCAACAATGTCATCGCGGTATGCATTCACTTTGACCATGTCAATACCCGTCAGGCTGGCAACGACTCCGTAGTCAGCAGCCTCACGTGCCACGTCTGCGACTTCCGCTGAATGTAAGAGCGCCTTAGTAGGAACGCATCCCCGGTGCAGGCAGGTTCCTCCGAGTTTGTCCTTTTCAATCAAGACGACTGTCATGCCAAGCTCAACGGCGCGCACTGCTGCGGAGTAACCCGCACTGCCGCCGCCGAGAACTACGAGGTCAAAGTTGTGATCTGTCACGTGAGCTCCTCATGAATGTGCTGGCTGGGCCAGCGTAAGCCTGAGGGAGACCAACCCCCTCAGATGGGCAAAGCCGGTCTTTAGACTACTACTCGCGTGCTAGTCGTTCTGCCTGACGTATGAGCGCTCGAACGCCCACCCCGGTCGGACCCGGGCCTGTGAATCCGAATCCAGATCCTGCATTGTTGGCGCAGTTTGCGATGTCGATGTGGGCCCATGGTGTTGTTTTTACGAACTCGCGAAGAAAAGTGGCGCCAAGCAGCATGCCTCCTGCCGTGTTGCCGACTTTTGCATTGACAATGTCGGCAACGTCAGATTTCAAAAGGGCCTTCAATTCTTGGGGGAGGGGCATCGGCCAAAACTGCTCTCCTGATTCCGTGGCCGAAGACACGAGCTCATGCACGGCTTCCGAATCGCCCATGACGCCCGCATAGCGAGTCCCGAGCGCGACGGAAGCTGCCCCAGTGAGGGTCGCAATGTCGACGATGAGATCTGCTCGTTCCTTTTCGGCGGCAACGAGTCCATCCGCCAGAACGAGTCGTCCCTCGGCATCCGTGTTCGTGACTTCCACTGTGGAGCCGTCGTACATTCGGATTACGTCGTTCGGGCGAATCGCCGTTCCGCTCGGCATGTTTTCGGCAAGGCACATCCACGCCGTTACGGCGATGGGAATACGGAGTTGGGCGATCGCGCGAATCACGGAAAGAACCGTCGCGGCGCCGGTCATGTCGTATTTCATGCCGAGCATGCCATCAGGAGGTTTCAGCGAGAGACCACCGGTATCGAAGGTAATGCCCTTTCCTACGAGGGCAATGTGTTTTTTCCACTTGGCGGGACTATACGTGAGGCGAACCAACCTGGGTGGACGGGAGCTGCCTTGGCCGACTCCGACGATTCCCCCGAATCCCGATCGTTGGAGTTCTCGTTCGTTCCACACCTTTGTGCGGATGGGCAGCTCTGCAACGCTCGCAACTGCTCGTTTCGCCAACGCGTCCGGACTCAGCTCATTGGGGGGAGTGTTTACCAAATCCTTGACGAGGCCCACGGCCCCCGCGATTGCACGGGAACGCCCCGTTGAGTCGTCCGCACCGAAATCACTCACAATCGATATCGATCTGTTTTGTTTGTTTTTCTTCTGAGTCGCGGTGCGAAAGTCGTCGAATGAATAGCAACCGAGAAGGGCGCCTTCGGCAATCGATTTCACTTCGTCAATGGAGCTCGTGGGTAGCGCTATTTCGAGAGACGAAAAATTACCCGCGTTGCGGATTGCCGCGCCGACGCAGTATCTGAGGGAGTTCGTCGAGATATCGGTTGTCCCCATGCCCACCAGGAGAAGCGTGCGTGTATCGACAATTGGGTCAGGAATACGCGTCACTGAATCGAGGGATGAAGTAATGTCCGCGCGAGCCAAAAGGGCCTGAACGTAATCAAATTCCTCTCGACCAAAGATGCGATCTGAGCCATCTTTTGACACGACCCCGAGTAAAACAACGTCGGCTTTTTTGACGAAGTTCGAGTCAGACGCACGTTCGGAAGATGTATGGACATGACTCCGATGCTACGCATCGTTCACGTTCTCTGGTGTCGACGTAAACTTGAGGCGTGCACCGATATGAGGACTTGCTCGAGTTCATGATGGAAAAGAGCGAAATTCCAAGTGGGATTCCTCTCGTGGCGGGACTCACCGGTTTCACGGACTCTGGATCCGCAGTTTCTCAATTTACGGATTATGTTCTGGACGTCATGCAGTCGCGAATCGTCGCAGTGTTCGACCCAGATGAATTCTTGGACTACCGAGCCCGTCGGCCCACAATCTATTTCGACCAAGACCACCTGACCGGGTATGAACCTCCCAGGCTGGCGATTCATCTCGTAAAAGATGAAATGGAACGTCAGTTCTTTCTACTTAGTGGCTATGAACCTGACTTCCGCTGGGAACACTTCAGTCGGACAGTTGTCGACTTTGTCGCGGAGTTTGAAGTTGGCGAAACCACGTGGGTCCATGCCATCCCGATGCCGGTTCCTCATACACGTCCAATTGGCTCAACGGTGAGCGGAAATCGTCGCGACCTCGTTGAATCGATGAGCGTCTGGAGACCGCACACTCAGGTCCCGTCGAATGCAATGCACTTAGTCGAGTATCGACTAGACGCGGCCGGACACCAGGTGTCGGGATTTGTCCTTCTTATCCCGCATTATCTTGCGGACTCTGAATTTCCTAACGCTGCGTTGGCTTCGCTCGAGATGATTACGGCTGCCACTGGGTTGCTTTTTCCGACCGATCGATTGCGAGCGGAGGGGCGAGACTTCGTCGCTCGAATCGATGAGCAGCTCACGACGAATGAGGAACTGGAGAAACTCGTTCGGAAATTGGAAGCCCAATACGACAAGTACATGAAGAAGAATATGCCTGCCGAGATGATGAAGTCGCCGCTGACGGATATCGACGGTGAGCTCCCCAATGCGGAACAAATTGCGGCCGAGCTTGAAGCGTTCTTGAGTGCTCGTCGAGCGCCCGACGAGTCCTCCGGTTCGTAGATCCCTTGGTGGGAAGCGATGACCGTTTGGTCTTCCGGGTCCCCGTGGTATGGCACAATAAGAACGGACCCAGTCGCCTCGATCGAGGACTTGACATGGGTCCTCATCATGCCTTTAGGGCAGGTGGCGCAGCAATTTAGATAACAGAGGTGCGGAATGGCATTTTTTGGGCTTGGCGGGAAGCGCAAAGACGATTCATCAAACGGTGAAGTGGCGGTGAAGACCGCTGCCACCAAAGCACCGGCAGCGAAGGCTGCGCCCGCGAAGGCACCGGCAGCGAAGGCCGCGCCCGCGAAGGCTCCGGCAGTGAAAGCCGCTGCCACCAAAGCACCGGCGGCGAAGGCTTCGGCCGCGAAGGCCGCGCCGGCGAAGGCTTCGGCTGCGAAGGCCGCGCCCGCGAAAGGCGTTGCCACTAAAACACCGGCGGCAAAGGCCGCCACCGAGAAAGCCGCTGCCACCAAAACTCCTGCCGCGAAGGCTCCCGTTCGGCCGACTCGTAAGGCAGCGGGCGAAGCGACGCCCGCAGTCATTGAGGATGACGCGATTGATGTGGACATCGACGACGAACTTGAAGTCGATCTCGAGGTTGATATCGAGGTTGACGTCGATGTAGAAGACGTGGCGGACGTTGTGGTTGTAATCGACGAGAAGGCGGTAGCACTCGACGAGGACGACTCTGAGTCAGTAGATGCGGATGACGATGAAAAACCATCGTCATCTCTCGATGAAGAGCTGCCGACTGGTGCAATCGTCATTTCGCATGCAGAAGAAGAAGACGATATTCCCGTTTATTCGACTGCAATTACTGGGGCAACAGCGGACCCCGTGAAGGACTATCTCAAACAAATCGGCAAGGTTCCGCTACTGAACGCCGCCGAAGAGGTGGAACTTGCTATGCGCATCGAAGCTGGACTTTTCGCGGAAGACAAACTGGCGACGTCGAAGAGCATCGCGAAGCAGCTCGAGCGCGAACTTCGGTGGGTTGCTCGTGATGGTCAACGAGCGAAGAGCCACCTGCTTGGTGCAAACTTGCGCCTGGTCGTATCCCTGGCGAAGCGATACACGGGTCGAGGAATGCAGTTTCTCGATCTCATTCAAGAGGGAAATTTGGGCCTCATTCGTGCCGTTGAAAAATTCGATTACACCAAGGGATTCAAATTCTCCACCTATGCGACCTGGTGGATTCGTCAGGCCATAACGCGCGCGATGGCTGATCAAGCGCGAACAATTCGTATCCCTGTGCACATGGTCGAGGTCATCAACAAACTTGCTCGTGTTCAGAGGCAGATGCTTCAGGACTTGGGTCGAGAGCCCACACCCGAAGAGCTTTCGCGCGAACTGGACATGACGCCGGAAAAAGTCATTGAGGTGCAGAAGTACGGTCGTGAACCGATTTCGCTTCACACACCCCTTGGCGAGGACGGAGATAGTGAATTCGGTGACCTCATCGAAGACACCGAGGCTGTTGTTCCCGCGGATGCGGTCGGATTCACCATGCTGCAGCGCCAGTTGGAATCCCTTCTCGATTCGCTTTCCGAACGGGAAGCAGGAGTGATTCGCATGCGCTTTGGGCTCGGAGACGGAATCCCGAAAACGCTGGATCAAATTGGCGACACGTTTGGCGTTACGCGAGAGCGCATCCGCCAAATTGAGTCCAAGACCATGGCCAAGCTTCGTCATCCTTCGAGATCGCAATCTCTGCGCGATTACCTCGAGTAGAGCTTTTCGTGCGTATCGCGTTGGCCGTGCTGTTCGGTCGTGCTGTTCGGTGGCTTACCCGCCTTCGCGGGGGAGGTTCGGCCATGCCGGGCAATATTGCACTTTTCGTTGCTCCACGCTTCCTTGAGCACGCGTTCGCTGGCGTGAGAAACGGAATTGTGTTCGTTTCTGGCTCCAACGGCAAGTCGACGACGACGAACATGCTTGCGCGGATTCTCCGCGCTCACGGCTTGGTCGTTTTCACGAACCCAACGGGCGGCAACCTCCCGCAGGGTATCGCGTCAGCACTTCTGGCAGATGTAGGTATCGACGGAGTTGTCAACGCGGACGTCGCCGTGCTGGAAGTGGATGAGGCCTATTCGGTTGGACTTTCTCGACGCTTGTCTCCCACAACAACATTGCTGGTCAATGTCCAGGTCGATCAACTTAACCGTTTCTACGAACCACGTCGTGTCGCTGAAATGCTGTCCACCCTGGTTGATGCTACGTCTCAGAATGTTGTCCTCAATGCGGATGATGACAATTTGCGAGAAATCGGAAAACGGGTTTCAACCTCATCGTCGGGCAAAAGGAATGTCACGTGGTTCGGAGTCACACCGAGCCTACTTTCTACCGCACCTCACGGTTTGGCGAATGTGATTCAACTTGACGAATCAAAAGTGCTGGCGCGTCCTCAGGCAGGTACGGAAGTTGAGTCGCTGGCAGGCCAATCTGCTCGACTACGTATTGGTTCTCAATTTGTGGAAGTTCAACTGCCAGCTCGAGGACTCCATTACTCGGTTGACGCGGCCGGCGCAGTCGAAGCGGCTCGGGTAATTCTTGGATCGACATTTGAGGCTAAGGCTGCCGTGACAGGGCTCTCCTCAATGGAGACTGTCTATGGTCGAGGAGAGATTATCTCGGTGAATGGCGAGGACATTGAAGTCATCATGATGAAGAACCCACCGAGCCTTCAAATGAATCTTGATTCACTTGAACAGCGACCTGAGCAACTTCTTGTGGCCGTCGATGAGGGCACACCCGATCCGTCGTGGATTTACGGAATTGATCTCTCCCGTCTGGGTGACGTGCACATCATCACCGGCACAAAGGCGTGGCAGATAGCCACTCGTTTTGCTTACGAAGGCCGTGAGGTCAAATTTGTGGAGCCGAACCCTGACAAGGCTGTTGAGCAGTTTCTCGCGTTGCCACCTCCAGCTCGCGGGCTGAAAGTGATGCTGGTCAACTACGAGCTCATGATGAGCATTCGTAAACGCCTGGGCTTCCTGGAACTTGAAGGGGGTGCTCGATGACCGAGTTGCACCTCGCTCATCTATACCCGAAAGAACTGGGCATCAACGGTGACGTCGGCAATGTGATGGCGCTGAGTTTTCGTGCGAGAGCGTACGGGTTGAATGTTCGGGTCACAGACGTACACCGTGGTCAATCACTTCCCGACGATATTGACCTTGTACACATCGGGAGCGGTCCGACAGATTTGCTCGAACTCGTATTGCCGGACATCCGTCGCATTTCAGAAGTCCTCCATGTCTTGAAAGACTCCGGCGTGCCATTTCTCGCTATATCAGCCGGATGGTTTGCGCTGGGAACGAATGTCACTTTTGAGGACGGCACCACCGCCACTGGCGCAGCGGTCTTCCCGACCAGCGTTTCAATCCAGGCAACTCGTGCGGTTGGCGAAGTGGAGCTGAACACGGAGTTCGGAGTCATTGCGGGCTTTGAAAACCACTCGTCAAGGGTCGACGATGGAGGTTTGCCTCATTTCGGCAGGATGATCCATGGTGTGGGAAGTGATTCGTCGCTTCGACAAAGCGATCGCTGGGATGGGGTAATCATGGGCGCTTCTATTGCGACCAATGTTCACGGTCCGCTGCTTCCCATGAACCCCGCCATTGCCGATGCTCTGATCGAGAGAGCGATGCGCCGCAAACACCCTTCCTGGAACGTGCCGAACGAAGCCGGGCTTTCCGAGGTTGATGAATTCGCCCGAAAATCACGAGTGGCAGTTCACGAACGACTCTGAGTGACGTCGCGTTGGTTTCTCAGGCGGGGCAGTTTGAGAACGTCAGCGGTGAACGTGATCGCGATGGAGGAGTGAAGAAACGCTTGTTACGACCTCATCACCAATAGTGCCGCACCATGCACCGAGAACTTCCGCCGAGGGTCCGCCATCGCCAAAAATGAATGCGGTTTCGCCTCGCATTTTTTCTAAATCACGCGCATTCTTTCGTGGTCCGTGAACACGCATGGAATCGACATCAAGGCTCAGCACGTGCCAACGTTCGCCACAAATCACGACGTGACGATCGGGATGTTCACCGACAAGGACGCCATGGCCGTAGCCCGCACCAACGATAAGTGACTCTCCGTCGACTCCAACCACGGGTGCAGTCAGTGTCATCACGGGTCGTAAATCCAAGTCCGCTGCCGTGAGATGCTCAAACGGAGAAATGCCATAGGCCGCGATTCCAAAGCGAACAAAATCCAGGTGGCTTTGAGGAAATCTGAGTCCAGCTGAGCTCGCGCCCAGGTGAAAGATGCTCGCCTCGAGACCGACGTTCTGCGCGACGTCAACCGCAGAGCGAAAGAGGCGTAGGGAGTCGTCATCGTCTGCTGGTGAAGCGTCGGCCAAATGTGACCAAATTCCCGTGACGGTTACTTGGCCGTCATTCTGGAGCGCTGCGGCTTCTGCGCATAGTTGCGGCCACAGCTGTTCAGGGGCGCCATTACG
>Ga0136644_10003898_pt1 | contig 11103 bp, 9 predicted proteins | sample C_130820_EF_Meta_FD_94780 | JGI IMG/M metagenome (GOLD analysis project Ga0136644, IMG submission 94780) | Freshwater microbial communities from Lake Croche, Canada to study carbon cycling - C_130820_EF_MetaG (v2) (version 2) | ecosystem: Environmental > Aquatic > Freshwater > Lake | place: Lake...
GATCATTTGAACTATGTCAGCGGTGTTTCTGTGGATGATTTTTATGATTCTATACCAAAAAAAGTTTTCACAAAAGCATTTCTGCCTCAGCAAAATCGTAAGTGTTCATTTGACGATTTGCGATCTGAATTAATTGCTCTTCAGAAAGATAATAAACATGAGGATGGGATTTTTTTGTTAAAATAAATAAAAAAATTCGATTCTGGCCGCGAGCACCAAAATTTTCTTGTTCTAATCCCCCGCGACATTCTTATTGCTCAAAATATTTAGTGATTTCAATCTGAAGCTATCGAGATAGCGATATGTTGGGTACAATAAAAGTCCAATAAATATCTGTCATGAAGCTAAAAACTACTTTTAAATCTAATTTTAATTGGTTGTGGGCTCTTTTCTCTCTCGCCTTAATTCCATCTTATTTTCTCATTCCCATCTTCAAATATTCCCAATTTCAGCTCGGGACTTTTGATTTTGGAATTTTGCTTGAGAACAGTCAGAAGCTTTCCCACTCCTTTGTGAACTTTCTCTATTCGCGAGGCCTTGCAAACTGGGCTGATAAAGAAAACTACATGTCCATTCTTTTGATGCCGCTCAATGGGTTGCCTCACCCGATAGCCTTTCATGTTTTACTGCATTCTCTTCTAGCTTACTTACCAGGTTTAATTCTGTTCTTTAGTATAAAAGATAAACCTCTCAAATATTGGCTTCCGATTTTTTATTGGCTATCGCCTGGGATTTTTTGGCTTAACCAGGATCTGATTCATATTGAGGGATTTGTCCCGTTTTTCATTCTCTTCGGATTTGCCCTCTGGAGGGCTGGAAAAATTAATGCATTTCTTTTGTGTTGGACTCTAGCCATTCTTTGTAAAGAAGATGTTGCTTTGTCTTTGGGGATCGCGAGCGTAGTACTCTATTTTGTGTATCAAAAAGAGAAAAAACTTCTCTACTTTACCATTCTTTGCCTAGTTGTTTTTGTGATGAATAGGTTTGTCATCCTTCCATGGATGAGGGATTACACTTGCAAAGTTTTAGGAAGTGGAAGTCCGACCCAACACAAGTTTTTTAGTCATACAGCGCCTTGGTTCAATAATTTGGCCGATTCGATTTTCAATTTAAATTTCTGGGGAAGCAAATTCAAAGATCGAAATAATGCAATTTATATTTCTCAGGTTCTTTGGCCGCTTTGTCTTTTCTTATGTTTTGTCAGGTCCTATCGTTGGGTAGCTTTACTTATTTTACCTCTAGTAGGGGTGCTGATTAATGTTTTGGGCGGGGCTTATTTAATTAAGCTTCATTATCATTATGACCATACAACGACATCTTTATTAATCATATCGTTGTGGTTATTGTTTGGAGAAATTCGAAGACCTCGTTTCGCTTTGGCTCTGTTTGTGGTTGGGTTTGTGATTCAAATGGCAACTTTTCAATTGGAGATTCCCCAAAATATTTGGTCACATATTTTATCGACCCCTCATTTGAGCCTGAGAGAAAATCCATCGACTCGATGGACTATAGAGGTGGGAAAACGACTCCCCGACGACACTGTAGTTTCGGCAGACTACACCTCCCTTGTTTATTTGCTTCAGCCCAATTTAAAAGTTTTTATGTTTGAAAACCCTTTTAAAGAGACCTACTTCGGATTTTATGGAGTTTGCACCGCACTGAATCCCAAAGTGGAACCTGATGTCGTGATTCTAAGGGGAAAATATCCGAATCAGGAGATCATTCCGAGTTACTATATTAAGCGCTCATTCAGTCCAGCTCCTGGACATGAATTCGACGTTTGGTTTAAACCCAATGTTGAGGCACGATTGTTACCTGTCCTCGAACAAATAAAAATCTCTGAGTTTTAGTTACGAGAGTTTTTAACCCAGTATAAACCTATTTGATTTTGCTATGACTTCCATCACAAAAGGGAGGGTTTTGTGTCTGTTTACATCCACACCAAGCGTAGCTTTTTTCCTCAGTGATATCGACGATTTTTGGAGCCATTCCTGTGCCTTTGTGGGCACCATCGCAAAAAGGCTGCTTCTGGGATAAGCCGCAAGAGCACCAGGCTTTTTTACCTGGGGTTTCGTGTTGAACATAAGGACCCTTTTTTGCGCATTTGGGTTCACTCATACTGGGTTCTCCTTTAGGGTTTGTAAAAAACTATTCGTATCTAAGAGCCACGATAGGATCTAAAGCCGCAGCTTTTTTCGCGGGCCATAGGCCAAAGAAAATGCCGGTAAGGGCTGAGAAAAGGGTGGCCAAAAGAATAGAAAACATGGAAATCGATGTCGTCCAGTTGGCAAGGAAAGTCAGAGCTAAAGTGATAGAACAGCCCAATAAAATACCAGCTACTCCACCTAAGAGACTGACTACCATCGCTTCAACCAAAAACTGAATCAGAATATCTTTTCTTTTGGCTCCAAGCGCTTTTCTAAGACCTATCTCACGAGTTCGTTCGGTCACAGAAACCAACATGATATTCATGATTCCTATACCGCCAACCAAAAGAGAGATAGCAGCTATCGAGGCCAGTAACCAACTCATGGTACGACTGCTTTCGCTCAAAGCCTCTTGAATGTCCTGCATGTTTCTAATTTGAAAAGCATCGGTTTGAGAAGGGGGAATACGATGGCGTTTTTCGATCAGGCCTTTAATCTGGTCCTGGGCCTCATCCATTTGGTTCAACTCTTTAATTTCAATGTTCACTTGATCCACATAATTTTTTCCCATCAGTCGATACATGGCCGTATTAAGTGGAACCATGATGATGTCATCTTGATCTCTGAAACCATTATTTCCTTTTTCAGGCAGCACCCCAATCACTTGAAAAGGAACTTTATTGATCTTGATATATTCTCCAATGGGATCGACATCGCCAAATATTTCAGCGGCTACAGTCATTCCGATCACTGCTAAGCGCATTCTTTTTTTATCTTCAAAGTCATCGAAGAAACGACCAATCACCGGAACGGAGGCTCTCATTACGGCATAGTTCTCGGTGGTGCCCAAAACCGAAGTGCTCCAGTTTTTATCTCGATAGACCACTTGTCCTTTACCGTTAAGTTCCGGAGCTACAGCTTTTACTGTCGGAATTCCTCTTAGAATCGCTTCGGCGTCTTCAGCGGTAAGTTTAGCCACCGATCCTGTTCCCAAATAAACTCCACCGGATCTAAAAGAACCTGTACGAAGCGTGAGCAGATTTGAGCCTAAGGAAGCTAGCTGTGTCTCAATAGATTTTTGCGCCCCTCGACCCAGGGCTAACATGGCTATCACAGCAGCCACCCCGATGAGGATCCCAAGCATGGATAAGAAAGTTCTGACTTTGTTGGCGATGAGAGATTTAATACCCTCTTTTAAGTGCACCAGAAAATCTAATACGAAAGAAAAAGAGGAGCCCGAAAGCGATTCAGTTTTCGGAATCTCGATGTCTATTGCCGTTTCCGGAGCAGTTCGGTTTTTAATCTGCTCGTCAGACAATATTTTTCCGTCTCTCATTCGGATGATTCGCTTCGCATAATTTGCGATCTCCTCTTCATGAGTGACTAATATCACGGTAATCCCTTTTTGATTGAGACCACAAAGAAGACTCATGATCTCCTTTTCACTTCTGGAGTCTAAGTTTCCAGTGGGTTCGTCAGCCAGCACTATTTTTGGGTTGTTCACAAGGGCTCTTGCAATAGCAACCCGTTGCTGTTGTCCTCCGGAAAGTTCATTTGGCTTGTGACCTTTGCGATTACTTAAACCCACCATATCTAGAAGTTTCTGGGAGCGACTTACATCGACTTTTTTTGCAGAGTAAATTTGCGGAAGGGAAACGTTTTCTTCGGCACTGGTCCGAGCTAAAAGATGAAATTGTTGAAACACAAATCCGATGGTTTTTCTTCGGAGTTGGGCTAGATCATCTTCCGTTAGATTTTTTATTTCCTGTTCATCTAGTCGATAAGTTCCGGAAGAAGGGGTGTCGAGAAGGCCTAAGAGATTCATGAGTGTTGATTTGCCCGAGCCACTAGGCCCCATGATGGCTATGAAGCTTCCCTGCTCAACGGAAAGGGAAACTTCATCCAACGCCTTCAGGGATAGGTCTCCCATCTGGTAAGTCTTACTGAGCTTGGTTATTTCGATCATAGGAATACTTTAGTGGCCTCTGCCGCCTCTTTTGGAACCGCCAAACGGCGATAAGGGGCTAGTAGGGCCGTTTTCTGATTTCTTAGCGATGGAAAGTTTGGGCATCAAAACCGTGTCACCTTCTTTGAGGCCACTAAGAATCTCAACTTTTTTGCCATCGTTAACGCCAACTTCGATGGGGATAATTGTGGGCTCCGATTTTTTATCGTTACTTGCAACAAGCACTTTGTATTTTCCATTTTCTTTTTGAACTGCCGATGCGGGTAGTAATAGGGTTTCCTCTTTTTCGCTTGTTGTAAAAACAACATTGGCGGTCATTCCACTCTTCATGAATTCAGGAATTTCATTTGGAATAATATCGACCAAATATGTGGTTACATTGTTGACCGTTTTTGATTCATAAGCGATGTGAACCACATTTCCTTCCATAGGGTGATCGGCATAGGCATCTAAAGTGACTTCTACTTTTTGCTTTAGCTTAACCTGAGAGATATCGGTCTCATCCACTTGAGCTTTGACACAAAGACGGTCGGACATCACCAAGAGAGCATCCTGGGCTGTGATTGTCTGGCCTGGCTCAACATTTTTCAAAATAATCTGTCCTGCGATCGGGGCAATAAGAGGAGTCGCCTTATAGGCATCCTCCCAATAAGCGAGCTCCTGTTTGCCTTTAGACTTGGCTGTATCTAAAAGGGCCGCTCTTTCGATCGAACTCATCCAAGCAAGAATTTGTCCTTTTTTTGCTGTATGACCCTCCTCCACTAAAATTTTTTCAATTCTCCCTGCGATTGGAGCTTTCACTTCAAGTCTGTTTTCGGGTTGAACAATTCCAGTGCTTAGGATGGTATTTTTAATGTTTCCCTTACTTACTTTCACCTCTTGATAAATAACTTCTCTTTTGTTTTGTTTTGAGAGGAAAAACCAACCGATTCCTATCACGATAAAGATTAGGACCACACTTAGTTTCAATTTGTTGGATGATTTCATGGCAATACACTCTTTCCTTGAGCTTGCTCAAAAGCAGCTTCGGCCAACACCACATCTCTTCGGCTCTGTAGTTCTGTTTTTTGGCGATTGATTAAATCAGTTTCGATGAGATCCCAATCTTCAAAACTCATCAAGCCCGTTTGATATTTCCCTCGGGAAACAATGGCTCTAGCTTCACTCGCTTCGACAAACTCTTTGGCAACTTTTTGTAAACCCATGGCGTCGAGTAAAGCGGCATGAGTTTGTTGTAGCTTAGCCAAAATCACATTGTCGGCGTTTGTTTTTAAAAGATCGGCCCTGTGGGCTTCAGCATTGGCACTTTGATAGTTAAAAATGTTTTGTCCCCCTGGGAAAAAGGGGAAGGCAATCGAAACTCCGACGGACCAGCGTTTGGTGTCGGGAGGGAAATTGGACCCGACTTTCGAGTAAGAACCCTGAAGAGAAATTTCGGGAAAAAAATCTCCCCGCGCAATTAGGGAATCGGCTTCAGCGACTTGCCATTGGGCTTCAGCTTGCCGATAGTCTGGAGTCTCATGAACCCATTTTTTAAAATCGGGATGAGGTTCGACGGGATTCCAAGTTAAGCTGCCTGAAATATCAAAGTCTAAATCGGTTGAACGGCCTAAAACTCTCGCCAAATTTAATTTTGCAACTTCCGTGGCTCTTTGAATTTGCTGATTTTCAAATAGGGCCTGTTCTAAAGAGGCCTTGCTGAATAGAAAAGAGCCTTTATTTTCTCTTCCCCCTTCGTAACGAAGTTTGACCATTCTCATATTGTCCTGCCTACGTTTTACAATCGAAGCGGACAAGTTGAGTTGTTCCTGATTGTAAAGAAGCGAAGCGAATGTACTTTTGAGTTCTCCGCTAAGCCTTGCTCTCGTGAGTTCTTGATTGGCTTGGGTTAGGGTTATTCCCCGATTAGCTTTAGTGACTTTGTAATAATCCTTAAAACCTGAAAAAAGGGATTCGGTCGCAGTCACCCCTAAACTATAGTGGTCTCGGAGAGTGGAATTGCCATCAAGTGTCAAACTCGAATTTCCGTGGGTGAGTCCGGCATTGGCCGAAAGCTGAGGAAAAAAGCCGCTCCAAGAGGCCCGCTTTTTTGCTTCTGCCGAATAAATAGCCTCATGGGTTGAGTTTAATTCAGGATTTCGAGCCCTAAACTCACTAACGCACTGCTCCCAAGTAAGAACGGATTTAGCTTTGGCTTGCTGCGTAACGCAAAGAAATACGACTGAGAGGCCAACTGAAAGTTTGATGATTGGTGATTTCATAATTCATGTAGGACCTTTTAATTATAGATGAAAAAAGAGGTCACCTCTATCAGTTCTTTCTTGTCGACTTTGACGGTACTGATTAAAGTGAAAACTGATAAAAAAGTCATTTTTGTTGGTTTAACCACTCTTAAAATTAAGGGAGTTTCATGCGTTACTTACTGATTCTTGTCTCTTCGTTATTGTTTGTTTCTAGTTGGGCCAGTGCCGGTTTAGTGATCAATGCTGCCGAAATTGGAATTGGAAAATTTCATCGCTACGACAACAGCGTGCACCCTTACGAAAGCAGCAATGCTTGGACTCCCTATATTCTACCTGCTGATGCCGATCTTAAAACTCCGATAGTCATGGAAAATGCGGATCATTCTATCACCGTTTTCTTTTCAACTTTGGAAGAGCTGCTAGGAAAAGTGGCTCAAATCAGTAATGAAAGAAACGAAGAGGTCAGTGTTTTAAATTTCAATGCTCACGGACTTCCCGGGGGAATGTGGTTTCCGGTCAACGAAGGTTTAAAAAACAGTTTTGAGTGTTGGCAGTGGAATGCAGCCGCAACAGGAAGTGATAAAGCAAATTACGATCAATACTACTCTCCCGTTTCCAAACAAGATGTATTGAAAATCAGAGAGTTCTCTCAAAGTGGAGGAGGAATTCCTTGCGTGACTGGCCTTAATCAGTGGAAAGCAGTTTTAGGAAAAATGCCTGCGGTGAAAACAGCCTTTGCGAAAAATTTAAGAATCAATCTTCTTTCGTGTGTTGTGGGACTTGGTCCAGTCGGAGATAAATTCATGACCGGACTTGGAGCTTTGTTGAGTGACAGTGATCAAGTTCAGCTGCGTTCGTCCCTTTATTTTGGTTTGGGAGATTGGTCGATGCCCGAAGGAATGGGGTTCTGGGATTACCAAACTGACGAACAGCTGACCCATGACAACTCTATTTACGGTGTGAATCGTAAAGACAGAGAGATCATGCAAAAAGGAAAAATGAGAGTGACTGCTCTTGTGAAAGGTTCTTGGCAATCCACTGTTCTTGAAGAACAAGATTTCATGACTCTAGATCGGGATAGTTCAGACCTATCTCAAGCCAAATGGGGAAAAGAATCTTTCTCCCGTTGGTCCAAGAAACCTGAATCTATCCGTATTCCTGGCACTGCAGTTTACGAATCGGTTAACTAAACGATTTTAATATCGATACAAGTCTTGGGGTGATGGTGTTTTCCACACCCCTTGGCTTGGAAAATTGGTTCCAGAGAAATATACCTGACGAATCTCAACAAAAGCACCGCTGCTCACACCCGCTTGTTCCCAAGGGTAGGGAGATTGATCATTTTCCTGCGATGTAACCCTTCGATTGTAGCACCGAAGGCTATTTCCCAGGGAGTTTCCCTGCCTGTCGTAGTTTCCTGTTATTGCAAGATAGTATTCCATCTTCTGATCGTTCGAACTGTAATTGTTTGCACAGAGACCTTGAAGAACTTGAGCAGGATCTTTTCGGATACCGATCACATACCTTCCATCGGCATAGCGCCCGGCCAAAATAGGACTTTCATCCAACATCTGCTCCAGGCTATTGAAGATCTCGCCGTGTTGAGCGACTACTTCCGTAAAAGGGGTTTTACGAATCGAGGCTCCCAATGAGGACGGTCGTTTTCTTGGGAAGTTAATAATCTGCTGTCTTGTTAAATTAGGTGCGTAGGATTTTAAAACCGCAACAACGCCTGTGAAATAAGCGGCAGCATTCGAAGTACCTGTGGATGACTGTCCGTTTGAAAAACTGGCTATCGAGTTTTCTAAAACAACTTCAGGCTTTACTCTACCATCCAAAGTAGGGCCTACAGCCGAAAAAGGAGCCAAATCGCCGACTGTAATCACATTTGGATTATCGGCAGGCACCATGATCTCTTCACCTTTAGTGGCATCGAGAAACTCGATTGCATCTACCATTTTTTTCTTTTCGTTATCTTGAACGGGCGGACGCTCCGGAATAACCACGATTCTTACTCGCGAACTAGATGTGAAATTGCGACTTTTTGCTTTAACAACGATACGGTAGTAACCGTTTCTGTTTTTCGAAAACTCGTAATTAATTCTTTCTCTAGCGAGAAAAGTTTCCCCATCTTTTAGTCCTTCTTTTTTTAGAACCTGTTTCAATTCGCTTTTAGCGACTTCATTATTGTTTTCATCGTAAACGAAGAGATCTAAATCCTGATCGGTTCCGGAATCCTCTTCGGTAGCGTTGGAATTCCAAAGCAAAATAACTTGTGCTTTGTTTTCATCTAGCCGACTTTTTAAGCGAAGCTCAGTGGTTTGGTTAAAAGAGACTCGGTTATCAGATCCAATCGATTGGAGTGTCCCGTTAAACACATGGCCACCGTAGTTTCCTGCAGCGTTGATCCATACGATGCCTGCTTGGGTTGCTTGATTGACGATGTCGTTTAAGAAACCGGCACCGTCGAAGTTTCCACAGCATTCCCTATTTTGACTGTAAAGAATAAGATCGACCTTCTTTTCAATCGCATATCTTACAGCTCTTCGGAAGTTGGTTATTCCGTTTCCATTGAGAAGATAAAATTTAGGACCTTGGGAATTAGCTCCCGTGACTCCCCAAACAATTTGGGCCATCAATTTGCCGTGTTCGGTGGCAATGGGAGGCTGCACGTAGTCGGGATCGCCTAAATTGTATTTAGCGATCATATCCTTTGGGTAAGCCATGACTAGCTCCGCAGAGCTGGGAAGTTGCCCTTTGGCGGTATCAAAGCCTTCAAATCCGTTGTCGATCACGGCGATTTTTAAATTGCCCAGTTCGTTGCGATATTCATATTGATCTAATCCGAAAAATTTTCGGATCTCAGATATGTTTTCAAGTACGCTAGCTGCACGAGCTTTAGGCGTTGTTAGCGCCAATCCCACTAAAGCCAAAGTTAAGAACAATCGAACAGTTTGGGACATTTGTTTTACCATTGCCATTGGACCTCCGATTGAATTTTACAGGTCCAGTTTCCTGAAGCCTCTTGCACCTGACCGGACCGATTGGTCATCGAGAAACATCTAAAAGAAGCGTTCATCTGCCAGTCATCTAAAGTGTAGTTGATTTGGCAGGTGGGTTTGTAATAAGCGCTGGGATTGTGTTGGAGCCTAAAGGTTCCATTTGTTTTGTCGGAGTCGACAGCAATTATAAAACTGTCCTCTCCAGGATTGGCTACAACCTCGTAGCTTCTTGAAGCATAGGAGTCGCTTAAATCGACACGTCCCATTCTAACCGAAAGTGTGGCTCCACTGGAGGTATCATTAAAGATGATAACCGTTTCGTTTCGTTCTTTGTCGCTAACGCAACTTACGTTGTGTTCGTTTACAAAACTTCTTTCAAGAGATCCTAATCGGAACGAGGCTCTAGCTGGGATCGCTGGGCCGCTTTCATAGGCATACCCGTTGGGGTTGTCACTTTCATAAGGGTCATGCCCCCCACCGCAAGAGACCAATACCCCGAACATTAGAATTGCAATGATTCGTTTCAACATAGTTTTCCCTGAAAGTTTTTAAAGTCTGGGCAATATAAGGTAATTGAGATTTCTGTCTAGATGCAAAGTTCGTCACTGTAGCCAAAAAATCAAAATAAATAAGTAAATTCAATAATTTGCAGATCTTGGTGTTTCGGGCTAAACCCCCTGTTTTATTGCGCGACGCAGAATAAAAGTGGGTTCTTATCAAAAAATTGATGGATATATTTTGCTAGCAGTAGTATGGAACGGCAGGTGCATTAATTGTAAGAGAAATCCAGTGGGATACGGTTTTGTTTTTCTGGAGTTCTTTTTTGGAGGTAATTTTATGAAAATGGTTAAATGGATGCAAACAGCATTGGTTGCAACGGCTTTCATCGTCGCTTCTAACGGTGTTGCTGATCAAATTGATAACGAAGCCAAAGAAGCAGCTTTAGTTGCTCCTAAAGGCATGTTGGTAAAAGTTAACCCTGAAACTAAAACTGTTGAAGTTTTCCGAGTTAACAAACTTAACGACAGCATTAAGTCAAAAGATGCTGTAGGCAGCGTAGTTGATTCCGCTATTAACGAAATCGACGTTCCTGCTAATAAAGTTGCTGAGTTCAAGCTTTCCAACAAAGAATTGGATAAAGATAGCTCAACAGAAGCTTGGTACTCCTATTGGTATGGATACAACTACCGCTGGAACAACTGGGGTGGATACTCTCCTTACAACTATAACTGGTATAACCCATTCTACAGCGCTGGGTACTTCAACTACGGATATAACTACAATTACTATTATAATTGGAGCTATTCCTACCGTAACTGCTATTACGGCTGGTACTGGTAATAGTTTAAGAATTGTTATTTAGAAAAGCGGGTAGCCCATAAGGTTACCCGCTTTTTTTATTTCTATCTTTTTTTACTCCAAATCGACTTCATCCACTTTTCGATGTCCTTCGCCTCTGTCGGAATATTTTGGGAGAGATTTTTATAGCCTTTTTCCGTGACGACGATGTCATCCTCGATTCGAATGCCAATGCCCCGGTATTTGGCTGGTACCGTGAGATCATCGGTTTGAAAATAGAGACCTGGCTCAACAGTTAAAACCATGCCTGATAAAAGTTTTCCATATTTATAGTTTTCGGCCCGTGCTTGGGCGCAATCGTGAACATCAATTCCCAACATATGACTTACGTTGTGAAGCGAATATCTTTTATAAAATTGATTTTCGTCCCTAAGAGCCTCCTCAGC
>Ga0136644_10003900_pt1 | contig 11100 bp, 10 predicted proteins | sample C_130820_EF_Meta_FD_94780 | JGI IMG/M metagenome (GOLD analysis project Ga0136644, IMG submission 94780) | Freshwater microbial communities from Lake Croche, Canada to study carbon cycling - C_130820_EF_MetaG (v2) (version 2) | ecosystem: Environmental > Aquatic > Freshwater > Lake | place...
CACCTGCATTATTTTTAGGTCTCCATTGTTGAGCGCCAGCTGGACTTTTTGTAAGCTCCCATTCGTAGCCAAAAAGGTTTTCGAAGTAATTGTTGCTCCATTTAGTTGGTGTTGTAGTCCAAGCACCTTCAAGTCCGCTGGTGATGGTATCTCCACCATTTCCGGTACCGAAAGTATTCTTCCAACCTTGACTTTGTTCTTCGATGCTAGCAGCAGCAGGTTCTGGTCCTACGTGTTTGCTAGGATCAGCAGCGCCATGTGTTTTTCCAAATGTATGTCCACCAGCGATAAGCGCTACAGTTTCTTCATCGTTCATCGCCATGCGACCAAACGTTTCGCGGATGTCGCGTGCAGAGGCAAGCGGGTCAGGGTTACCGTTAGGTCCTTCTGGATTAACGTAAATAAGTCCCATTTGAACAGCAGCCAACGGATTTTCCAAATCGCGATCACCAGAGTATCTTTTATCATCCAACCATTTTCCTTCAGAGCCCCAGTAGATATCTTCTTGAGGTTCCCAAACATCTTCGCGTCCGCCAGCGAAACCAAATGTTTCGAATCCCATAGATTCTAATGCGCAGTTTCCGGCAAGAATCATTAAATCTGCCCAAGATATTTTGTTGCCATATTTTTGTTTGATCGGCCAAAGGAGTAAACGAGCTTTATCAAGATTTGTATTATCAGGCCAGCTATTTAATGGTGCAAAACGTTGTGTTCCTGCACCGGCGCCACCGCGACCATCTGCAATACGGTAAGTACCCGCACTGTGCCAAGCCATTCTAATAAAGAAAGGACCATAATGCCCGTAATCGGCAGGCCACCAATCTTGAGAAGTGGTCATTACATCGTTGATGTCTTTTTTTAATGCATCTAAATCAAGTGATTTAAAAGCTTCGGCATAATTAAAATCTTTATCCATTGGGTTGGAAAAAGAACTGTGTTGGCGAAGGATATTTAATTTCAATTGATTGGGCCACCAGTTATGATTTCTGGTACCGGCACCAGCTGATTGCTTAAGGATTGCACCTGAAAAAGGGCATTTGCTTTCATTATTTTCCATGTTGTATATTTTAAAATTTAGTGCGAAAATAGTTAAGTTTTACGTGCAAAAAAGTAAAAATGTTTAAAAATAGTTGGGTTGTTGATTGGTATCAAAAATTAGAAAGAGGAGGATTAAACAAATTGGTGTAGAAAGGTTTTGAACTGAAGAAAATTATGGTGAAACTGAATAAAAATAAGTGAAAAAAGAGGTGGTTGAGGTTGGAGGAAATTAATTTTAAAATAATAAAAAAGGCAATAAAGTTCGGTTTTATTCAGAACTTATTTAAATTTACAAAGGGACCAAATGAGAGTGTTAGGAAAGAGACAACCTTTAAAAACAATAAAACGACCATAGAAAAATGGTTGCGTAAAAATGGATATATAGATTAATGAAAACACATTTTGATATAGAAAAGATTGTAGAATTGGGCATAATCACCAATGAATTGGATTATGAAAGGGCGTTAATTGCGGATAGAAAATTAAGGCTACTTGGGAAGGAAGAGGTACATTTTAAAAATCTAAGAAAAAAATTACGCGGCATCATTGAAAAGTATGAAAACAAGGAATGGAGTTTTGTTGAAAGCATTGATGCTAATAAACTTTTAGAAAGCGAGAAAGCAGAAAAAGTAGCCGAAATAGAAAGACAATTTTTAGAGACCAGAAAAATAGAAATCAGAAAAAAACTAAAAGCGCTTGAATTGACTCAAGAAAATCTAGCTTCAATATTAGGTCATAAAAGCAAGACGCACATGTCGGAATTAATGAATGGGATAAAGCCATTTACGATAAGGGATTTAATTATTATACATCAACTATTAAAAATAGAAATATCAACGTTGATACCTACATTTCTTTCAAAAGAAGAACAGATTAAGATAAATAAAGCTGTTGAAAAATTAGATAAATCAAAAGGGGTAAGGATTGGGTATTTGTGATGAGATGGCCACAACGATTTGCTAAATAATGTTGCGGCATTATACCGATTAGACATCTGAAAAGATGCAATAAAATTGTCACAATCACCTACCAAATACATATTGTATAAAAACCGTGGTATAAATACTATTCTCTTTTTTATAAAAAAAATTATGGTGGAGCTGAATAAACTTTAGTGCCAAAGAGGAGTGGATAAAAAAACGAAAATTACATTTGGTTAAAAAAATGAAAGTACCAACCAATTGGAAAATTTCGATCATTAACATTGATGGAAAAAACAAAATAAGTGTGCAATTTGAAAAGCGAATAGATTGGATAATAATGATTAGAAAAATATCGGGAGCGGAATGGAATTATCGATTAAGGAGTTGGTTAATTACAGACAATGACGTAAATAGAGAAAAGTTTGGGTTACAAAAAGTTGATCACGTGAAGGGATCTATCACAAATAATGAGCGGTTAGAAATTGAAGTACAAAATGGGCTGAATAAGATGATTGATTTGATGAGAATTAAAAGATATAGTGAGTGTACAATAGACAGTTATACGAAATGTTTGCAAGTATTTTTTAGTTATTTTCCAAAGAAAAAAATAAGTGAGATAACGAATAATGATGTGGTAAAATTCAACACAGAATATGTGTTACAAAAAAAGTTGTCGGCGTCATATCAGTCTCAGTTTATCAATGCGCTAAAAATAATGTATGGTCAGGAGTTGGAAAAATCTTTAGAAATAGAAAAGTTAATGCGTCCACAGAAACCATTTCAATTGCCCAAGGTAATCAGTGAGGAAGAGGTATCGATGATAATTAATGCTTGCAAAAATATTAAACACAAGTCGATGATAAGTTTAATTTATAGTGCGGGATTAAGAAGAGGTGAATTATTGAATTTGAAGATGGAAGACATTGACAGCAAGCGTATGATGATATTGATAAAAAATGGCAAGGGGGCAAAAGATAGAATGGTACCATTATCGCCATTAATTTTGGATATGTTGCGAAAATATTATGAGATGTACAAACCAGTAATGTATTTGTTTGAGGGACAGTTTGGGGGCAAGTATTCGGAACGGGCGATTGAGTTGGTAATAAAAAAAGCAGTGCTTGATGCTGGGATACAAAAAAACATTAATTTGCATATGTTGCGTCATAGTTATGCCACACATTTGTTAGAAGCTGGAACTAACTTGAGGTATATTCAAGAATTATTGGGACATCAAAGTCTGAAGACAACGCAGATATATACGCATGTAAGTAGTTTGGCATTGAGTAAAGTGATAAGTCCTTTTGATCGATTAAAAATAAATAAATAAAAATAACCCGTAATGAATTATTCTTCAGGCATCGCCTATCTAGATTTAAATGATGGGGAATGTGTAGATAAGAGAAATTAACTGCGGGTATAAGGGAGTTATGTGCAACCCTACAAGACCGAAAAGTCAACATTAAACCTTTGACAATTTTCAGAGTAATATAGAAGTCAAATTTTAAAATAAGAATATGAAAAAATCATTACTTCTATTAATTGGCTTTTTAGCCTTTAATTATTTACAAGCTCAGCCTGTCTTATATAATGGACCTACCTCCTTATTGGCTAATATATCAGGGCAATTTTCAAGTGTTCAATTGCCCATAGGTGTGACTGTTAATTGGACTATTTCAGGAACAGGGGCAAGTATTCAAGGCTCGTCTACAAATGAACTTGTGTTTTATAATGTAGCGACTTCTCCTATAATCTTAACAGCTACTTTGTCTAATAGCACATCATATTCTGTCACAATTCCAGTTTACCAGCAGGGGTCTACTTTGTATGAAGGCACTAGAACCATGGCAAACGGAACTAGAATGTATCCTATTTTCCAACTTTTACGTGGGGAACGTTTTAAAATTAAACCAATTAATTATACAGGAGCAGCACCTCATTTAACTTTAATAGATTATCAAGGGAGGTACTTTACAGATGGGGATTCTATAGATTTTAGAGCACCAATAAGAGGAAGTTACTATATTATTGTTCAAGCAAATTCTGGAGGGCAACTACAAGTTGAAGGTATCAGACAATATATTCCTCCAACAGGAGGAATAAATCTAACAACCGCTTTTACTCCTGATAATTGCTCGGTTGGAAATTTAGATTTTACAATTGACAGCACAAACAATATGACAGGGGCTGAATCTATGGTTACACTTGGTAATAAAGTTGTAACCTGTTGGTATGACTTCAACTTAAAGAAAACTGTTATAAAAGCTTATCAAAATGACTTGTTACAATGGACTTGGTTAAGCAATGAAAATGAATATCTAAGGACAATTACTGCTGACCAGAATTTTGGTATATCAGGTATCGGTAGCAGTGGCGGTGCTTTAAGAAGTGAAGATAGCGTACTGGTTATAAAATTAAACAGCAATGGCGTTTTACAAACACGAACCGAATTTGGAACAAATAATGGGATAGATTATGGCTATGGAATTTCTTTTCTGAATGACGGCTCTTTGATGGCGACAGGTTTTACAGAAGGTAATTTTCCCACTACATCAAGCAGTGGTCAATTGGATGCATTTGCTGTTCACATTTCCGCAAGCGGTATTATTTTAAATACATTACAATACGGAAGTTCAGGTGATGACCGAGTTTTTGCAAGTAGAACTTTAACCAATGGCAATGTTTTATTATTTGGCGATACCGAAGGTCAAATAGGCGATACGGGCAGTCCGTTTGGTTCACACGATATTTTTGTTACAGAAGTTTCTCCCAATTGTGTAAGGCTGAACAATACCCAATATGGATCTAATGAAAATGACCTTGCTTTCGATGTAGTTGTTGAACCCTTGAGCGGGGATATTTTTATTACAGGTATGACGATTGGCGAAATGGTTTCAGGTATTGGAAATCCCGATAAAGCACAGGTCTATACTGCTCGTATTAATAAAACTACTAAAAGTATTGTTTGGCTAAAACAATTAGGCCCTACCGAGGGGCAGTCGGGAGAAAGTATTGCTCTATATCCCAATGGAATTGGCACTATTTTTTACACCAATGGTAGTTTTGTGGGTGCCAACAATAATAGTTTAGGTACAAACGTATCAAGCGAAGATATGGTGGTGGCTTTGTTTGATTTCAATGGAAACATAGATACAATTTTCCAGTTTGACCAAACTTTAGAAAGAATTTTTGCCAGGGCTATAACTTTTGAAGGTTCCAATATTTATGTTTTAAGAGACCATGTTTACGCAGCTAATAAACCAACGTCCACAACTACTTTTGATCGATTTGGAAATCTATTTTCTTTAAATACCGGAATTCAAGAAGAATTATCAAGTAACTGGATGTTATTTCCAAATCCATTTATTCAATATATAAAAATAAAAAACACATCGGGACAAGAGAATTACCAGTTGTATAACGCATCAGGTCAAATAATTTGGATAGGAAAAAATATTGAGCAACAAAATTTTTCATACTTACAAAATGGAATTTACTTTTTGAAGGTTTCTACACAAACTGGACAGCAAACTCTTAAATTAATTAAGCAATAGACAATGACAGAAATAAGGGCAGCACATAACACGGGTTTGGCAAAAGTGGCGGTTCAGTGCTCCGAAGACACATTTGTGGTTAATCAAAGTTTGGTTCTCCGCATCAACATTTGTGGTGAAAATCGCCACCTTCGCCAAGCCCGAAACCGTTAGCATAAATTTTTAAACGAGACGAAAATTGAAAATAATGTTTCATTATAACGAAACCTTTATTACCTTTGTTTTTTAAGAAAAAGTACTAAATGGACAACAAATTTGAAATCGTTTTATTGGCAGAAGCATTTGAATTTTTAAAGTCGCTTGACATAAAGCATTCCAATAAAATACTTTTTAATATTAGAAAATCTCAACAGAAAAAAGACCCTGAACTTTTTAAAAAATTGACAGATGAAATTTGGGAGTTTAGAACTTTATATCAAGGATTACAACATAGAATGTTAGCATTTTGGGACAAGACAGACAATAAAAATACATTAGTTATTTCGACACATGGCTTTATAAAAAAACAAAGTAAAGTTCCAGAGAATGAAATATCTAAAGCAGAAACTCAACGAAAAAAATATTTTCAAGACAATTTAAAAAACACGAAATGAAAACTTACACTTTAGACGAAGTACAAGACAAAATAATTGGCAAGAAAGGAACACCAAACAGAGAAAAATTTGAATACGAACTTCAAATGGATTTAATTGGTAAAGCCATTAAAGAAAGCCGACAAGAACGCAAATTGACACAAGAACAATTAGGCGAATTGGTTGGAGTTCAGAAAGCACAAATTTCAAGACTTGAAAGCAATGCAAGTAATGTAACCATGGACACTTTGATGAAAGTATTTACAGCTTTAAAAGCAAAAGTGAAACTACAAATTGAATTACCAAACGCAAAATTTAACGTAGCAAGATAAAACTTCTGCTAACAGCTTGCAAGCACCATAACCCTGCCGCAACTTTAATCAACTAACCCATCAAGCGAAAATGACAAATATTGACATTCAAAAGGTAACGCTTAAAAACATTGACCAATTGCAAAAAATTGGCAGACAAACTTTTTTTGAAACTTTCTCCTCTGGAAACACAGAAGATAACATGAAGAAATATCTTGAAGAAGAATTGTCTATCACAAAATTGACAACTGAACTTAACGACAACAACGCTGAGTTTTATTTTGCAAATCATGACGAAAAAGTAATTGGTTATTTAAAATTAAACTTTGGACAATCTCAAACAGAGCTGCAAGATGATAAAGCACTTGAAATTGAACGTATTTATGTTTTAAAAGACTATCAGGGAAAAAGTGTTGGACAAATTCTTTACGAAAAAGCAATACAAATAGCCAGAAAAAAATGCGCTGAATATATTTGGTTGGGTGTTTGGGAAGAAAACGAAAGCGCGATAAGCTTTTACAAGAAAAACGGTTTCGTTGAGTTTGACAAACACATTTTCAAATTGGGCAATGACGAACAGTCCGACATAATGATGAAATTAAAACTGAACTATTGACGAGCTAAAATGTTAGTTACAAAAAACATCCGAAAATCTCATCACTGACAAGTATACCCACCATCAACAGAATAAAGGCTTCCCGTTATAAAACTAGCTTCATCCGAAAGTAAAAAACAAACCACATTAGCTACTTCATAAGGTTGTGCAATTCTATTGATGGGTTGTGCTTTTTTAAGCGAATCGAGGATGGTATCTTTTTCCAAATTTGTCCTTTTAATAAATCCTTCTACGGCATTATGAAGCAATGGCGTTTCAATGGTTCCGGGACAAATACAGTTTACCCTAATATTGTGTTCAGCATAATCAATTGCCGTGCTTTTTGTAAGTTGACCAATGGCTCCTTTTGTTAATCCATATGCAGCGCTTTTTCCTTTACCAATTATTGATTGATCTGAACCCATCAACACGATACTTCCTTTACTTTGAATCCTCATGTATGGAAGTACAGCTTTTAAGGTATAAAAAACACTTTTTAAATTAACGGAAAGTACATGTTCAAAGTCTTCGATTTTTGTTTCTTCAATATTTCCAACAAGGTGAATACCTGCATTAGCAAACAATAAATCCAATTTCTGATGTTTTTTAAAAATCTGATCAACAGATTGCTTTACGCTTTCGAAATTACTTACATCACAATGAATATAAAATTCATCATTAGGCTCATCATTAAACAAATCTAAATTATAAACAAGCGCACCTTTTTCACGTAATTTCATTTTGGTTGCTTGTCCGATGCCAGAGCTAGCGCCTGTTATTATGGCAATTTTACCTTCTTGTTGCATAAAATGTTGTTTTATAAGTTTCAGTTTTTAAATGGCAAATGTGCATTTAAATTTAATTGTTGGCAAAAGTTTTTATGGACAAATAAAATATAATAAGGCATTGCAGACCATTTTGATTATCTTTTATGTTTGGGATATTCGTTTAGACTAAAGCATGATGTTTTTTATATAATAACAAAAATACACCACGAGTATTTTAAACTAACTTTCCTCACAATTGAATATACATTTATGAAAGAGAAATCACTTCCTTTTAAAAATTCAAAAACCAGTAAAATGGTTTTTATCTTAAGCATAATTGCGTCAGGATATTGGTGGCTGGCAAAGGGAATAAATGTATATAGCAATGCTTTAGTTGTTGCAATTTTTGAGTTGCTGTGGCTTCCAGTTTTAGGGATGTTGTTTTTATTGCCAATTATAGCGCTGATTTTTTTGGTAAAAGAAAGGGTTAATTTGAGATCACTTTATATCTATTCTATTCTCATTGGTATGGCAACTATTTTTTGTATGATTTTTAGTAAATAAGTGAGCTGTATTTAAAATCGACAAAACAAGCTAAATAAAAAAGCAAATTTTTTTTCAAAAAAAAGAGAACATATATCTCAAGCTACAATTAAATCAGACTCATTGATTTTAAATAATGCCATGAAGAAGATTAAACGGAGAAAAAATGAAAAACATGTAAACATTTTAGTTTCATTAATTTTAACTATTGTAATAATCTAATCACTCAATTAATGAAAAAGAATAAAAATTTGAAAGGATTTTTAATAAGTTTGATATTTTTATTGCCTATTTTTCTACCAAATATTGTTTCTGATAAAGTTGCTTTAAGAAATTATCAATGCTTTATTTTGGGAAATTATTTTTCTTTGGCTTTAATGCTCATATATTTTAGATTTAAAAAAGTGTAGAAAAATAGTAATGATAAAAATGACAAAATTATTAATGAGCATTTTATTTCTACTGTTGTATTCAACTATAATTGCACAAGAAAATACAAACATAAAAATTATTGAAAAGCCCATTGTATATAATAAAGAAAGGGAAAAATTAAGTGTTGCGTATTTAAAAGAACGACATGGTATCATTCAAGAGAACGCAACTATTGTACCTAAAATAATTGTGTTGCATTATACAGCTGGGGGAAACATAAACAGCAATTTTAATTATTTTAATGCGGTTGAAATTGAACATGCAAGAAAGCTAAATAAAGATCAGAGTAAGTTAAATGTGTCTGCACATTATTTAATTGATAGAGATGGAACCATATACCACTTAGTGCCCGACACCTTATTTGCAAGGCATACCATTGGATTAAATTATTGCGCGATTGGCATTGAAAATATTGGTAGTAAAGAATCGCCGCTCACCAATCAACAAGTTTTAGCCAATTCAAATTTGATTCGATATTTATCTAAGAAGCATCAAATCGAATATGTGATTGGACATAGCGAATATATAAATTTTAGAAAATCCAATCTTTGGAAAGAAACCAACAGTAACTACATTACATACAAAGCCGACCCTGGTGATCAATTCTTAATTGACGTAAGAAAATTAATAACAGATTTAAAACTTAAGTATCAACCTTAAATGTTGTAATATAATCTGCATTTAAAATTTTCAACTCGATTTACGCATCCAATATCGGCATCAACCATTTTGTGGTTTCTTCAATGGTCATTCCTTTTCGATTTGCATAATCTATTACTTGATCATTTTCAATTTTTCCAACGCCAAAATATTTACTTTCGGGATGTGCAAAATACCAACCGCAAACTGATGATGCAGGATACATAGCTAAAGACTCTGTAAGATGAATGCCCGTATTTTCTTCGCCACCAAGCAATTCAAACAATTTATATTTTTCGGTATGATCGGGGCAAGCTGGATATCCTGGAGCCGGACGAATGCCTGAATATTTTTCGTGTATTAAATCTTCGTTAGATAATTCTTCATTTTGTTCATATCCCCAAAATTCGGTTCTTGTTTTTTTATGCATTAATTCTGCAAAAGCTTCTGCCAATCTATCTGCTAGCGCTTGTAAAATGATTTTATTATAATCGTCTAGGTTGTCTTCAAATCGCTTGATGTGCGTTTCTATTCCTTGAATGGTTACAGAAAATGCACCGATGTAATCTTTATGATTTGGATGGATAAAATCTGCCAACGATAAATTGGGTTGTCCTTCGGCTTTTTTAATTTGTTGTCTTAAAAATTCTAAACGAATATTGGTACCCGTTATGTTAACGCTATCTGCTGCCGATTTTTCAACTTCCCAAAAACCAACGGTTGCTTTTGCAGAAAGCCATTTCTCTTCAATGATTTGATTTAATAAAGTTTGTGCATCATGATATAATTTAGTGGCTTCTTTACCAATAATTTCATCTTCTAAAATTGCTGGAAATTTTCCGTGCATTTCCCATGCAATGAAAAATGGTTGCCAATCGATGTATGTTGCAATTTCTCCTAGATCATAACTATCAAAAACTTTATTTCCTGTAAATGTTGGCTGAACTGGAACGAAGTTTTCCCAATTTATGACAGTACTATTCTTTTGCGCCTCATTAAATGGCAATAATTTTTTTGCCGTTTTTTTATTTCCAAAATCTAGTTTTAGTTTTTCGTACTCCGTTTTTATTTCTCCTAAAAAACCGATTTTAGAATCTTTATTAAGCAAGTTTCCTGCAACGGTTACACTTCTAGAAGCATCAAGCACATGAACTACGCCATGTTCAAATTCTGGTGCAATTTTTACAGCCGTATGCATTCTACTGGTGGTAGCACCTCCAATTAATAAAGGTTTGTTTATTTTCAAACGCGTCATCTCTTTTGCAATGTGCACCATCTCATCCAATGAAGGTGTAATCAATCCACTCAATCCGATAATATCAACATTATGCTTTTGCGCTTCCGTTAATATTTTATCTGCAGAAACCATTACACCCAAATCTATAATCTCATAACCATTACATCCCAATACCACTCCAACAATATTTTTACCAATGTCATGCACATCACCTTTTACAGTTGCCAACAATATTTTTGCCGGTCCTTTTTCATCTGCCTGATTAAAATCGCCCGCAGCTTTATTGTTTCTTCTGTCTTCTTTTTCTTGTTCGATAAATGGCGTTAACACTGCTACCGCTTTTTTCATTACGCGCGCACTTTTTACAACCTGAGGTAAAAACATTTTACCTGCGCCAAATAAATCTCCAACGATATTCATGCCATCCATTAACGGTCCTTCAATTACATCTAATGGCTTTGGGTATTTAAGTTTTGTTTCTTCTGTATC
>Ga0136644_10003901_pt1 | contig 11097 bp, 24 predicted proteins | sample C_130820_EF_Meta_FD_94780 | JGI IMG/M metagenome (GOLD analysis project Ga0136644, IMG submission 94780) | Freshwater microbial communities from Lake Croche, Canada to study carbon cycling - C_130820_EF_MetaG (v2) (version 2) | ecosystem: Environmental > Aquatic > Freshwater > Lake | place...
CATCTGCTCTAAATATACCTTTTTCATCTAATTTATTTACATATAGGTTTGATTCTTGTATAAGATACGAAACTCTACGTAAATAATCAACTTGGTATTCTATGACATCTTCCTGCTTGGTTACCTTGTTGTTTAAATTCCAAATAATAAAAATAGCAACTGCCAATAAAATCGATAGAATTAAAATAATTGTTTCCATTTTAAATATTTTTTACTAAGTTCATTAATCCCTCTGAAGCGTTAACTGTTTTACCTGTACTTGCTTTAGTCTTTTCTGTTTTATTCTCTGTAGAACCTCCTTGGTTTTTCCAAGCATCATATTCAATTTTAGAAGCTAGGAAATCTGCATTGTGTAGGATATATACTAAGTTAGTTTTAAATTTAGCATCAGGACTAAAAGACATATAGTAAGGTTTATTTACATCATCATATAATCCATCGTGTAATTTAATAGCTAAGTATTCTCTCTCAGTTAGAGGTATTCCGTATTGTTGTAAGGTAAAAAGAGAACGGTCTTGAATAAGCATGAAAGTTAAATCCTTATTAGGAGTATACATTTCATTTAATTTATCTTGTCTCCATTTATCTGTCTGTTGAATATAGTTAGGTTTTCCTTTAGAACCTATTTTACCTAAATCATGATTGAGAGCAGCAAATACTAACTCTTCATCGGTAAAATCAATAGAGGTTCCCATTTCCTCCCAAAGAGCTTTAGTTTTTAAAGCACAATGAACAACACGGTTAACATGGTCAATATACCCTCCAGGAAAAGCATTATGATAAAAAGTCTTACCCGAAGCAGGAGCCATAATCATTTCATCGGACAGGTCAAGGTAAAGAGCTTTTAACTTCTCTTTACGTTCACCTGTTATAAAAGTATCTACTATTCTAAGATGCTTTTCCCAATTTTTTTCTATTTGTTCTGCCGAAAGATTCATTAGTCTTGTGATTCGGTATTTAATAAAGTTCTCATATCTCCTATTTTTTCCAATAACTCTTCTATCTTACTATAAGCTATTGATTGTTCATTTCTATGAATATGATACCCTACCATTTTTACTTCTGCTTCGAATTTTTCTAATTTTTTTCGAATAAATTTTTATTTCTCATTTTTTATTTTATTAATTTTTTATACCTGATTAATTATATAGAAGAAGTTATGAACTTTTTTTTAAAGAAGCAACTCTTAAGGTTCAAATGATATTTTTAACTCCTTAGTAATAGTTTTTTTATTTTCTCCTAAAGTAATTTCTATATAAACTGTTGCTGTCATTCCTTCGAAATCATCAAAGAAAACCATATTTTGCTGAGGATTGTATGTATACTTACTGTAAGTAGCAAAGTATGTTTGGTAGGCTGGGTGATTTACATTTACGTTAGGGTTGTGTTGAATCTCATATCCTGCTAAATTCTCTATGGTAGTTTGCTGAACTAGTTGAGGGAATGTGTATGTACCTGTCCCGTAAGGTATCGGTGTGTTCATTTGACTACTTGACCAAAGTCCTAAAAAAGAATAAGTAGGGTAAGTCCAAATAACATTTCCTAAAGTATAGAAGAAATTAGAATCAAAACCTGTAGATACTAATGGAACTCCGTTGATAACATAGTGAGGATCTAATTCATTTATTTTACCTTTTATAGTAAAATAATCTAGATTAGCATGTTTAATATGCCAAACACCTTGAGCATCTTGATAAGTTCCAGGATGTCCTATAGTAGACACCCAAAATTCAGCCCCACAATTTCCATTTAAACAAACATCAGGTTCAACCTCAGGAGTCGAACAACTAAAAACGAATAACGATACTACTAATAAAAATAAAATTCTCAACTGTTTCATAATATATCTTTTTGATTGTACCTAAATATACGAAGAAAAAAGGAAGGGGGCAACTATTTTATAAATTATTTTCGAAGAATCGCCGCGCAAGAATTTTTATATATCCTTCCCAAATACCTATTAAACTTTAATAAATAATAGGATCCCCTACTTGAAACACTGCTCCTACCTCTCGAATCTTATCAAAAGCCGTTAAAGGACTTACTTCAAAAAACTCTCTTTTACCTCCTCTATCAGAGGAAACCCTTTGAGAGGCAAAGAAATTATGAACGGCCTGCTCTACATAAAAAGCCGTAGCTTTTTCCAAGGGGAGAGCAAACTTTGGAACCCATTCCTCTACCGTGGCAGTAGCGTTAATTGACGTAACTCTCCTATGAACGTCGTGAATGGTCATTCCTATCTTAACGAGTGTAGGATAAGCGGGATTTACAAGGACATATACATACTCAATATTATCCTTAGACTTATTCTTTATCTGTTTATTCTCTATACCGTGAAGGTATCTCCAGGAATATGTCTTGCTATCTAAATCTACTACTCCTTCAGAAACCTCTATAAGGTATTTGGCCGATAGAAAGGTAAGGAGTTTATCTGGAGATATATGTCTATGTTTGGATTGTAGTCGAATGAAATTCTCCTTCCATTGTTTTCCATCCTCTCCAAAAGGTTGGAGAGATTCTGGTGAAGCATCAACAATGGTTATTTCTCCGGACTCTGCTAAAGCCTTAGCCTTTTCTAAATTTATTTTATCTTTATACATAATCTACTCTTTTTGTCCGAAAATAAATGCAAAGAAGAAAACTACAAGGATAACAGGCCATAGCATGGTACATCCCCAAATTTCAAGTAAAGTAAAACGCGAACTAGATTTTGTATAGTGAATCCCTATATCAAGTAAAGCTGCTACCAATACCCCTATAACTAAGTAATTTACCGAAAAAATTGTGTTTAAAATAATCTCTACCATCTTTCTTAGTTTTCGTTATTAAATAAATTTCTTATAGCTCGTAGTATTACAAATGGCCAAACCAAGATACAGGCCCAAATCTCAGAAAAGGTAAGCTGCTCACTTGATTTAGTACTGTGTATGGTAATGTCTGTTATGAAAGCAACAATTGCTCCAATGGCTAAATAACCTGAAATAAAATGTAGATTAATAAAATTTTCCATGACCTTTATTGTTTAATTGATTACTATACCTAAATATACGAATAAAGGTTACTTCTAGCAACTATTTTATGAAAAAAAGTTCATAAAATTTAAAAATAATTGCACATTTCTCGTACATTTCAACTTCTTCATACAAATCAAGCATTTCTTCCAAGGCGTATTTAATGGCTTGGGGTCCGAACTCGTCCATAAGCAAGGAAGGCGTATCTAACTGTGATAGATCAATTCTCTCAAGGTAATTTACAAGACCGTTAAAGTACTTTATCTTTATAGAATCTCTTACGGAGTCATACCTATCTCCGTATCTATTGGCGTATATCTTATCGATGATAAAGTAATTCTCCACCCCTCGTATGGCCATACCAAACTGGATAAAAGAATCCTGTAACATATCCTCTACTCTATGTTCTTTATATACTGCTTCATCTCCAAGGGAGAATATACCAAAGATATCGTTACTATTAAGCTTTTTCATCTTATATAAATATATACTTTCCTTATAACGAAAAATTTTCCGGAAAAAAAACTGGGGGTAGTTGGAAAATTGTCCAAAAGGTTCTATATTAAATATAAGAAACAATTCTTTAGTAATACAACATAAGAGGTAGGTTAGGGGTATAGGTGGTAACCGTGCTAGGGTTTAGCAGCTGTATAGACCAAACTTATAGAAAGAGGACACCTTAGAGGACTTAGGAGGGATCTTAAGAATCTATAACAACATCTTTCTTAAAGCTATATAGTATATATAAATATATACCCCCATACCTCAATTTTCATCAGAAATATACTTCTCTATGTGGGCCGAGAACCCGACGGCGAACCCGTTTGAGGGAACTAAACTATCAAACTTCTCTCAACTTGACCTCACCGTGACGTCACCTTGACCTACTGCAAAAAAAAAAGAGGCCTAAGCCTCCTCTTTAAATTCTACTAGATCTTCAAATCGATATTTAACTACTACTTTCTTTCTCATTACAAAGGCTATAGCTTGAAATCCTAACCTACCTACCTTAGACACATTACAAACATAATCATCTAATACTACTCTCTCATCTATGGATGATCTGATTTGTTTGGACATGTAATTGTCCTTTTGGTTGTAGCTATAAGTCTCAGCACCCTTATAACTTTTTCTTCCAATGTAAAATTCTGTACCGTTTAAAAATTGTTCTCTTGTCATAATGTATCTTGTTTTAATTATTGATACCTAAATATAAGAACTATAATTTAATTAGGCAACTATTTTTAAAGAAGTTTTATCTACTGAGACTGCTTTACCATTTGCTGTCTTTAGTATAGCTTCATCGTTCTGATCAAACATCTCAACTAAGACTCCAATTGTTCTTCTACCAAAGAACTTATCCAAGCCTTCATAAACCATCCCTAACATCGGAGTGGAAGACTTAGGAATCTTTTTAGGAGCCCTTAGCTTCCACACACCCTTTACATACTGATCTGCCATCTAAGCCACCTCCTTCTCCAATTGCTCTTGAACATTCTCTAATGCAATCTTATAGCCAAAGTTAATAGCCATCTGCATTAGAATAATATCCATTGAACCTCCATTGGCTTTAGCAAAGGCTTCTAAGTCCTCTCTGCTATTAGGCGTTGCTACTAATCCTCTGTTCATACTAAACAACTCTCTTTCTAAAAATTCTTTCATGATGATATAGTTTTAATTATTAATGATACCTAAAGATAAGAAGAAGCCCCCGAAGGGGCAACTTTTATTCATCATCTCTTTCTTCATCTACTGGAACAAATTCTGAGCTTGATAGTTCAACTACATCATCTTCTTCTGCTTCACCAAAGTCCATAAAGTTATTCTCTAAAGCTTCTCTAATTCCATCCACATTGATTGGAACGTTAGTACATTCTAATTGATTGTTGTAAGAGATTTCAAACTCAGCAGAATCTAAATCTAATACATCTCTTTCATTATTCTCAATCCAACTGATAGTTCGATCAATTGCTCTTTCAATATCATCTACAGTAATCTTTCTGCTTAATCCTGCTTCTACTGAATTGATAAGATTAATAACATCTTCTTTTGAAAAGATTGAAGATACTGAATTCTGAACTGACTGTAATACTAATTCTTTTTTCATAATGATTTGTTTTTAATTATTGATTGATTAATTTTGATACCTAAATATAAGAACTTTAATTGTAACTAGCAACTTTAATCATGACTTTTTTCCAACTCTATTATCTCATCCCAAAGCTGTTCTACATAGCCTCTATTAGCTGTCATCATTAATTGTCTAGTCATTTGATCCTCCATTCCTACCTTCTCTAGAATGTACTGCATTGTTTCTCCATCAACATCTATCTCTCTTAAAATATTGATAACTCGATTAACACTTACTGCATGCTGTTCCATTTGAGGAGTTTCATAGATTATACGATAGGATTTAAAAGATCCATCCTCTCTCCAATTAATGATTAAAGTTCTACCTTCCTCTGTAGTTAGAGTTGTAGATCTTGTATCATAAACTTCAATTACATCTGCGAAGTCTAATTCAAATTCACCCTGAGTACTAGTTGAAGCTTTGTCTAAAAAGTAATTAATGTCTTTCATATTATATGTTTTAATTATTGATACCTAAATATAAGAAATTGCCTCCGAAGAGGCAACTTTTTTTTCACCTACTCTGTATAATCAACTAATTGATTAGCCATTAAATAATCACACAAACAATCCATCTTTAATTCAAAAGATAAACCCTCTAAATAAACCCTATCCAAGAACTCTTGAATCTCTTCATCTGTAATAGACCAAAAATCAATGTGACCATAATTCTTTTCAAAGTACTCTCTAACTTCTTTCATAATATATCTGTTTTAATTATTGATACCTAAATATATGAATAAAGATTGTAACTAGCAACTATTTTACAAACTATTTTAACCCAAAAAGGCCCCATAAAGGAGCCTTTTCTTCGATCAATAATTAAAAACTATTCAGCTAAAGTGTGCTGAACAATATTTTCTCGTAGTCCATAAACTTGATCAATTATAGAATCTACGTTTACTTTTTCTTCTTGAGAGGCATTTCCTCCATGAGCCCATTTAAAGACAGCAGTACAAGTCTTTCCTGATTTAGAAACATCAGTTAATCTTATGCTTACTACTGTTGGAGAGTAATTCCATTTCAATTGAATTTGTCTTCCTTTCTCAAAGTCAACTCCCTGCCCTTTCAAATCCCATTCAATCTTTTCTTTTCTTAAGAAAGTAATCAATTGCTCAACTCCTCTAATCTCACTTCCTATTTCTTTCATTTCCTCAAACACTTCAGCAAATTCTGCTTTGAAAGGAATTACAGCACTATTAACAGCATCTAGCATTTTATCTTGATCATTCAAAACAATCTCTGCTAAATCTCCTAGCATTCTTAATCTTCTTAATTCCCAAGCATCAACTCCTTTTGTAGAAGTTGTATAGTAAGATAAATCAACTCCATCAAAAGATTTAGTATTCTTCTCTCCATCAAAATTCCAATTCTCTCTCAAGTAGATATTGAATAACTCTTTCTTGTAAGAGTAATCTGGATGATCTGCTTTGAAGTAAACTGAACCTCTTGATACTTCAATATAAGCATAAGGACTAAATCCTGTAAAGAAAGGAAGCAAAGCATCTGAGATTGCTTGTTGCTCTCTCACATAAATGTCTCCTCTTTTGTTTTCTAATTCTGCTTTCTTAGCTTCAAGGATTGCTTTTTGATCCTCTAATAAATTTAATCTTGTCATAATGTTATATGTTTTAATTATTGATACCTAAATATATGAACATTGATTCTAATAAGCAACTATTTTAACAACTTTTTTTAAACTTTTTTTGTAGCCAGGATAAGAATCGAACTTATTACTTTAGTAAAGGGAGTATCCCATTGCTACGCGACCACCGCACAACCTGACCATATAAGCCCTTTTTTAAAGTTTTTTCAATATTTCTCTCTCAGCATCATTAGCAACTGATTTACTATTTGCTCCGATATGCCACGTTACATATTCATCCCTTCCGATAGGACGATATTCCTTCCAATCGTAAATTGTGAAAACTTCCCCTATATTTGTTTCCATTTCCCATTCGAAATTCACTTTGTCCTCTCCCGTATTATATTCCATGCTCGGCTCTCCGAATGCTGAAATTAATTGATTAACAGTTGCTCGAATTACAACCCCGTGAAATGATGTCCCGTTTGTGCTTTGATAAGTTTTTTTTGCCATGATTTTATATGTTTTAATTATTGATACCTAAATATACGAATTATAATTTAAACGAGCAACTTTATTTACAATTATTTCTGTAATACATGCTTTAAAAATTCATCAAGCAAATACTCATCTGCTCCGTAATATCCCAATTCCTGAAGATTATCATTTTCAATATCTTTAATAATATCTCCGAATAATTCATAAGCATCAATTTGAAATATTAATTCTCCGAGATTTGAAAAATGATTTCTATACGATAAAGCGTCGAAATCTAAATCTTCTTTTCGCATATCATATAATTCATTTGCTCTGTTAATTAACAATTCTTTTGCTTTTTCTAATAATGTTTTCATAATTTTATTTGTTTTAATTATTGATATCTAAAGATAAGAAATAAGATTTAAACGAGCAACTTTATTTTAAATTATTTTTAACTAAAGTCGGAACATAATAACGATATAGATTTCTACTATCGGATTTTGTTTTCCATAGAATTCTTTTATATAGACCTTTTTGAAGTCCACGTCTTAATAAGTCCGCGTACTTTTTATTTGGTTCAAGTTGACGTGGAGCATTTCTGAAATAATCCCAAATGTCTTCTTGAATTTGAGATTCTGTTCGAAAAGGATTTTCGATTAAATACTCGATAATTTGTTTAACAGAATTTCTTGGTTGGTCAAAACCTTTTCCCATTAACATAGTTGAATAACCCATAGTTTATATTGTTTTAATTATTGATACCTAAATATAAGAACTAAAATTTAAACGAGCAACTTTTTATACAACTTTTTTTAATTAATTTAAAGAAAGATTTGCTTGGGCCATTCTAACAACTAATTCCTGAGGATTAAATGACATATAAGAAACTCCTCCTAGATTTACTTCATAATAAGTAACTCCTAATAATACAACTTTTTTCATAACCTTTATTGTTTTAAAATTGATACCTAAATATAAGGAGAAAGAATCGAACTAGCAACTCTTTCCCCATTTATTTTCAAAAATTATTCATTCAATAGAAAAGCCTTATCTGCCCAAGTCTTAGCCTTTACAGCCTGATACTGCTTTTGGTCCATTAGATTTGTATTATAGAACAATTGATTGATTGTTCCTACCTCTACTGTCTCAGCTATCTTCTGATCTAATAAGATAATCTTTGTACCTTTCTTAGCAAATACTGTCATCCAGTGATTAGTTCCTTCAGCTTTAAACTGGATAGTCTGAAGTGTTCCTTTCTTCCATCTATTAAGGGAAGGTAGTTTAGATCCTAATTCACATGCTGACATAAAGCCTGCTGGTACTTTTACTATGGCCTGGAAGATACCTTCTCTATCTCCTATCCAATTTACTACTGTTAAATCTTTGATGTTGTTTACCATGATTGTCTATGTTTTAATTATTGATACCTAAAGATAAGGACTTTATACATAGGAGGCAACTCTTATACGTTATTTATACTCATTATAAATTAAAAAAAAGTTACTAAAATAGTTGCTAGTAACAAAGATCGTTCGTATCTTTAGGTATGTTAGAAGGGAATAAGGGGCCTGGCTTTGAAAGAGAGTCGGAAGAGTAGACGGGCCGGTACGCCATGTTCGTTACTTAAAGCAAAGCTTTAACTTAAACTGTTACTTTAACTTAAAGTGATGCTTTAACTGAATTTTTTTACTTAAAGTAAAGCTTTAGATAAAAAGGAAGGGCCCTGTTGGGAGCCCTTTTTCTTATGCTTGTCTTTTCTGTCGTAGGTCTTTTTGCTCTTATGCACCTTGTGCTGGGAAGCAGCCCATCTCTCCTGGAGAGTTACTTGAATTGTTTTCATATATGCTGAGGTTTTATACTATAGGGTAGAACCAATTTATAATATATAGGATCACCAATACCTGAACACTACCCCAAAACCATCCATTCTCTTTTATGTTGAAGATTACCCCAAGCAATATAATAGGAAAGAAGAACACCATAAGAAGGATTCCCCAGATCGTTAAATTACCTTTTAGTCTACTAGTCATATTTTCTATCGTTTTAATTATATACCTAAATATAGGAATAAATACCATAGGAGGCAACTTTTTTTTCATCTTTTTTTACCCCCGGAGGGGGAGAGGAAACGGGGAACAAAACGGGTCTCAATCGGGTCACTAGCCGGGTTTCCAAACGGGTTACTAGAACGGGTAACAGGACGGGTTACAAACGGGTAGCTAGAATCGGGTTTCTACTTACACTCTGCAGGATTTGCCTATAGGAACAGGTACCAAACGGGTATCGAAAACGGGTATCTCCTTACACTATATACCATAGATTATTTCTATATAGAAAAAAAAGTAATAGGGAGAGGCACTTGCCACATTTTCCCTTACCTTATTCTACCTAGCCTATTTCCTTTTATTACACATCATATATACTATACAGTACCTTTTACTACCAAGTACTGTATGTCTTTATACTCTTTACTTATTTTTTCTACCCTTTATGTTTAACCAAAGTCCTTCATCTTTTACTATGTTTCTCAGTAGTTCTCCCTATGTCTCTCCATGTATCTCTCCAGGTACGTACGTATGTATAAACGGGTATGAGGCCGGGACAGAAACGGGTATGGAACGGGTAACGAGACGGGTTTGTAAACGGGTCGCAGACCAAGGAGCCTGCTCAGGCTTCGCCGTATCTAGCCTATAAAACTATTGCCTTTACTATATGGTATTCGCTATTAGTTCCTCCAAACATATCATCTACTCTTTCATGTCTTCCATAATACCATTCCGTATTTACATCTAAGGCTACATATTGTATTGCTGGAATTACTATAGTATTATTATCTATACCATTTCCTATTACTATATCATCTACCCCTCCTTCATATCCTCTTGTCATTACCCTTATGTTCTGGTCTTCTATCTTACTTAGACTTTCAATTAGTTCTCTTACTGTCATTTTTTTTTCTTTATAATATCGTTTAATTCTACCTCGCTTATTTCCTCTCCCATTGACAGGTGATAGTCTACAATCTCTTTCTTTTTAGATTCTTTTCTCTTAAGGCTTTGTGGAGGCATTGGAATTTGTCTTCCTCCTCTTAATCCTATACCCCTTGTTATCCCTAATAGAAGTATCAACCAAATAAGTATTATCATATCTTTCTAATTTGTATTTCAAATATTTGTTTTACATGTCTCCATCCATTGGCATCTGTCTTGCTTGTACATTTATGAATAACCATGTGCGTATTCTTTTTTACTAATGTAAATGTTTCCGGATCATAATAATCTCTGAATACAATAACATATCCTATCCAATTTAAAAACCTCCAAGATAATTTTAGGAATAACTTTTTCATATCTCTTCCAATGTCATTATTGATATACAATGTGGAAAGTTATCATAGTCTCTGAGTATGACAAGGCCCTCTGATTCTACCACCTGTGTGGCTATTCCTTCTATAGTTCTTCCTACACCTTTTCTAGAGTTGAAAGCCATTTTAATTCCTCTATACTTCTTCTTGTATAACTGTACTTCTTCTATCTTCATATAACTTTTATTTAGATTTTACCTCAAATCATCCTCATCCAATCCGGAGGGTTGGGAGAATTTGCGCGTGACACCTTCGGTGAGTAGTCTTGCGCCCCCTCCCCTAAGTTCTTAAATTGAATCAATCTGCTCTTGTGTTAAACTATTTCTCCATTGAGCGATATATTCATCCTCTTCATCCTTCTCATAATACTCTTTGAACTCATCCTCTCTCATGTCTTCGACTTCTCCTTTATAGTCTACAAAAGTAAACCATCTATTATCAAACAGCGATCTTCTAATAGAAGTAACCTCTGCGCTCTCTCCTGTTATCTTATTCAAGTATACTTTTCTCATAACCTTTATTTGTTA
>Ga0136644_10003902_pt1 | contig 11092 bp, 3 predicted proteins | sample C_130820_EF_Meta_FD_94780 | JGI IMG/M metagenome (GOLD analysis project Ga0136644, IMG submission 94780) | Freshwater microbial communities from Lake Croche, Canada to study carbon cycling - C_130820_EF_MetaG (v2) (version 2) | ecosystem: Environmental > Aquatic > Freshwater > Lake | place: Lake...
AATCTTCCGGACGATAGGAATACTCCGCTTCGTAGGCTCGCACCAGATGACGCGTGCCGTCGTAAAACGAGGCTATCTCGACCCGGTGCAGGCGCTTTTCGGTGCGCACCGGGAAGGTGGCCCGGAAGTCGTCGAAGACATCCGGACGGTCCTCGTAGTAGAAGGTGACTTCGTGGTAATTGGTCAGACCGGGCCGGGTTGGGTCGGGCCAATGCGACCAGGTGATGCGGCTCGGATAGAGCATGCCCACGCCCGGGGTGTATTCGTATTCGATGCGGTTGCCATGCAGGTCCACCGTGGCATCCAGCGCCCAGAGATAGGTCCGATCAAAGTCGGTTCCCGTGGTTCGGGAAGGATGCCGCACCACACTCCAGCGTCCCCCTTCGCCCGCAAAACGTCCGTAAAAATGCCGGGTGCCAGTGGGATCAGTGACCTCCCAGCCCGCGCCTGCGGGAAGCCGCCGAGTGCGTTGAAAACCGCCCTCGTTTTCGCAACGCCAGTCGCCCTCGACGTTGGATAGTGGCACCAACTCTTCGCCTCCCAGCAAAAACGTGTCGCTCTCATTATAGGCGGGAAAGCCCTTGTCCAACTGGCGCCGGATCATGCCAAAACCGACATCCCAGCCCAGTCCCAGCAAACCGTTGCCCGCGCCGCCATTATAGCTGAGGTGCACACCTGGCTGCGTGCCGGCTCGGCCCGGTGGCAGGGTGAGACCCACCCCATAGGTCATCGTACCCGTGTTGAGCTGGGCCTCGAATGAATCACCCAAGCCTTCAATGGAGCCTGGACCGGACGGCAGCGAAATCGCCGACTTGGAGGTGCCCGACTTGTCTGGGGCTGCCAATAAGCCTCCGCCCAAGGCCGCCATCAGCCAGGCCACCGTGGCCAGCCAGAGGATTCTGGCGCGCGGGTTCATAAGGTGGACAAGACTCGATACTCGACGTGGGGCTGCCTTAATACTTGATGATGTAGTACACCGAGGCATTGATCGGTCGGGTCTCCGATCCGCCCGAAGGGAGGACGGCCACACTCCCATAGCCGGTCGGTGAATAATTGTCTCCTGAGTCATTCCAGCCGGGACCGGACGCACCCAGCAGGTTCACTGCCAGCAACCCACCGACGCCGCCGTTGAGTGTCACGCCGTGCCCATGTGAGGCGAACTGATGGTACTGATAGCTTCCCACCTGATCGCCGGTATTGCCTCCGTCGTAGGCCCTGACCCGGGAGTTGGCCTCGGGGTCGCGCCCGGTTCCCTGTGAAACGCCACGCAGGAATTCGCCACGAAGGTCGGGAACCTGGAAATTTTCAACATTGAAACCACCGGCACCCCATGCGATGCCAATCGCATTGTAGAGGGCCGGGAATTGAGCACGCGCGTAGGTCGTGCCATCACAGATTAGCCAGCCGGCGGGAACATTTCCCGCCGGGCCGGCAAACGCAACCACCGTGCCCGGCGGCACCAGTTGGTTGATAATCTCCTGCTTCAGGTTGGCCAGGGCAACGGATTGCGCCGCCAGCTTGGCATCGGTGACTGCGGCGTCAGCAATCTTTGGCGTGGTGACCGCCGCGTCGACTAGAAGGGTTGTGCCGAAAGTTCCCGGCTGCAGCTTGGCGGTTTTGACGTAGGCGCCGTCCGCCCGCGGATCGTTCCCGGTGGTGAGCAGTGCACTCCAGTCGGCACCCCCCAGCTTGGCACTGTCGCGCGCGGTGGCTGCCTCCTTGGCAAACACCGACGGCAGGACGATTTGACGCGGCAACATGGGTGGATCGGCGGCGGTAATGGCGTTGTCGCCATCCACGTCCACGGTCATTTCCAAATAGAGCTGTTGATTGAAGTCAACCCCGGTGAAAGGTGTCCGCATTCCCAGCAGCACGTTGACGAGGCCGCCATTGACGGTGGTCCGATGAATTTCACCGGCCCAGACGGGCGTGCCAGCCACCGGGACGGAATAGAGGCGGAACTGGACCAGGCGCACGCCGTTGGTCACCGACGCTCCCTGGGCATCCGTGAGCTTCGCCTGGAAGGGCAGGAGCTTTGGAACTTCGTCGGCGACGGCGGACAGCGCTGCGAGGGCGATGACGGCGATCAGATGGCGTGCTTTCATTTGAAAATCAGGCGGGTTTGGACGAACTCAGTTGAAGAACGACGGCGGCACGTTGCTGCGGCTTTTCACCGTCAGTTCGATGTCCTCGATGTTCTGAAGATTGATGGGGGGATTGGACTGTTTCTCGATCAACAACACCCAGCGGTCGCAGAAGGGTGTGGGCTCAACCTGCGCCACGAAGGCATTGAGCTGCCCGGGCGCGCCATTGATGCCGGCATTGAGCGAGAACTTGAACGCACCCGTCGAAGCGTCTTCCGGGTCCGGATAATAGAGCGGCAGGTCGAAGGTCAGGAAATTGGGATAGGTTCCAGCCTGACGGGGATGATAGGTCGGAATTTCGATCTTGCCGTATTGGAAGAGGTCGAGGCGAAGATTGTTGAAGGCATCCTGCGCAACATTTTGCCCCAGAATTCGGGCGGAAAGCTCGGTGATTCGGACGTTCCAATCGGACCGCGACACAAGGATCAAGGAGGGCTGGGATACCAGGGTGCCCAAAGTACGGCGTGAGAGTTGTCCGTAAGTGATGGGAAATTCAAGGCGCAGCCAGTACCGCGAATCAGGTGGCGGCTGATTGCGAAGCAAGAGTGCGCGGAAGCGCTTCTTGTTGGTGTCCCGAGCAACCGCATCGGGATTGGTCTCGAACCGCTGGCGATTCGGGTTGTAGACCACATCGCTGAAACCGTAGATGTCCTGCCGCAGCGAAATCCGGCTCTGGATATCGGCCTGGCCGCCCAGACGGGCCGAGCGCAACCGCAGGTCCCAGGTTCGGAGCGCGTCGAGGAAGGCGTCGCCGTCCGAGGCTCGAACCACCGAAAACACACTTTCGGACTGGGTGAAACCGTCGTAAGCCCCGCCGCCGATAGTCTCTGCGGTGCCATCGGAACGAAGATAGGGATTTTCGTAACCCTCGCTCCAGCGCACGGCGAGCTTCTGGGACAGGACATAAAGTTCGCGAACGTATTCGTTGAGGGTGTCCTGATAATCCAGTTCGGCACGCTCCTGCTCGAAGATCACCGCCGGATCGGAGTACCACTTCGCCAGGTTGGACTCCTGGAAGTAGATGTGGTTTTCCACCAATCGATCGACACGGGCGAGCAATGCCTGGACCGCCGCACCGGCGGACTGAGCCTGGATACCCGCTGTACGGAGGTCGAAGATGTGCTGGTTGAGCTGGAGCAACAGATTCCGAATTGTTGCCTCGGAATTCACATCGCTGAGCTGCGCCTGTTGGATGGCTTGGGAGCGGCTGATCTCATTTTGTAGGAGAGCGGCGGGCACGGCGTTGGGATTGGCCGTAACGGTGACACCGGCGCTAAACGTCACCGCTGCAGGAGGCGTGTAGCTGACGCCCGTGTTGACTGAGACCGAGACCGAATTCAGGATCCCCAAAGCCACGTTCAACACTGCGACCCGTTGCTGGGAGCCGAAGACGATCTCGTTCGCGCGGCGGTTGCGCTGATCCTCAATGGCTATCTGTTGCGGAATCGAATTGGCCCGGTTACGAGCGGATTCCACATCGGCCGATGCGCGTCGCAAGGAAAGAACCGTCTGCCCCAGTTCGGTGCCGTCGGTGAGTAGCGGGGAGGAGGCCGGAGCTGCCAGCATCGATTGGATCCGACTCGCCAGATCGCGCTTGAAATTTTGCCGTCCCACGGCGGTTCGAAGACCGAAATACGGCGACTGGTTCTCAGTGCCGGGATCGAGTCCGACCGCCGAACGGAGCTGTTCGGTGTAGCCAAAGCGAAGCTGCCGCGCTTCCTCAATGAGCTGATTCTCCGAATCCTTCTTCTTCCAGAGCGCAGCTTCGGCCTGCTGGTGCAGCACGGCGGAGTTGGCCTTCAACTGCGCCACCAGCGTGAGCTGCTGGCGGATGTCGTCGGATGACGAATTCAATGAGAAATCGGTGAGCTTGGGTGCCTCGCCACGACGGATTTTTTCAATGAGCGAGGCTGCTGTGGCTGCGGTGACGCGGGTCTGGTCCAGACGGCATTTCTCATATCCGAGTTCGCCTTCAGGCAGGCTCGCGGCCAGCGGCAACGCCGCAAGGAACTGGGCATGTGCCCCGCGCTGAAGCTCGGAGACTGCTGCATCCAGCATTTCCTGCCGTTCACCGGACTTCGCACCACCCGGCGCGCGGGATCGATCGAAATAGGCCGCACGCCAGAGACGGTCGCCGATGCCGATCACAGCCTTGCCATACCGGTCCAATGTGTTGCCCAAAAGGTAACCGGCGGTCTGGCTGGACTGCACTCCGGTAAAGTTGGCGTCGGGTAGTTCCGCCGTGTTGAACGACGTGTACTGCGTGAAGGGGGCGTTCAACGGTTCCACCGCTCGAATCGTCCCATCCGGATCCGACGCGATGAAGTTCAACGCCTCGGTCACTCCATCGAGAAAGTAGTGCCGGGCATAGACAAGGTCCTTGAGGTTTGCCCCGGAATACTCGTGCCCCGTCGCATCCGTCGGCGTGTCAATCGGCAAATCCGAATCGCCTAGCGGACGTTCACCCTGGCCGACGGCGGTTGGAAATGCCACGCGCAACCCGTTCAACAGGCTCGCGTTACCTGCGATGAGCTGGCCCGTGAGGAGTGCTTCCAACGATTCCCAGGCGACGAATTGCGCCCGATCCAAAGTGTCCGGCCCTGCATCGGAATCGTTGCGCACCTCGAGCGCAAGTTTGATGGCGCCCCGCAGTCGGGGCAACCGCGCTTGATCGGCGGTGGGCAATCCCTGGTCATTGAGGCCGAGATAACCGGTGCGGAGCCCGTTGCGGGTCTTGGTCTGTGGAAAGCCGACCAGATAGCTCCGTCCGTCGAACAGCAGGTCACGGGCTGAGTCGACCTTCATGTCCGGGGTTTGTGCCCAAACCCAAGGCGCGAGGGCCACAGGCAGCAGGGCGATGGTAATAGCGCGTTTCATCGGGAAGCTCCTTGGTTCCAAAATGCAGACAACGGACCGGCAATCAGGCGAAGTCCACGACCAGCGGCCACACCGCTGGCCCCGGCGGCAGACAACGGATCCGGGTCCGATGGCGCGATTGGCGGGGCACCGGGCGTCACCGGATAAACCTCGTCGGCCGTATCCGGGACAATCTGGGCACCGATATTGCACAGCGCTGCGAAGCGCGGCCCGGCACAATCCCCCGTCTGTCCGGGCTTCGGTGACGGATTAAAAACATCATCGGGGACGGCATAACCGCAGTCGGCAGCGAGCAGCCACTGCCCCGGGCCCGTCCCTTGCGCGACGGTATAATTGTAATCCTCGTCCCTAAAGTTTCCCGAACGATTGGCCGGATTAATGATGGTTCCGAGAGGATCGAATCCGTCGGAATCAAACCGCTTTCCGGGGCCGGCCGAAGGTGACAAATCAATGTCGAAGGAGGCCGTATAGGCAGCCTGCACCTGCAGCAATGTGGCCAGGGCGGCTGGAGCGGCAGGATTGTTGCTTCCAGTGATTTGGGACAACGCACCCACCGGCAGAGAACCACCACCGGTGAAGTTGACGGTGAAAAAGTTCAACGCGTAGGGCGTGTTCCCCGGGGACGGCATTGGATAAATCCCGCGCCGGAGGACGAACGCATCCACCCCTTGAATTCGGAATACCACCTCGTAACCGGTCCGGCTGACGTTGGTGTACGTATGCTGGCGAAAGAGGCTGCCCACGATTTCAATCGGGGTGCCATCGCCATACTCCCAACTCACCGGCGGCGTTCCATCATAGGCACTCGCCGTCGCCAGAACCAGGTCCACTGGCAATGGGGCCGGACCGATGAACGGCAGGGCAACGAGCCCTGAATCTCCGGTGACCTGGAAGTTGCCGCCAAAATCCAACTGAAGGCGGTACGGATTCGAAGGGCCACCGGCGCTGGCAAAGCCGGACACGGCGGCTGAAGGCACGGGCGTGACCGTCAGGGGGCGAAATTTCTGAAGGGCCGTTTTCCCCGCCGACGAAAGGCAGGTCGGATCGTACTGCGGCAAAGTTAGCGCACGTCCCAGTCCAGGCACTTCCGGATTGAAGGGTCGGAATCCAACTTGAGTCGCGGAGAAATTCAACGGCATGCCCGGCAGCCGCTTGAACTGAAATTTCCCCTGGGCATCGGTCTGGGTCGAGGCACTGAACGGCAGGCCGTCTACGAAGACCTGCGCAACCACCGGCGTGAGGTTGGTCGAATCGACCGAAGCGTAACGCACCACTTCGCCCGAGACATCAAAGACCGGCTGGCCTGCGAACCGCAGACCAAAATTGTTGAGCCGTCCCGGAGTCGAGCCTGTATTTTCCACGATGAGCCGCCATTCGCCGCGCGTGACAGGGCCGGTGGCTAGGAACGAACCGAAATCGTCCTTCGGTGCCCGAGAAGTCGGGAAAACGATTTTCTGCAACGAAGAGAGCGCCGACTTGTCGTGCAACACCAATGTGCGGCCCGACGGTGTTCGAAGCGAAAGGCGCAGATCGGTCGGGGGCGTGTCGGTGATATCCACTTCGACCTGCAACGAGGCCAGTTGGAAATCCGTCATTGCCTGAAGCGGAAAGGATGTCGTGCCGACCGGAATGGATCGGGTCGAGTCGATTCGCAGGAGCACCACCGATTCATTGCCCAGAGCCGACTCACGATTGGCCGTGACGTGACGGCTGGTGAAAGGCACCGGGCTCTCGCGCTGCAGAGTAAAATGTCCCGCCAGTTGAATGGGGGCGCGCGACATGCCCTCGACAGTTTCAGCATAGTCGCCCTCAATCACGTACCCACGGACTGTATCCGCTGAGACCAGTCGTCCCGTGATCGCCACGGCGCGATGGATCGGGTACGGAAGCGGGTTGAGCGCGTCAAAGAGACCATTGCAGTTCCAGTCAATATCCTCCTGCGACCCGTTGAAACTTTGGAAGGGCGCGTTGTTCACATCGCCCGGCCCAAGGACCAACCCGCCGCCGAGGTTCACCTCGCCCGATTCGCCCACCTGCCCCGCCAACGCCACATCCTGCGGCCACATAAGGGCATTTTGTGAATCGATCACACCGCGAAGCAGTCCCGGAGCAGACGGGTCCTCAAAAAATGAAACGTGGAGATCAATATCCGGAACCGGATTTCTGTGACCATTCACCGAGGCTATCCGGGCAAGTCCGTGCCAATCGCCACCCAGGCCGCCCACGTCGGCGATGACGCGCCAGGAACGATCACCGGCCGTGGTCCGCAGCAGCAGCGTGGTTTCGTAGCGTCCGCGCGACATGCGGGTGCGGTCCAGCGACAGCGTCACAACATCGTTCTCGATGGTGGTCACACCGTTCGTTGCGCTCAGTTGCAGCCATGGCGCGTTGGTGGCCGAAAGTTGCCAGAGGAGGATTCCGCCTCCAGTGTTGGCCAGAGCGAGGGTTTGAACTTCCTCGCCCGGCAAAAATCGGATGTGGGTCTGCGAATTGGCGTCCAGTGGAATGGAGGAAGTACTTAACTTGATGTCCTCGTAAGACGGGTAGTTCCCCACCGGTTCAACATCCGTGTCAGGCCGGGCACTCACAAGCAACTGTGGCTGCAGATTCAAGGTGCCACTCCGGACGTTCACCCAGTAACCCCGACCCGCATCAAACGCGGTAAAGTCGTCGAGGTCGGTATCGGTCGGGGTAAACTTTCCGTACAGGCTCCGTTCCCAGCGAAGGACGGTGTCGTAGTCCAGGCCGCTGGCCGCCAAGACGGAAAGCAGGTTGACCGGTTCGGACAATTTCGCCGCACCGACCGGAACGCCAATCAGATTCCAACCCGGATTAAAGGATACTGCAGGTACCAGGGCGGGTGGTTCGCCGGTCACATTCCAGGCTGGTACCGCCTGGGCCATATGAATCCAATAGCCCCGCCCGGGTCCCACGGGTCCCAGAGGCAACAGACCGGCGGCGTTGGTTGCGGCACCGAAACTGGACCAGCTTCTGGACGCGGAGTCGTACGAAAACACCCGATCAAAGGCGCCGCCCAGAGAGCCAAAAACGACGGTGGGCGAGGCATTGGTCGGAGTGACCTGAAAGGAGATGAGATTCCAACCGGCATCGAGCCGGAGAGTCTGCGTCTGCGGCGCGGCGATGGCTGCTGCCCCCATCAACAGCAATCCCAACGCCGCAGACGACCAACGCACCAAACGATGCATTCCAACCCCGGGATTTGAATCGAACCTCTGCACATAGGTTGATTCGCAAACCCAGGAGCAAACCTATCAAGAATTTCGAAAAAAGGATTTTGCTCTCTGTGGTAGAACTCTTGCTCAATGTCCTGAGGATCAACCACAGAGCGCCCAGAGAACACAGAGAATGACGGAGATCCGGTTCGCACCAACCAATCCAGGCCAACCCAATTGCAGTTGATCGGCCCGTGAAACCCGGGCACTTTGATGCTTCCGTTCCAGAAGTAATGGCCCACGCCCACGGGTGGCCGACTAAAGAAGAACGGGTCGAACCGAATCGAGGACTGAATTCATGAAGACCAAGTCACTGGCACTCACTTTCTGCTTCGCGGCGTCCGCATTCGGAGCAGAGCTGCGGCACCCGAAATTCGGATTTCCGCTCTACACCAACGCCCCGTCCGGCGCTCAGATGAGCGGTCAATGGGTGGCGGCAGGAACTCCGGCTCTCTCCCCCGAGGAGGAGCAGCGTTCGTTCAAGCTTCCGCCCGGGTTCCAAGCCCGCCTGTTCGCAGCTGAACCGGACATTGCCAATCCCGTGGCCATGAACTGGGATGAGCGCGGGCGTCTGTGGGTCCTGGAGCTGTATGATTATCCGCTTGGTGCCGCCCCGGGCCAAAAAGGCCGGGACCGGGTCAAAATCTTGGAGGACACGGACAACGACGGGGTGGTCGACAAGGTCACCGTTTTTGCTGACGGCTTCACGCTGGCCACGGGATTGCTGGTCGGGAATGGCGGAGTCTACGTAGGAGAGGCACCGCACCTCTGGTTCCTGGAGGACACGGACGGGGACGGCGTGGCGGATCGAAAAACCGAGGTACTCACCGGCTTTGGTCGGGATGACCGCCACGAACTGCTCAACGGTTTTACCTGGGGACCCGACGGGCAGCTTTATATGACCCACGGTGTCTTCACCAAGACGGAAGCCGTGGTGCCCGGAGCGTCCAAAGCACCTCCCGTATTGATTACGGCCGGGGTTGCCCGATTCAGCCCAAAGCAAAAATCGATTGAAGTATTCGCCGAAGGCACCAGCAACCCGTGGGGTGTTGATTTCGACGCTCGCGGAAACGCCTTCGTCAGCGCCTGCGTTATTGACCATTTCTTTCACCTGGCACCCGGCGGGCTCTATGCCCGGCAGGCGGGTCAGCCTCCCTACCCTTACGGCTATGAGCTGATCCCCAGCATCGTCCATCATAACCATCACATGGCTGCCTACGCCGGTGTCTGCATCTATCAGGGGGACCAATGGCCCGCTTCGTGGCGCGGGGAGGCCCTGATGGGGAACATTCACCAAAACGCTCTGAACCATGACCATCTTGAGCCGGTCGGCAGCAGTTTCTTGGCGTCCGCCAAGGACGATTTCCTGACGACCAAGGATGGCTGGTTCATGCCTGTCAGCAGCCAGGTCGGGCCGGATGGTGCCCTGTGGGTCATGGATTGGTATGACAAATATCCCTGCTATCAGAACGCCAACGCAGACCCCCAGGGGGTGGACCGGGAACGCGGACGCATCTGGCGCATTGTCTGGGTTGGGGATCAACCGAAAAAATCGATCCCCTCGCATGTCGCCGGTTTGGATTTCGCGAAATTATCCAATACCGAACTCATCGATCATTTGAGTCACCCGAATGTGTGGCAACGCCGGACTGCCCAACGGGTCTTGAATGGGAGAGCCCTTGTCGGAAAGGACCTGGACCAACTGCGACGGCTCGTCCAGTCAAAGAGTTCGACGGTCGAGGCCCGTCTATCGGCATTTTGGTCGTTGTTTAGCACCGGAACCATCGCCGAGGAAGATCTGGATGCCGCCGCGCACGACCCGGAGCCGGGATTGAGGTTATGGGCCGCCCGATTCACCGGGGAACGCCGGATTGGAACGGACCAGACCCAAGCCCGCCTGACTTTGCTGGCGTCCGACGCCGATCCGACAGTCCGCAGCGCGACAGCATCGGCTTGTCGTCAGTGGGTCAGTGGTCAATTGACTGTCAACGCACCTTTGCCCGAAGGAACGACGCTGGAGGAACCATCGGCCGCCCTTGCGGCACTGGTGGAACATGCGGGGAGTGAAAGCGATCCAACTCTTGATTTTCTTATCTGGACCGCATCCGAACCGGTGATCATGAATCACCCGGAAAACGCTCTCCGTTGGTATCAGAGCCATGGAAATGGGCACCTGCCGCTCACCGGCAAACTGGTCTTCAAGACGATGCGCCGATTCTGCGATGCGCAGCGCCCCGACCTCATGAGCCTGGCCATTGAATTTCTCGCGGGTCTCCCTGCCGACGCGGACACTCTGACGATTCGCGGACTCGATGGTCTGCTTGAGGGTCAACGAGGTAAAGCCGTCCTTCCGGACAAGTCGGTGGGCGATTTCCTCACGACACTGCTCCATCGGTCGAATCCTGGCATCACCAGCCGGGCCATGCGACTGGGCGCGCTCTGGGGGGATGCCACCGCAGTGGAGACCTTGATCGCCCGAATCAATCAACCCGGCATTTCCGCCCCCGACCGGCTGGAAGCCATCCGGGCTTCCCGGTCGGCCCACACGGCGAGTGCAAAGACGGCCCTGCTCACCCTGATATCGGGAACCGAGGCGGATCCGCTCAAGGTCGAGGCGATTCGAGCCTTGGGAGAGGTCGGGGATGACGAAACGCCCCGAAGGCTTCTGTCCTCGTGGTCCGGGTTGTCACCGGCAACACGCCGTGCAACCTCCGAGTTGCTCTCAGCCCGTTCAGCGTGGGCGGGTTCATTCCTAGCGGCTGTCAAGTCTGGCGAAATCAAGCGGGGCGATGTGCCCCCGACGGTGGTCCGAAACCTGGCCGGGCATCGGGACGCTTC
>Ga0136644_10003904_pt1 | contig 11089 bp, 9 predicted proteins | sample C_130820_EF_Meta_FD_94780 | JGI IMG/M metagenome (GOLD analysis project Ga0136644, IMG submission 94780) | Freshwater microbial communities from Lake Croche, Canada to study carbon cycling - C_130820_EF_MetaG (v2) (version 2) | ecosystem: Environmental > Aquatic > Freshwater > Lake | place: Lake...
CAACGGGGTCCGGGGCCGAGTGGACCCGTTCAGGCATCCTATGTGGCGGCACCGAGATCAACCAGACAACGGGGTCCGGGGCCGAGTGGACCCGTTCAGGCATCCTATGTGGCGGCACCGAGATCAACCAGACAACGGGGTCCGAGTAATCTCGTCATGGCTCCATCGATTGCGCCCGTGGTTCTTCCTCCGGGATTGACTGAATTAGCGAGACAATCAGCTTCGCTGCGCCCATCTCGACATGGAGCAATTGGAACGTGGGACTATAGTCGATCGCAATTTCCAGATACCAGTTTATTTCAATATGCAATGCCGAGAGCATACAGACAACGGGGTCCAGATATTCTAAATATGAATTCCGCGGAAGCAGTTATTCAAACGACGCCGGGAAAAACGCAGAAACGTGGCCACGGAAAAAAGAGTAAACGAATAACAAGGAAATCAAACAAAAGTGTGTAACCCATTTAATCTTTCAATCACCAAACAGACTCTTACCGAAGGCGGAATTATTGATATAAAATTAATTTATCGACTACAAAGTAACAGCTGTATAATAACGATTTTTTATTATACATCGAGCCCAGCGACAAACGCATACAGTTTTATCATTTTGTCTTCGAAATCCAAGATTTGTTTTTTCTCGATTTTTCGACCCGAACGGTCGCATGAATATATTTCTCTATAGTATTTGAACGCATTTAGTATCATACGTTTTACCGGTATGTTTTTATATGAAAGAACATTCTCGATAAAATTTGTTCGTCTTTCGAGTTCAGATACATTATTCATCCAGTCGAGACAGTCATAGATTGTTCCGTAACTCCGTCGCCATCGAAAACCTAACCAACGAACACCAACCCGCGTGAATAGCAGATGCAACATTTCATATACGGATGCGGCATATTTATGCAATATATAATATGATTCTATTGAAACGGGTAATCGGTCCAGCTTTTCCGAATAATATTTATAGGGGTATTTTTCATTCAAAATGATTAACCGGATTCGATGGGGAAGAAACGAATATATATTCACTTGCACTTCGTCAGGCAAATCGAATAATGTCTGGGCAGATTCTTGTGATTTTACGGGCGTCTTTTCCATTACAGCATGGACGGGGGTGTCTTCCTCATCGTCGGAATCCATTAATGAGGAAAATTTATTTGTAAAGATTGGCGGCATTTTTACTGGTATGTGTTTCAATATATTTATATCGATTTTATAAATATATCGGGTGGTTATGCACTCAATATGGAAACTGTCGCCACATTTGCATGATTTTGTGCAGCTATGCTTATGCGAATACAACCGCGTTTATGTGCGGCCAAAGCTTTTAGATTGTTTCCCGAAAAACTCTTGCAAATATCGCATTTCAATCCGGGTTTTTGTATGGGGGTACAGTATTTAGTGGCGAGGTATTTGTCTAATTGGGGGAATCGGAATTCGTCTAGTTGGGTAGTGACCTTTTTCTGATTTTCTTTTAATAGTTCAAGTATGGCGTTTTTCTGTGAAATGAAGGTTTGATATTCTTGGTTAATCGAATCCAGCACATCTTTGGGAATGTGGAAATCGGAAGAACCGGCGACATGACTGACTGAAAATTGGCGTATTTTAGTATATAGATTGTCGATGATGTTAATGGCGGATTCTATCTTATGTGTGGAATAATCGCCATTATGTACAAAGACAACAACGTTGTGATTGTATATTTCGATTGTAAAATCCTTTTTATTTGAAATGCCGCTTTTCTGTGAAACGAGAATACCGCATGCATTCCTGTCCTCAATCGACGATATGAATTGGTTTACATCGTCGACTAATACGTTTTCATCGATTTCCAAAGATTTGATAAAAACCGGCTGTTTGCGCATACGTTTGAGTTGTATGAGACTATTCGTTGGTTGAGTTTCGCATACTATTATTTCGGCACTATTATACATCTTAGTCAACATACCTAACATCGGATTACCTTTTATAGGAGACAAATTCACATTAGGGGTGCGATGCGAATTGAGTAGGGAGTCTATGTCTTGAACAAGTTTGTCTTGGATTTTTTGCGAAAGTATGACCAATTCGCGCGCATTTTCGTCATTGGCGGTTGCGATTTGTTGATTGATGCGATTTTCACTCGCGAGTATAAATGAACATATAGGTTGTTGCAGACTATTTATCATAATAGACGATTTCAATTCAAAGTGTTGAATGAAATCTTTGATAGAATCGCTCGTAATTTTCGTATCGGTAGTTTGTAACAAATCGTCGGTGTCTTTGCGTATCTTGGTATAAAAATTATCCAAATATTCGCGAAAATAAGTTAATAATGAATCGTTATTCTTGGGTAAGGCGGTGCAAATAGCGGTGGTAGTCTTGTCGAAGAGTTGTCTATTACGGTCCTCTAACATTTCCGAGAGTTTTTCGTAATTTCCTCCGTCCATGACGGCATGTAATTCGGTAATGTATTCGGATTTTATATCGGCAATTGTTTGTATTGCATTATCGATGCGTTGGCTGTTCATTGAAAGAATATCCTCTTTCAATGAATTGACTGTATCATTCATTTGTTTCAGGAGTTCTTGATTTTCAATAGCAAGATGGGCATCTTGGAAATGTGAGAACATCTTTTCAAAGATGTCGATAAATTGGAGATTGATTGTTTCGAAATGAATGCTTGGATTGTCGAGATAGAATTTGCATATTCGCGGGTTGCGAATAGTGATTGAAGTCATTTGCCTTGTATACTATTACAGGGTAAATATTATATTCATAATACAACGAGTTATTTATATGGTTTGTATTTATGGTTTCTGAATATGATTGGTATATATTTGTATTTCAGTATTTTCCAAAGATTTGACGTTCTTTTTATGGTTATCTAGAATTTGGCGATTCAGATCGGCGTTTTTATTTTGTAGCGAATGAATGACTTTTATATATTCCGAAGCGGGATGATTTTCCTCGTATTGGATAAGTAAATCGTTATATTGGGACGTTAATAATACATGAGAGTTTAATAGTTCATTGTACTTTATTTTTAGTATGTAGTTCTCGTGAGTAAGCTGTGTAAAATTAGTGGGACGTTTCATATATAATATGATTGATTTATATTTTTTTGTGTTTTTCCTAAATGATTTGTATTGGCTGCATGTATGGTGTGCGAATTTTCGGTAATATTTACAACAGTAGTACAAATAGTACAGTTGTAAATAGTGTGTTTTTGTGATTTACAATTATAATTACAAGTTTTGCACCATTTATGGTCACAATGAAATTTAGGAAACGTATTTTTTTGGTAAAATAAATTCTAGCGTGATAGTATATAATGTCCGTTCCGACACCCACCATCCCACCACCCCCTTTCCAGCAATATTTTTATCCGGGTTTTTCACACAATCATGGATACGATAATAACGACGCTGTTTTACTGGCTGCTATTAACAGTACTACACGTGAATTGACTGCCGATGTGACTGGTGTTTCTAAGGATGTCACTCAGTCGACACTTGGTTTGCGTGACGCAATTGAACGTGGTAATATGGTCAACTCGAACTTGATTGAGCGAACCTCGGGTATTACCCAGAGTGCAGTTGAACGTGTCGCTGCCGAAAATCGCATGACTACGGTAACAGCCGATGCGGCCAGTCGTCAGGCTGCTGCTGATACAGCTCGTGATATTATGCGCGCAGTGGATCACAATTCCGCACAGAACCAATCTGCTACCGAGAGAAACGGTGGTAATATTATGACTGCAGTTGAACGCGTTGCTGGTGAGAACCGTATTACCACGGTCACCGCGGATGCCGCTAGTCGTCAGGCAGCAGCTGATAGTGCGCGTGATATTTCGGTATCAGTTGAACGCAATGGAGCAAACGGTGTTAATGCTACCCAGACTTCGTATGCTGGCCTATTGGCGTCTATCGAGAGAAATGCTGGTGAGAACCGCATATCGGCACTTACGTCTGCTAATTTGACTGATAGCAGACTCACCGATACCCGTAATATTATTACTAGTGATGTGAACCGAGGAACAAACGAACTTATAGCATCAAATACCAGTACGTCAAATACTGTTTTGAATGCCGTGCAAAGCGGTGCTTGGGAGGGACGTGTTGCTGCATCACAGGGTTTCAAAGAGACACTAGTTGAATCTTTGAAGGCTAAAGCGGAATTGTCTGCCCAATCGGCCGCACAATACGCATCTTCTCTATTGGAGCAACAAAAGGCGGTGAGCCTTGCTAATCTTGAGGGAACGAATCATTATGCATCGCTTCTTCTAGAACAGCAAAAGGTGAAGGAGTACTTATCCACTAAAAGCGATAATCATTTCGCCATCAATCAACTAGAGGTCCAAAAGGCCAAGTCTGAATTGGCTTCACAGTCGTCGAATCAATTTGCAGTGAATCAATTGGAAATGCAAAAGGTGATGGAAGGACTGTCTTCCCAATCATCGAACCAGTTTGCTGTGAATCAATTGGAAATGCAAAAAGTCAAGGAGGGGTTGGCTGCTCAGGCGGCTAATAATTTCCAGGTTGGTCTCCTTGAGAATCAGAAGATCAAGGAATATCTATCGAGTAAATCCGATGGTCATTTCGCCATGAATCAGCTGGAGATGCAAAAGGTCAAGGAGGGTTTGGCTGCTCAGGCCGCCCAGAACTTTGCTATCAATCAGCTTGAGCAACAAAAATCGACCGCTCTTATTTCGGCGCAGATGGCCGATGCTAAATACGAGGCGCTTAAGAGTCAGAATGTTATCATGGACAAGGTGGGTGAGTGCTGTTGCTCCGTCAAGGAGAAGATGGATCTCATTGATCGCGATCGTCTCCGTGATAATCTCGTAGTGGCCAAAGAAGATAACAATATTTTAAAGATATTGGAGTTAACCGGTGCTCTAGGAGGATATGGTGGACGCGGTCGTCGTTCGCGATCTCGGTCTCCCGGCAGACATCATCATTGAAGGTCCCAGGGGCAACTAAACAATGAACCTATATCTACTGATGCGCCAAATGAAGACCCTCGAGTACGTTCAAGATCACCTAGTTCCGATTCGGATAATTCAAAGAGACGTACTCATAGGATCAGAGTCATTCGTGGACCACCGGGTCCACCTGGAGAAGTTGGTCCCAAAGGTGATAAGGGGGATACGGGACCAATAGGGGATACAGGACCAAGTGGACCAATAGGGTATACAGGACCAACAGGACCAATAGGGTATACAGGACCAACAGGACCAATAGGAGATATAGGACCAAGTGGACCTATAGGACCAACAGGATCATTAGGTCAACAGGGGTTTACTGGCCCCCAAGGTATGAGAGGGCCAGCAGGTGATCCAGGATTCAATGGACCACCAGGACCAACCGGACCACAAGGATCAACCGGACCACCAGGACCAAGAACTGATGATTAGTTGTCCATAGTCAATGATTTATATTACAAAATGGTAATATAAAACAATATAGCCTATTCAAATAGGAGATAATAGTATTGCATTCACGCTAACCGTAATTTGCGGCAAAGCGTATCCTGAACTCGACGATCCATAAATTGTAATAGCGGGTATATATGTGGTATTGTTTATAATTTGAAGTTTGCATGCAGTTCCAAAGGGTGATGCGATTGAAATATCTTCTGGTAATATCTGAACAATAGCAGAATGGTAAAGTTTGCTCGAATGAACGGTGCCGATTGTTGTCCCGGGTACAATAACATCATTTTTAACTAGTGAAAATTGGCTCGCTTCCAAAGAGGAAATAGTAGTTGTTACATAATAGTAACCGGCTGTCCATATCCATACCTCCGATGTGTTTGGATTGATTCCGCAATTTCCATACATTGATCCAGCAATATCAAAGACAACGGGTTGCCCAGAAGGTATTTTTTGATCAACCACACTATAGCCGTTAATAAAGGTTTGAGTAATAGATCCCATGGGTCCGGGTGGCCCTACTGGGCAAGATAATACAATATTGCCTGTATAACTAAGTGGTATAATGACGGTTTCGATCGATTCACTCATATATTATATTGCCGGTTAAAATATAGTTCATCTAAACGAAAAAAGGCCGCATTTTTCGAGACCCCGTTGTAATATACAAAAATACAATTGTGTATTACATTTACAGATTTACAAATTGTAATTACAAACGCACATTGTATTTTACAAACGAATTTGATAATTGCATATTTCCAAAGATGTGTATTACAATTTCGACGCCACTTTCTCGACACTTTCTAATGCCCCCTCGACCCAACCTTGGTGCTGAGAAACGGCTTCACCCACAACGAATAGATTCGGCATTGGGTGCTGAATTTTTTTTATAAATTCTTGGCGCGTTTTAAAGGGGTCTTTTAGAGGTTTGAAATAGTGTGTACCGATTTCCCAGTAAAAATCATCAATAGTGAGCAGAGCGAGTGTACCGCGGGAAATACCAAGATCTTCTTCCAAGAATCGGCATATATGATCCCGATTTTTCGGCGTGTTTTCCGAGATGGATTTAATAAACATGGCGTGTTTGTTATCACTATAAGATATCATATAGACACCTTTATCGGGATCCATAGGGATGATTTTTTGTAAAGGGCCGGATAAGGCCGTAATACCATGCAAGTGATCCTTTAATATCGTAATAGACGATTTGGCGAATTTGCCGTACAAACGCAAGAAGGGTTGTGCACCGATTTGGTGATATAGGGATTTATTCACGGGTACGAGCTTTTGCAAAGAATCAATGGTTGTAGCAATGACCACCTTATCTGTAGTATAACGTTCATGCCTGCCTCCGCTATGCATAATGGAGACGGAGAATTCACCGGATGGATATGGATCGATTGATTTTACCACACTGGAACACATAATGTGCTCGTAGCCAATATAATCGGCGACACATTTGACTAATTTTCTCCATGGAACGGAGAATCCAGTATATTCGTCATAGTTATCTTCGAAACCGTAATGATAGAAAGTATCATATACGTCCTCGTTTTCATAATCGGTATATCCCGAACAAGTAATGAACTTCAAATAATCGGATTTCCCAAGATTCTTGGTCGCAAAAGATTTGAAGGTAACATGTATTTTATTACCGGTCGATTTGCATTCGCGACGGTATTCTCTTTGTAAATGGGTAAATGTGGCTTTGACGTCACAACCTTCAATTGATTGATGCGACATTTGGGTTTGAAAAGTGTGAATAGGCAATCCGAATTCGTGCATCCATTGTTTGAGAAGATGGTCTTTTTCTAAACGGCCGATGCCCGCACCGGTAACCACGGAAACGCCTTGAAATATGGCGTTATTGGCTCTTCCACCAAGATCGCGACGCTCGGCGCGATCTACTAGCAATAGGTTTGTTTTGGGTGACCTTTTCAATATTTTATAGGCTGTATATAGTCCGGCTACACCACCACCAATAATCACAATATCGTAATCGGATGTTGGTGTCGTCATTTGTATATACATATATTATCTTATTGTTATTAGAATTATTGATAAATAGGCAATATGGATGCAAAAGTCGGCAATAACCATTTTAAATGTTTATGGCTGTATATATACCTTGTGTATTAAATCGATGTCGGCATTATATATTAAGATGATTTCTATCAAATTTTCTTTTGATAATGTCTGGATAAAATCGATTTCGTCTTTGGATAATGGCTGCAAATTACGAATATTTTGTGTTAATTTATAATAGGTATTATCTAACAAATTAAGTGTTCGTTCACTTTTTTCAGAATTGAAAAAACTAAATGAATCCATTTCTGATGTGGTTAATTTATTGTCGCCTTTAATAATAATTGGATGAATCTTTGGGGATGAAAAGAAAGAAATGAAGTCACGAATTGTTTTCATAATGTTTGCTTATTTATTTATGTAAAATACGTTTAAATATTTTTTATTAATCATGGGTCGTTAAATTTGTATTATTTTAGTTAGTTTAGTAAAATGGATTGATTTTCATATCATGAAATTACAAAATGGTAAATAATTGCATGAACTTATAAAACTTGGATAAAACAAAGATATATAATCATCATATTAGAGAATACGCATCTATATAGTATATAGTATGAGGTGGTTTTCATTATCTTGGTTATTTGTACTTTCGAATGGTCTCAGACATTTGACGAGACGTATTTCACCTCGAATGAATCTAAATGAGGATTTGAATATTATACAAAGGTCGCAGTCTTATTTGCGTCGAGATAATTTCAATGATATTATAAAAAACTTGGAGGATCATAAGATATCCAGAATCTTGGTAAATACAAACTATAAACAAGTGGTAACAGTCGATACATTGCCTCGCCTCGACATATTACCCAATTCACCGGATATTTTACCACATAATGATATATTGTATACACATTATCATATTGCGAGTGTTGATCCTATAGTGGTTCCAACGTTAGTACAAAAAACGGCGGATAGTCATATTCCCCTCTATTTTGTAAATTTCACACCGGAAACATTGTTAAATGTGCAAAGGGTGACTACCGATTTCTTGGGAATCGTTTCGTATTTCTTTCCGGTTTTCATTTTATGGGCGGTCCTTTCGTCGTTCAATCGTATTCGCCAAGGTGGTATGAGTGGTAATAATGGATCACCATTCGGATTCGGATTAAAAAATGAAGAGGAATTGACGACGTTTAATAAACCGAATGTGACGCTGTCGAGCTGGGCGGGTAGTCCAGAAGTGATTGAAGAGTGCAAAGAGGTGATCTCGTATTTGGATAACAAAGAATCATATGAACGTGTGGGCGCAGTGATGCCGAGGGGAATTTTATTGGAAGGTCCTCCTGGAACGGGTAAGACACTTTTAGCCAAGGCGATTGCGACAGAAACGAATTCGACGTTTATATCTAAATCGGGATCGGAATTCGTCGAGTTGTTTGTTGGTATGGGTGCATCCAAGGTGCGAAATTTGTTTGAAACCGCTAGGCAAAATACACCATGTATTATATTCATTGATGAGATTGATGCGGTGGGTAGACAACGTGGAGGTGCTTCAATGAATTCGGCGAATGATGAACGGGAACAAACGCTCAATCAATTACTATATGAAATGGATGGATTTAATAACAATAAGGATATTGTGGTCATGGCGGCAACAAATAGGAAAGACATCTTGGATAAGGCACTGTTACGCCCGGGACGATTTGATCGTATCATACGCATTCCTTTGCCTGACCAAGATTCGCGTCGACAGATACTCGAATCTTATTTGAGCAATAAAATTGTCGAAACGGGACTTGATATATCGACAATTGCCGAGATGACGGCGGGGTTGTCGGGTGCAGAATTGAAAAATTTGGTGAATGAGGCGGCGATCGCAACTGCTAAAAATAATGGAATCGTTATTCAGGAACAATATATCTTGGAGGCGTATGAAAAATCCATTGTTGGACTTATTCGGCGTAATGCAAGTACGCCTTCTGAAACTAACCGTCGTGTAGCAATTCACGAAATGGGGCATACCATAATGTCTATGAAATATCCAGAATATTTCGAATTTAAAAAGGTATCTATCCTCCCCACCTATAATGGTGCAGGCGGGTATACACTCTTCTCGGAAAAGCCGGAGATAAGAGAGGGTGGACTTTATACCAAGGATATATTGAAGAAACGATTGGCTGTTATGTTGGGTGGAAAAGCGGCCGAGAGTGTTTATTATGGAACGGACTTTGTATCACTTGGTGCCTCTCAGGACTTGAACCAAGCAAATGGATTAGCAAAGCGAATGATAGCGAATTTTGGTATGGGTGAAGATCTGGAAGTTTTTCATGACGGAAGCGATTCAGATGATATAGGCAATCCATTTCGTAGTCAAATGTTTTCAGAAAATACTAAGAAAAGCATGGATAAAGAAAGTTTGGCTTTAGTGAAAGAAGCATTTCAAGAAGCTAAAGACGTTATACATAAAAATAGGGTGTTGCTATTACGACTTACTGAAAAATTAATAGAGGCAAAGGTATTGACTAATAAAAATTTGGGGGATCTTACTATTCTTTAGATATTATATCATAATAATTGTATAGGAATGGATACAACAGTGTCTTCGCCGTCACCTCCACCACTGGATATTAAAAAAGAACCCAAGAAAGAACCGACAGTACAATATTATGTGAAGTTCTCGTTTACGATTACCTATATCTTATTAATGACTACTGCAACTATCACTATTATAGAAGCCCTTAGAACAAAAAATCCATTCGTTAGACATGTATTAAACTTGGAAACATGTATATCGGTCGTAGCGGGTTATTTTTATTCCACCTTTACTAGTCAAATAGATGAATATAGTAAAACGAACACACCAATTGATTGGGCGAACATCACGAGTTTGCGTTATATTGATTGGTCTATTACTACACCTATGATGCTTTTGACGTTGTGTGTTGTGCTTGCACAAAATATAAACCGCGATGTGAAGTTGAGTACAATGTTGACTATTGTGATGCTCAACTATGCGATGTTGTTCTTTGGTTATCTTGGTGAAACGCAGAAGTTGGATCGCACTATGGCCATGATATTGGGTTATTTCCCTTTTGTAGGTATGTTTTATTTAGTGTATGTGAATTATGTGCAACCGAAATTGATTTATTCCAATAAGATACTATTTGGCTTTTATTTGATTGTATGGGGATTATATGGAATGGTATATATGGTATCGGAGGAATATAAAAACATTGCGATGAATATTCTCGATTTGACTGCAAAATGTTTGATCGGTTTGGGTTTATGGGCGTATTATACCAAGATTGTGGTTTAATCTTGGTAAAGGGCTGTATATAAACTTTTAACTGAAACGATTTATATAAATAATATATATTTATATCAATGGCTGAAATATGGACATCCGGTAGAGCACCGGAAATTGAAACAATTCTCGATAGAAAGGCGAGTTTTAAAGGCACCCCATTCAAACGGGGAGATAAGGTAAAAGTGGTCGGTAAAATGCAGAGAGCGACTACACATGCATATTCTTATTCCCGTAACGGACCGAAAATATATGACTATGTAGTTATGACTGCTGACTATATAATAACATGTCCAGAAGGGAATAAATATATATCGACCAAGATATCGGGG
>Ga0136644_10003906_pt1 | contig 11083 bp, 12 predicted proteins | sample C_130820_EF_Meta_FD_94780 | JGI IMG/M metagenome (GOLD analysis project Ga0136644, IMG submission 94780) | Freshwater microbial communities from Lake Croche, Canada to study carbon cycling - C_130820_EF_MetaG (v2) (version 2) | ecosystem: Environmental > Aquatic > Freshwater > Lake | place...
AAGACGCGGCTCGCATCTACAAAGCGTTTGGCCTCACGCGCGACCTCAACGCCGCCGTCGCCCTGAGCTGAGCGCGCACCACGCGCTATCTGTGCGCACCGGCCAAAACCCACCAGCACCCACTCAGCTCGATCTCATCAGCAAAGCACCTCCCGATCCTCAAAAAATCGTAGTGCCCAGCTTCGCTAAGTCATTGATTTGACTACAAATGCACTCGCTCTATCGGGAAAAAGTGCGGAAGTCGGGAGCGATCGGGCGACCGCAGATCCGCACGCTCAGTTGTAGCTGGGGCTAGGCTGTACCCCAGATTGGCGCCGCTCAAAATGCTGAAACAACTCGCCCGCCAGCTCGCGCAGCACCGCGTCGTCTATGCTGTGCGCGTAAGCCAGTTGGGCCAGCGCATAGCGGCGGTCGCGCTGCATCAGGGTGCTACTCACACATTGACCGTTGCGCATCATGTTCAACGCGAACTGTTCTAACAATTCACCGGGCCACAGCGCTTGCTCCGCGGCGCGTTGCGCAGACCTGTTGGCGCCTAGATCCACGCCGCCCATGGGGGGGCCCAGCGGGCTGGGCTGGGTGTGGGTGCTGGAGAGGTTCGGCATGGCGGCCTCCGATAAGTGGTAGCCCAAGCATACGAGCGCCGCCCTCCCCCGCTGCACCGAGATACAGGCAAAAACCCGTCTATTTGCTTTGGGTGAGGCCGCCCGGGCGCTCAAACCCCAGCCGCGCGGCTATCAAACCAACGCAGCACATCAGGCGGCGCCTGCACCAGCTCGATCAACACCCCCTCACCGCTGAATGGCAGGGCTTCGTTGCCCTTGGGGTGCACAAAGCAAATATCGTGGCCTGCCGCCCCTTTGCGGATGCCACCGGGCGTGAAGCGCAGGCCCTGGGCAGACAACCACTGCACGGCGGCGGGCAGGTCGTCTATCCACAGCCCGACATGGTTGAGCGGCGTCTGGTGAACGGCGGGCTTGCGCTGCGCGTCCAGCGGCTGCATCAAGTCCACCTCTACCCGCTGCGGGCCGTCGCCAATGGCGCAAATATCTTCATCCACGTTCTCGCTTTCGCTGCGAAATTGGCCCACGTTTTGCAGGCCCAGCAAATCCACCCACAGGTGGCGCAGCGGCGCCTTGTCTAGCGCGCCCACGGCAATTTGCTGGATGCCCAGGACTTTGAACGGGCGTTGCTTGGCAGTCATTCGATCAGTCCTTCTTTGGGAAATGGCGGTTGAACCCAGTTTGATATTCGGCGCTGGCTCGCACACGGGCCAGGCGACTGCCACTTTAAGCCCGACAGCAACCGCCACCATCGCATGCTGACAGCACTCATTTGGCAACCCCCAAAAAGATGGCCAAGCAACGCTCAATCTCCAGCATGCGCTCTGGCTCTACACGACCAAGCAAGGGGCCCATTTTTTCGCGCCGCACAGTCATGGCTTTGTCCACCATGACTTGAGAGCTTTTGTGCAGCCCGTTGCGTGCACTGGGCTCTAACGTGACACGCAGGGAAGGTGCATCCAATAAGGTGCTGGTCACAGGCAGCAGCGTCACGGTGGCATGTTCATCAAACCAATCGCTTTGCAAAATCAAAGCTGGGCGAGGTTTACCGAAATCACCCTGTATGGCAACAAGCACCAAATCACCGCGCGGCATTAGGCTGTCCAGCCCTGCACGTCTTCTGCCGCATGATCCAGCCAAGCATTCACTTCTTCTGCCTCCCCTCGTTCAGCCTCGTTGATCAAGCGAGACTGGCGTGCGCACTCTGGGGCAAAGTCTGGGTTGCGCGTGTCGGGCACCCAAAGCTGCACGGGGCGAAGCCCTGCTTGGCGCAAGGTTTCACGGTACTTTTGAACTCGGATATTGACTGCAGTCATGGTCAGCCGGATTTGTTACATGCAACAGTTTAGACATTCAAAACCCTGCATGCAACCACTTTTGCGCGCGGTGGTTCTTATTCTTCACTCACTCAAACTCCACAATCATCTGATCCACCGTGAGCGATTCGCCGGTGCTGGCCAACACGCTTTTGACCACGCCGTCGGCGCTGGCAAGCAGCACGTTTTCCATCTTCATGGCTTCGATCACGGCCACACGCTCGCCCGCTTGTACTTTTTGCCCCGGCTTAACGGCCACCTGCACCAGCAGGCCCGGCATGGGCGAGAGCACAAAGCGGCTCATGTCGGGCGGTGCTTTGTAGGGCATGAGGGCGTGCAATTCGGCGCTGCGCGGCGTGAGTATTAAGACCTCCACCTGCGCACCCAGATGCGCCACGCGCACCGCCAACGGGTTTTTGCCCGCGCCGCGTTCCACCTGGGCCACAAAGGGCTGGCCGTTTACCTGGCCTTGCAACCGAATGGCGCCCAAGGGGGTATCGCCGCTGATGCGGTAGTGCCGCTCGCCAATCTGTACCGCGCAATGCCCGGCGCGTACCTCGGTCAGCAGCAATTCGGTGCGGCTGTGCTGGCCCGCTGGGCCCAGCACCACGGCAACAAAGTGCTCGCCAATTTGCAACTCGTGGCCTTCCATCTGGCCGCTAATGGCCTTGGCGCGCACGCGGTACTGGCTGTATTCGTAAGCGGCCAGCGCAAGCAGAAAGTGGCGGTCTTCGTGGCGCACGTCTTCCACCTTGAAGCCCTGGCTGTAATGCTCGGCGATAAAGCCGGTGTTGAAATCCCCCGCCACAAAACGCGGCTGCGCCAACAGCGCGGCCTGGAACGGGATATTGCTGGATACACCCCGCACCACAAAGGCGTTGAGCGCCTCGCGCATGCGCGCAATGGCGTCAGCGCGGTCTTTGCCGTGCACGATGAGCTTGGCGATCATGGAGTCGTAGTGCATGGAGATGTCGCCGCCCTCTTGCACGCCGGTATCCACACGCACGCCCCAGTGGCTGCTGGCCTGCGCGGCAAACAGGGTTTCCGGCGGGGTTTGAAAGCGCACCAGGCGACCGGTGCTGGGCAGGAAGTTGCGCAACGGGTCTTCGGCGTTGATGCGGCACTCCATAGCCCAGCCCTTGCGCGGCACCTGGGCCTGGGTAAAGGGCAAGGGCTCTCCAGCGGCGACGCGAATCATCCACTCCACCAGGTCCAGGCCGGTGATGCATTCGGTTACCGGATGCTCCACTTGCAAGCGGGTGTTCATCTCCAGAAAGTAAAAACGCTGGTCTTTGCCGACTACAAACTCCACCGTGCCCGCGCTCTGGTAGTTCACCGCCTGGGCCAGGGCCACGGCTTGCGCGCCCATGGCCTGGCGCGTGGCGTCACTGATGAAGGGCGAAGGCGCCTCCTCAATGACCTTTTGGTGGCGGCGCTGGATCGAGCATTCGCGCTCGTTCAGGTACAGGCAATGGCCGTGCGCGTCGGCCAGCAACTGAATTTCGATGTGGCGTGGTTCTTCGACAAATTTTTCGATGAATACGCGGTCGTCGCCAAAGCTGTTGCGCGCCTCGTTGCGGCAACTGGCAAAACCCTCGGCGGCCTCGCGGTCGTTAAAGGCCACGCGCAGGCCCTTGCCGCCGCCGCCCGCCGAGGCTTTAATCATCACCGGGTAGCCAATGCCTTGGGCAATTTGCACCGCCTGCTCGGGCGTGTCTATGGCCTCATTCACGCCGGGAATGCAGTTCACCCCTGCTTGCAGCGCCAGGCGTTTGGAGGCGATTTTGTCGCCCATGGCGGCGATGGATGCGTGCTTGGGGCCGATGAAGACGATGCCCTCGTCTTCCACCTGCTTGGCAAAGCCTTCGTTCTCGCTCAAAAAACCATAGCCGGGGTGAACCGCCTGCGCGCCGGTTTGTTTGCAGGCGGCGATGATTGTGTCAGCGCGCAAATAGCTGTCTCGGCTGGCTGCGGGGCCTATGCAAACCGCCTCGTCGGCTAGCTGCACATGGCGCGCCTCTTTGTCGGCCTCGGAATAAACGGCCACGGTGCGTATGCCCATTTTGCGGGCGGTTTTAATGACGCGGCAGGCAATCTCGCCGCGGTTGGCAATCAGAATTTTGCTGAACATGGTGGGTGCCTTTGGCTGTTTCAGAGCGGAATATTGCCGTGCTTGCGCCACGGGTTTTCTAGCTTTTTGTCGCGCAGCATCACCAGCGAGCGGCAGATGCGTTTGCGCGTTTCATGCGGCAGGATCACGTCGTCTATATAGCCGCGTGCACCCGCCACAAAGGGGTTGGCAAAGCGGGCTTTGTACTCGGCCTCGCGCGCGGCCAGCTTGGCCGGGTCGCCCTTGTCTTCGCGAAAAATGATTTCTACCGCGCCTTTGGCGCCCATGACGGCGATTTCGGCGTGCGGCCAGGCAAAGTTGACATCGCCACGCAGGTGCTTAGAGGCCATCACGTCATACGCGCCGCCATAGGCTTTGCGGGTGATGACGGTGATTTTTGGCACCGTGCATTCGGCATAGGCGTAAAGCAGTTTGGCGCCGTGTTTGATGATGCCGCCGTACTCCTGCGCCGTGCCGGGCATGAAGCCGGGCACATCAACAAAGGTGATAACGGGTATGTTGAAGGCATCGCAAAAGCGCACAAAGCGCGCCGCCTTGATGCTGCTTTTAATGTCCAAGCAACCCGCCAGCACCAGTGGCTGGTTGGCCACCATACCGACCGACTGGCCGTCCATGCGCGCAAAGCCGATAACGATGTTTTTGGCGTAGTCGGGCTGGATTTCAAAGAACTCGCCACCATCCACGGTTTTGGCTATCAGCTCTTTCATGTCGTAGGGCTTGTTGGGGTTGTCGGGCACCAGGGTGTCTAGCGACAAGTCCATGCGGTCTGCGGGGTCACCGCCCTTGCGTACCGGCGCCTTTTCGCGGTTGTTGAGTGGCAGGTAGTTGTACAGGCGGCGCAGCATCAACAGCGCCTCTACATCGTTCTCAAAAGCCAGGTCGGCCACGCCGCTGCGCGTGGTGTGGGTGATACCCCCCCCCAGTTCCTCGGCGTTCACCTCCTCGTGCGTGACGGTCTTCACCACCTCGGGGCCGGTGACGAACATGTAGGAGCTGTCTTTCACCATCAAGATGAAGTCGGTCATGGCCGGTGAGTACACCGCACCGCCCGCGCACGGCCCCATGATGAGGCTGATTTGCGGCACCACGCCGCTGGCCATCACGTTGCGCTGGAACACCTCGGCATAGCCGCCCAGCGAGGCCACGCCTTCTTGAATGCGCGCGCCGCCCGAGTCGTTGATGCCGATCACGGGCGCGCCCACCTTCATGGCCTGGTCCATCAGCTTGCAGATTTTTTCGGCATGGGCTTCGCTCAAGGCGCCGCCAAACACCGTGAAGTCTTGGCTGAACACAAACACCAGGCGCCCGTTAATCATGCCGTAGCCGATAACCACGCCGTCACCGGGAATTTTGTTGTCCGCCATGCCGAAATCGGCACAGCGGTGTTCGACAAACATGTCCCACTCCTCAAAGGTGCCCTCGTCCAGCAGCACCTCAATGCGCTCGCGTGCGGTGAGCTTGCCCTTGTGGTGCTGGGCTTCAATGCGCTTGGCGCCACCGCCTTGGCGCGCCTGCTGGCGCTTGTGTTCCAGTTGTTCGAGTATGTCTTGCATGGTGTGCTCCGGGGGTTTCAGGCCTGCTTAAGGGCAGGTGTGTTCAAGCGGGTGGGCGGCCAAGGCCAGCAATTCGCGGGCGGCGGTGGACGCGGCGAGTTGGCCGCCCTCCACTTGGTGGGTGATGCGGCTCAGATGGGCACGCACCTCTGGGTGCTGGGCAAAAGCGGTTTTCAAGCCTGCGTGGATGCGTTCCCACATCCAGTCCAGCGCCTGGTGTTGGCGTCGCGCGTGCAGGCGGCCATTGGCGCGTTGCAGGCTTTGAAACTGTTGCACGGCCTGCCACAAGCGGTCCACGCCCTGGCCGTGCAAGGCGCTCACCGGCAGCACCTGCGGGTGCCACTGCTGCGCGTCGTGGTGCATGCGCTGCGGGTGGCCTTGCTGGCCCAGCAGCCGCAACGCGCTGGTGATTTGCGCTTGCGCGCGGGTGGTGGCGTCCACGTCAATATCGGCCTTGTTGATGAGCACCAAATCGGCCAGCTCCATCACGCCCTTTTTGATGGCCTGCAAATCGTCACCCGCATGGGGCAGTTGCATGAGCACGAATAGATCGGTCATGCCGGCCACCGCCACCTCGCTCTGGCCCACGCCTACGGTTTCGACTATCACGAGGTCATAGCCCGCGGCTTCGCACACCGCTATGGCCTCGCGCGTTTTTTCGGCCACGCCGCCCAAAGTGCCGCTGGAAGGGCTGGGCCGGATGAACGCTCGCTCGTGCACGGACAACTTTTCCATGCGCGTCTTGTCGCCCAAAATAGAGCCACCGGACAAGCTGGAAGACGGGTCAACCGCCAACACGGCTACCCGGTGGCCCAGGCCAATCACATACAAACCCAAGGCTTCGATCAAGGTGGACTTGCCCACCCCCGGCACCCCGCTAATGCCCAGGCGAAACGACTGGCCGGTGTGCGGTAACAGGGCGGTGAGCAGCGCATCGGCCTGCACCCGGTGATCGGGCCGCGTGGACTCCAGCAGCGTAATCGCCTTGGCCATGGCGCGGCGCTGCACCGTAGCGTTGCCATGCAGCAGGCCTGGCAGCAGTTGCTCATGTGTCATGCAGCATTGGCTGGTTTCAACCAGTCCTCCAACTTCAAACCTTCAATCCGCTCAAACTCACGCGTGTTGTTGGTCACGCACACGGCGTCTAAGGCCAAGGAAATAATTGGGGTCAGACCCCAATTTCTGTGACTCATGCGCCGTGCCTCACAAAATCTCGAAGTGGCGACCATCGGGCAGCCGGTAGCGCGAGAAGTCGCGCACGTCCATGGTCATTACGTGGAGGGTGTTGGTGTCTTGCGCCAGCCAGACCAAGGAGGCATCGGCCAAGTCCATCTCGGTTCGTGGCGGCGCGGTGTAGCGGGCCATCAGCTCGGCCAGATCGGGCAAATTCGAAACATCGAACGGATAAACGATCACGCCGCCTTCAGACACCCAGCGCAAGTAGCGTTGCACCGCATTGGCGCCCAAGAAGTGCGTGACTTCCACCACACAGGGCCAGGTGGTTGTCAACCGCCAATTGTTGGCCAGCATGGCGGTGTAATGCCGGTGAGCCACGTCACGGGCATCAAAAAGCGCCACCATCGGCCCGGTATCGATCAAGGCCAGATTCACGGCACGCCCTTTTCGGGGCCTGAGTCTGAGGCCGGCCACGGTTGGCCGTGCTTTTTAGCCTCTTGATAGGCCAGCCAATCCGCTTGGCCGGCCTCGTGTTTGGCTTGGAGTTTGGCGCGGATGGCCGCTTTGGTGGGTGACAGATACGCGCTGCCATCCGGCAAAGGCTCCAATACTTCAGCTTGCACTTTTAGCAGCAAGTCGTAGGGGTTTTTGCGCCCCAATGCCCGCTCCAGCGCTGAAACGATGAACTGTGACTTGGTCACCCCCATGCGCTTGGCAGTGAGTTCCAGCTCTTTTTCGAGCAAGGGCTCCAGTCGAACGGAAACAGCCATAACAAACTCCTTGAGTGCAGATTTAATACCGTATTACTGTATCGCAAACACCCAGGTAAGAACAAATTGAATAATTGGGGTCTGACCCCGATTTCCGCATCACGAAACAGCTTTTTTGATGTGCTCCAGCACGTCCTTGGCGCTGGCGGGAATGGGCGTGCCGGGGCCGTAGATGCCTTGCACACCTGCTTGGTAAAGCATGTCGTAGTCCTGGCGCGGGATGACGCCACCAACGAAGACGATGATGTCGTCCGCACCCTGCTTCTTTAGCTCGGCAATGATGGCAGGCACCAGGGTTTTGTGGCCTGCCGCCAGGGTGGATACGCCCACCGCATGCACGTCGTTTTCTATAGCCTGACGCGCGCATTCTTCAGGGGTTTGGAACAGCGGGCCCATGTCTACGTCAAAGCCCAGGTCGGCAAAGGCGGTGGCCACCACCTTGGCGCCCCGGTCGTGACCGTCTTGGCCTAGCTTGGCAATCATCACCCGGGGGCGGCGGCCTTGCGCCTCGGCGAAGGCGGTAATTTCGGTCTTGAGCTGCTCCCAACCTTCGGCACTGTCGTAGGCGGCTGCGTAGACGCCAGTCACCTTTTGCGTGTCGGCACGATGGCGGCCAAACACTTTTTCCAGGGCGTCGCTCACCTCGCCCACGGTGGCACGCAGGCGCATCGCCTGAATGCTCAAGTCCAACAGATTGCCGTGTCCGCTTTCGGCACAGGCGGTGAGCGCATCCAGCGCGGCCTGCACGGCTGCGGAGTCGCGACTGGCCTTGAGCGCGCGCAGGCGGGTGATTTGGCCCTCGCGCACGGCCACGTTGTCGATATCGCGTGCGGCTACCGGTTCTTCCGAGGCCAGGCGGTATTTGTTGACGCCCACGATCACGTCTTTGCCGGAATCGATGCGGGCCTGCTTTTCGGCGGCGGCCGCTTCAATTTTGAGCTTGGCCCAGCCACTGTCCACGGCCCGCGTCATGCCGCCCATGGCCTCCACTTCCTCGATCAGGGCCCAGGCCGCGTCAGCCATGTCCTGGGTTAGTTTTTCCATCAGGTAGCTGCCCGCCCAAGGGTCTATCACCTGCGGGATATGGGTTTCCTCTTGGATGATGAGCTGGGTGTTGCGTGCAATGCGGGCGCTAAATTCAGTGGGCAGAGCAATGGCTTCGTCAAACGAGTTGGTGTGCAGCGATTGGGTGCCGCCGAACACCGCCGCCAGCGCCTCGATGGTGGTGCGTACCACGTTGTTGTACGGGTCTTGCTCGGTGAGCGACCAGCCCGACGTTTGGCAGTGGGTGCGCAGCATCAGGCTTTTTGGGTTTTGCGCGCCAAAGCCTTTCATGATGCGCCACCACAGCAGGCGGGCCGCGCGCATCTTGGCAATTTCCAGATAAAAGTTCATGCCAATCGCCCAAAAGAAGCTCAGGCGCCCGGCAAACTCGTCCACGCCCAGGCCCTTGGCCAGCGCGGTTTTCACATACTCTTTGCCGTCGGCCAGGGTAAAGGCCAGCTCCAGCGCTTGGTTGGCGCCCGCCTCTTGCATGTGGTAACCCGAGATGGAGATGGAGTTAAAGCGCGGCATGTGCTGCGCCGTGTAGGCAATGATGTCGCCGATGATGCGCATCGACGGCTCGGGCGGATAGATATAGGTGTTGCGAACCATGAACTCCTTCAGGATGTCGTTCTGGATGGTGCCGCTCAACTGCGCCTGGCTCACGCCCTGCTCTTGCGCCGCCACCACATACCCAGCCAACACCGGCAGCACGGCGCCGTTCATGGTCATGGACACACTGACTTGGTCCAGCGCAATCTGGTCGAACAAAATCTTCATATCTTCGACCGAATCGATGGCCACACCGGCCTTGCCCACGTCTCCCGTGACGCGCGGGTGATCCGAGTCGTAGCCCCGATGCGTGGCCAGATCAAACGCCACCGACACCCCTTGCGCGCCGCCTGCCAGGGCTTGGCGGTAAAAGGCATTCGACTCCTCGGCGGTGGAAAAACCCGCGTACTGGCGAATCGTCCAGGGCCGCACCGCATACATGGTGGCCTGCGGGCCACGCAGGTACGGCTCCATGCCGGGCAAGGTGTCGGTATAGGCCAAGCCCTGTAGGTCTTGCGCGGTGTACAGCGGCTTGACCGTGATGCCGTCGGGCGTGCGCCAGTTCAGGGCATCCAGTTGGCCACCGGGTGCCGATTTGGCAGCGGCGCGCGCCCAGGCTTGCAGGTTGGCGGGGGGGATCAAAGGGATGGAAGCGGAGTCGGTCATGGCCTAGCGGTTTGGGTTGGGTGCTTCGCTTAAGCAGCGAACAAGAGGTATGGGCGGAATTTGGCCGGTGGGGGTAATGGCTTGAAAAGTGACTGGAAACGTGACTTGAAAACGGGCTTGAAACGGCACCGCGATTTTACGTTATTTATAATTATTGATGCAAAATATTTAACGCCGCTTACAATCTCCGCCATGCTCACCACTGCCCTGTCACCGCGCCCGCTGTACGAAGAAGTTGCCGAGCGGCTGCGCCAGCGCATTTTTGCGCGCGAACTCGAGCCCGGCAGTTGGATAGACGAACTGAAGATTGCCGAGCAATACGGCATCAGCCGCACCCCCATGCGCGAGGCGTTAAAAGTGCTGGCCGCAGAAGGGCTCATCACCATGAAGCTGCGCCGTGGCGCCTACGTGACCGAGGTGTCCGAGGCCGACATGGCTGACATCTACCACCTCTTGGGCCTGCTCGAATCGGACGCTGCGGGTGTGGTGGCCGAGCGGGCCAGCGCCGACGAATTGGCCGAACTCCAGGCCCTGCACCAACAGCTAGAAGCGGCGGCGGCGGCGCGCGAGCCCTTTTTTGCGCTCAATGAACGCTTTCACATGCGGGTGTTAGAAATCGCTGCCAACCGCTGGCGCAGCCAGATGGTGATGGACTTGCGCAAGGTGATGAAGCTCAACCGCCACCATTCGCTGTTCAAAACCGGGCGCATCGCGGAGTCGCTGGGCGAACACCGCGCTATTTTGAATGCCCTGTTGGCGCGCGACGCCCAGGCCGCCACGGCTTGCATGTTGCAGCACTTTCGCAACGGGCTGGAGGCGGCGATTTAGCCAGACTGGTGGCTTTGGTTTTTTTTAAGCTCAAGTACAGAACATGCCCACTAAAACCAAGTCGTACAGCTACCGCGAAGACCCGCAGGTACCCCCATTCCCCGACGACAAGCCCATCATCGTTTTTGATGGAATGTGCGTTCTTTGCTCCAGTTGGATAGGCTTCATTCTCCGACACGACAAGCGGGGACGATTCCGTTTGCTTTCTGCGCAAGGCGATCTGGGTCAGGCAATCTACCGACATTACGGCATGAGTCCTCGCGATTTCGAGACGAATATCCTTATTGAGGAGGGCAGGCCTTGGTTCCGTTTGGATGGGTCGATACGTATGGCTCAAGGCCTGGGATTCCCCTGGAATTTGATTACCGTTGCCAGCAATTTGCCCCAACCAATCAAGGACTGGCTCTACCAACTTATGGCTGAGTTCACTTTAACCGTGTATGGAGTCACTGATAAGAGGTTCGAAGCGCATGGAACAGGAATT
>Ga0136644_10003909_pt1 | contig 11080 bp, 11 predicted proteins | sample C_130820_EF_Meta_FD_94780 | JGI IMG/M metagenome (GOLD analysis project Ga0136644, IMG submission 94780) | Freshwater microbial communities from Lake Croche, Canada to study carbon cycling - C_130820_EF_MetaG (v2) (version 2) | ecosystem: Environmental > Aquatic > Freshwater > Lake | place...
AGCATGACTTACTCGTCCGCCCTTTTTGCGGATGCAAGCGATCATAGCTGCCTTACCTCTGCGCAAATTGCAAAGTATGACCACATCCTTGATCGACTTAACCTTGCCCCAGGAGCAACGCTGCTAGAGGTAGGCTGTGGTTGGGGAGGGTTTGCAGAACATGCTGCTCAATCTCGCGGAGTGCACGTTACCGGAATTACCATCTCTCAAGCTCAGTATGAGTATGCCAAGGCTCGCATTGTGTCAGCGAATTTAGAGCATTTAGTTGAAATCAAACTGATTGATTACCGAGATGTATTAGGACAGTTTGATGGCGTGGTTTCGATTGAAATGTTTGAAGCTGTAGGGGAAGAGTTCTGGCCGATCTATTTCCGAACCATAAAAGAACGTCTTAAACCTGGCGGGCAGGCGGTTATCCAAACGATTACGATTGCCGAAGACAAGTTTGATCTCTATCGCCGAACCACCGACTTTATTCGCGAATTTATTTTTCCGGGTGGCTTGCTCCCCTCCCCTGGCCGCTTTGTTAAGGAAGCAAACTTAGCGGGCTTCCTAGAAGCAGGGCGGAGATCCTTTGGTCATGATTATGCTGAGACCCTTCGGCGTTGGCGCACCTCCTTTGATGAAGCAGGGCAAAAGGTGCGGGGACTAGGTTTTGATGAACGCTTTCAAAGACTTTGGCGCTTTTATCTCACTTACTGTGAAGTAGGGTTCGATATGCGTTTTACCGATGTGTCTCAATTTCATCTGCGCGCAGACTAATTAAATTCTTAACCGAATAGAGTCTAGTACTACTTGTTGATCCTTAAACTATTTGGTAGGGGCGACAGGGGTAGTAACGATAGGAGCAGGAACAGGGCTTGCTGCTTGAGCTGGGGCCTGCGCTGATGTAACTGCAGGGGCAGAAGCCGCAGGGACAGCAACCGTTGCTGAGGTTGCGCTATCTTGGATAGCGGGGGGAGGGGGCATCTTCTTAGGATCCAGGTACTCGAATAGCTTCACCACCCTTGTAACACCCGAGGTATAGCTCGCCACCCGAGCGGCATCCTCACCCTCAGCAGGCGTTACCAATCCCATTAAAAAGACTTCTTGGCGTTCAACTACGGTTGAGACTACCGATGCCTGAAAATGACCATCCGTGATGTAGCGAGCTCGTATTTTTTCTGCAAGGTAAGTATCCCGCGAACGATCTGCATACGAACTGGTGATGACAACAGCGGACTCATTGACCACGCTACGCACATTTTCTGCAGCCTTGGCGATTTGCTCAACACCAGTTCGAACTTCATCATTTTTGACTTCGCCAGTGAGCAAAACGATGCGGTTAAAACTATTCACGTTGATATGCGCATCATCCTTATACTTGGCACTGATGCGATTCTCAATACGCAAGATAATTTCTTTATCTTCTAACAAGGTACCCGATGTGCGGCGATCTGCAGCAATAAATGCCCCAGTTAACATGCCCCCTGCCACCAAAGGAACGCAGGCGTTGAGCAATAAGCAAGCCAATAAACCCGCTGCGGCGAATTTGATAAAACGAACACTCATTCTTCTACTCCTAAAAGCGTGCAATCAATCGCATCACATAAGCAATGCAAAATCAAAATATGGACTTCTTGAACTCTAGCAGTTGTTTTTGACGAAACATTTATTAAAATGTCCCTCTCATTTAACTGTTCAGCAATCTTGCCTCCATCTCGACCTGTAAGAGCCACAACCGTCATATCGCGCTCATGCGCAGCTTCAATGGCTGCAATCACGTTAGCTGAGTTTCCACTGGTGGATATTGCCAAAAGAACATCATTGCTGTGACCTAAGGCTCTTACTTGCTTAGAAAATATCTGAACATAGGCATAGTCATTAGCAATAGAGGTGAGCGTGGAGCTATCAGTGGTAAGGGCCATGGCAGCAAGACCCGGTCTCTCCATCTCAAAACGGTTTAGAAGTTCAGCTGAAAAGTGCTGAGCATCTGCCGCGCTCCCTCCGTTTCCACAAGAGAGAATCTTGCCTTCTGCCATGAGACTGCGCACCATGGCATCAGCCGCTCGCAATATAGGCTCAACCATTTCATTCACGAGATCTAATTTAAGTTGAGCGCTCTCGCGAAAATGACGCTCTATACGGGAATTTAAATTCATCTTTATATTGTACGGCGTTTTAGAGAAGTCCACGAACCCACAACCACTCCGAATGGTCTGACCCAATTTGGCAAAGAAAATCTAACCGGCATGGCTGAGTACAATGATAGCGTTGTAAAAATACTGTTGCTGCATGTTGCATACGCTTGATTTTTTTGGAGTGAATACTTTCGATTGCTCCACCAAACGCCGCACTTCTGCGCCAACGCACTTCAACAAAGAGAAGCATCTCAGCTTCTTGCCCTACGATATCAATTTCACCGCCCTTCACTCTAAAATTTCTATCAATTATTTCTATCCCTTGTGACACAAGAAATTTCGCCGCTCGATTTTCGGCTTCTATCCCTGCTGAGAGGTGCGGGGCCAAGTGAACTATAGGTTTCATCGCTCATATCATCCGCGTATACGGTTTAAGAGGATGGATTAAGAAACATTATTCTTTTACGTTTTTTCACCTTGCCGAGCTAAACTCATCGATTCTTGGCATCTGTTCTATCCCGCAATAAACCCAAATACCCTTCACACCTGAAAGGCCAGAGAACGCAAAGTGACCACCTCAGATTCAGATCTTGATCACATCCAATCATTGCACACAACCTTGCCCGTCGGAGGGACCTTGTATGTGGTTGCAACTCCCATTGGCAATCTCTCTGATCTGAGTCCACGCGCCCGCACTATTCTTGCAGAGGTAGATTTAATCGCAGCAGAAGACACGCGTCACAGCAGTGGACTTCTTCAGCACTTTGGAATTCATGCACAGCTGCTTGCTCTGCACGAACACAATGAGGCTCAACAATCCGTTCAACTGATTGGTCAGCTTAAAGTTGGAAAACGTATCGCTCTGATCTCTGATGCCGGTACGCCTGCCATCAGTGACCCGGGTAGTCGCTTGGTGGCCTTAGCCCATTTACATGAAATTCCCGTGATTGTTATCCCTGGCCCTAGTGCCCTGACAGCTGCTGTCTCTGTAGCTGGATTGCGTGCCCTACCCGTTCATTTCTATGGCTTTCTGCCCCCAAAGGCTAAGGCACGCCGACAAGTTCTTGAGGGTCTAAGTCATACTTCTGGTACTTTGGTTTTTTATGAGGCGCCGCATCGTATAGAGGAAATGGTGAGCGATTTGATCGCACTCTTTCCTTCTGAACGTACACTCGTATTGTGTCGAGAATTAACCAAGCGATTCGAATCCGTGCATCGCTGTTCACTGGCGGACGTTCAGGCTTGGTTTGCAGGTGACCCTGATCGGGTGCGGGGCGAGTTTGTTGTTATTCTTGAGGGTGCCCCTGACCATGAACGCATTGATCCTCTTATTGAAGGACGAAGAGTACTTGAGATCTTATCGGCTTCATCGCTCAGCATTTCAGAGGCTGCTAGAGCTGCAGCAAAAATTACTGGGGCCAATCGCAGTGATTTATATCACTGGGCTTTGCAAAACCTGGAATCAGGCGAAGACTCAATTGGACCCAATAATGAAGATTAATCGCGAAAATTATTAAACTGCAAAGGCTGCTCAGTAATATCTTTGCGAAGTAAAGCAATTGCCTCTTGCAAGATATCGCGCTTCGCCCCAGTCACACGGACCGTGTCCCCTTGAATCGATGCCTGTACTTTCATCTTGCTATCTTTAAGCAAGCGGATAACTTTTTTTCCGAGCTCTGTTTCAACGCCTACTTTTATAGTGACCTGCTGTTTAACCTTGCCGCCACTGACTTTTTCAATTTCACCTACATCGAGTGTGCGAATATCAATTCCGCGTTTAACTAACTTGTTGTTCAGAACATCCTTCACTTGATCCAGCTTAAAGTCGTCATCGGCAAATACAGTGAGCACATATTCCGCCTGCTCTACCCGTGCATCTGAACCCTTAAAATCAAACCGTGTTCCCACCTCTTTGTTCGTTTGATCTACCGCGTTTTTGAGTTCTTGCTTATCAACTTCTGAAACCACATCAAATGAAGGCATCTCAATACTCCAGAATTACTTACGGCCAGCGCGTGCAGCAATACGCATACGCAAGGCATTCAATCGGATAAATCCGGCAGCGTCTGATTGTTGATAGGCACCGCCATCATCTTCAAAAGTTGAAATGGTGGGGTCAAACAAAGAATCGGTTTTGGAATCACGGCCGACCACCATCACATTGCCTTTATAGAGCTTGAGCCGCACCCAACCATTTACGCACTGTTGTGTGTCGTCGATCAAACCTTGCAAAGCTCGGCGTTCAGGACTCCACCAATATCCGGTATAGATTAAAGATGCATACCGGGCCATCAGATCATCTTTCAGATGCGCCACTTCACGATCCAATGTAATAGATTCGATTGCACGGTGGGCGCGCATCATAATCGTTCCACCTGGGGTTTCGTAGCAACCACGTGATTTCATTCCTACGTAGCGGTTTTCAACGAGATCGAGGCGACCGATGCCATGCTTGCCTCCGATACGATTTAATTCGGTCAGGACTTGAGCGGGAGACATGGGCTGACCATTCAATGCAACGATGTCGCCCTTGCCGTATTCAACATCAAGGTACTCTGCAGCATCTGGTGCAGCCTCGGGAGATACCGACCATCTCCACATGTCTTCTTCAGGCTCTCGCGCCGGATCTTCAAGCACTTTGCCTTCATAGGATATATGCAAAAGATTGGCATCCATGCTGTAGGGACTGCCTCCGTTCTTGTGCTTCATCTCAACGGGAATGCCATGCTTTTCAGCGTAAGCTAACAAACGTTCGCGGGAGGTCAGATCCCATTCGCGCCAGGGTGCAATCACTTTAATACCAGGCTCTAAGGCGTAATAACCCAACTCAAAACGCACCTGATCATTACCTTTGCCGGTTGCACCATGAGAAACGGTATCTGCACCGGTTTCACGAGCAATTTCTATCTGACGCTTAGCAATTAAAGGGCGAGCAATACTGGTTCCCAGAAGATATTCACCCTCATAAATGGCATTGGCCCTGAACATGGGGAACACAAAATCACGAACGAATTCTTCACGCAAATCATCAATATAAATTTGCTTGATACCAAATTTTTCAGCCTTTTGACGGGCAGGCTCAAGTTCTTCGCCTTGTCCAATATCTGCCGTAAAAGTGACGACTTCACAAGCATAGGTATCTTGCAACCATTTCAAAATAACCGATGTATCCAGGCCGCCAGAGTAGGCGAGAACGACTTTATTCACTTCACTCATGCTTAATCAATCCAAAAGAGGGGGACACTAAAAAATAATAATACCTTGGGGCGGGCCTTACGCGGACTGAAAACCGAGTAAAAGGTATTCCATTAAGGCTTTTTGGACATGTAAACGGTTCTCTGCTTCATCCCAAACTACGGATTGATGGCCTTCTAACACTTCTGCCGATACCTCTTCACCACGATGGGCTGGCAGGCAATGCATAAACAAGGCATCTGAATCCGCGCACTGCATCATTTCTTCATCGACCTGAAAGTCAACAAAGTCTTTCTTGCGTTCATCGGTTTCATCTTCAAAACCCATGCTGGTCCAAACATCGGTGGTAACCAAGTGCGCTCCGCGCGCTGCTTCCATGGGGTCTGCAAAGACAGATAAATGAGCCTCTTCACCTTGTGCAAGACGTTCTGGATCTAGTCCGTACCCAGAGGGAGCTGAGACATGTAACTTGAAGCCGAACAATCGGGCTGCTTGAAGCCAGGTGTAGCACATATTATTTGCATCCCCGATCCACGCCACCGTTCGACCCTCTATATTTTTTCTGTGCTCTATAAAGGTATAGATATCTGCCAATATTTGGCAAGGATGGTACTGATCGGTAAGGCCATTGATCACGGGGACCCTGGAGAAATCAGCGAAGCGCTCAATAATCGATTGATCGTAGGTGCGAATCATCACCAGATCCACCATTCGGCTGATCACTCGCGCCACATCTTCTATTGGTTCGCCTCGACCTAACTGAGTATCCCCTCGAGTCAGATTGATGGCCGAGCCACCCAATTGGTGTATTCCTGCTTCAAACGAAACCCGCGTGCGCGTGGACTGTTTTTCGAACACCATGGCCAACATCCTATCTTTCAATGGATGATAGATCTCATAATTTTTAAACATCGCCTTAATATGGCGAGTGCGTTCAAAAAGGTACAAATGCTCTTCGCGGGTAAGGTCAGTAAATTGCAGAAAATGTTTCACGTCGATGTCCTGAAAATCACGCCAAGAATCGGATTGACTTGCGTTGGGTTTAAGTTTTAAGAAACGCTTGAATGAGGGGTACCAATATGGAAATAATTTGGTCCGCTTCCTCGTCTTTCAATATCAACGGGGGTAGGAGTCGGACAACAGAATCTTGAGTCACATTGATCAGAAGACCTTTCTCTAAGGCTAAAGCAACCAAGGCTGCGCATGGGCGATCCAATTCCACTCCAATCATTAAGCCATGGCCACGAATTTCTTTTACACCAGGTTGTGCCGATAAAGCGGCTTCGAGCCCCGTTATCATTCTATGTCCCAGTGATTCCGCTCGACTTAGAAGATGTTCATCTTGCATTACCGCCAAAGTTTCTAGTGCAGCCGCGCAGACCAGGGGGCCACCACCAAACGTTGTTCCATGGGTTCCAGGTTGGAATACTTCCGCCGCCACTCCAGCAGCCACGCATGCGCCAATAGGCACACCGGACCCTAACCCTTTAGCCAATGACATCACATCGGGCAATACACCGGTGTGTTGAAACCCAAACCAGGCACCGGTGCGGCCAATACCGCACTGAACTTCATCCACCATATATAGCAAACCACGTTCACGACAGAAAGTGTGAAGTGCCCGTTGATACTCAATATCGGCCAATCTAATCCCGCCCTCTCCCTGAATAGGCTCAAACAATACAGCTACAACTTCAGGGTGCTGGTCAGCAACGGTTTGAATAGCATCAAGGTTGTTATAGGGTACGCGCAAGAAACCTGAAATGGGTTTACCAAAACCTGCTGAAGCCTTTGCACTTCCGGTGGCGGCCAGCGTAGCAATTGTTCGGCCATGCCATGCTTTTTCCATCACAATGATGGCAGGCTCTTCAATACCTTTCTTAGTACCATATAGGCGCGCTAATTTGATCGCTGCCTCATTCGCTTCGGCCCCAGAATTGCAGAAGAACGTTTTGTCCATGCCTGAGATCGCAGCCAAACGGGCCGCCAAGGCTTCTTGCAAGGGAACTTGGTAAATATTCGAGGTATGAATTACCTTACCGGCCTGATCCGCAATTGCTTTGACTAAGCGTGGGTGGGCATGTCCCAAACCATTTACCGCTATACCGGCTAAGGCATCAAGATAGCGCTTGCCATTGGTATCCCAAAGCCAAGCACCTTCGCCCTTTTCAAATGCAACAGCTTGGCGTCCATAGGTATTCATTAGGTGAGACATGGAAAATCCCTAGCAAAATCAGTGAGTGTAAGAGGAAAAGCTTACAGTTATAATCTGGTTTAACGAATAAAAGCACGCAACCTCAGCGGCATAAAAACAAATGCCGCCCACAAGGACGGCATTGATTTCAACATATCTAGCCCGGTCAGGCCATCCGGAAACACCCGGGTTTGGACAGAACTTAAACCCTACAAGGGTATTAAGCGCTCGCTCCCATGGATTTAATAGCAGCTGACAATCGGCTTTTGTGGCGCGATGCTTTATTTTTGTGAATAATTTTTTTGTCAGCGATACGATCGAGCACGCTGACTGAAGCTTGGAACTGCGCTTGGGCAGTAGGCTTATCGCCCGCCAAGATCGCTTTCTGAATCTTTTTAATAGCGGTACGCAAAGAAGAACGCAAAGAGGCGTTATGGGTGCGAGCTTTCTCTGCTTGACGTGCGCGCTTCAGCGCCTGAGGACTATTAGCCATACTGGTGCAACTCCTAATCGGGATGCCGGTTCGCAAAGCGAACGCGTAAAGTGATGCGGAAAACCGGCTATCATAGTGAACTTTCACTGACTCTGCAAGAGCTTAGGCGGAATTCCGTCATCCTACACCCATGAATTTGCTCCGCGCACTCGCTACGACCAGCAGCATGACACTCCTTTCCAGGATCCTTGGCTATCTAAGAGATGCCATTATTGCGCATACATTCGGGGCCGGAGGGCTAACCGATGCATTTTTTGTGGCCTTTCGTTTACCTAATTTACTACGAAGGCTTTTTGCCGAGGGTGCCTTCTCTCAAGCCTTTGTGCCCATCTTGGCCGAATACAAAACCCGCGAAGGCCATGATGCTACTCGAAATTTAGTAGATCACACCGCTACTGCGCTCTGTGCTGCTTTGTTTATGACCACATTATTGGGTGTCATCTTTGCCCCTCAGGTCATTTGGATATCTGCACCAGGTTTTAGCTCAGATTCCTACAAGTTCTCCATCGCGGTCCAACTGCTGCAGGTAACTTTTCCCTATATCTTGTTCATCTCACTGGTTTCTTTGGCAGCAGGGGTACTCAACACCTATCATCAGTTTTGGGTACCTGCGTTCACCCCCGTTCTGCTTAATCTCAGTTTCATTGCTTGCGCCTTATTGCTTGCACCTTGGCTCGACACACCCATCATGGCTTTGGCCTGGGGGGCGTTTTTAGGAGGTATGCTCCAGCTTTTATTCCAACTCCCTTTTTTAAAGCGAATCAATATGCTCCCCCGCTTACGTTGGGACCCAAGTGATCCAGGATTGAGACGTATTCTTAGTTTAATGGGGCCGGCCGTGGTGGGGGTATCAGTAGGGCAAGTTTCGTTGCTCATCAGCACCATGTTTGCCTCTTACCTTCCTTCGGGAAGTGTGTCTTGGCTGTTTTATGCAGATCGCTTGATGGAGTTCCCTACGGGACTATTAGGTGCTGCATTAGGAACCATACTCTTACCCAGCCTAGTTAAACACCACACTGATGGGGATCAGGAGCGTTACTCTTCTCTATTAGATTGGGGTTTACGGGTCACGCTTTTGCTAACGCTTCCTGCGGCTGTTGGCCTAGCCATCTGTGCTGTCCCCCTCATCAGCACCTTGTTTTTGCGCGGAGCATTTGGTGCGCATGATCTCTGGCAAGTTCGTGAAGCCTTATTGGCTTACAGCTTGGGACTCACCGGCCTAATCGCAGTCAAAATCTTAGCCCCAGCCTACTATGCCCGGCAGGACATGCGGACCCCTGTGCGCATTGCCATTTTCACGTTGGTGACCTGTCAAGTGATGAACGCATTTTTAATTGGCCCATTTGCGCATGCCGGTCTGGCTTTATCAACTGGCTTAGGAGCTTGCATCAACGCAGGATTATTACTACGCGGACTCCTTCACCGCAAAATTTATTCCCCTCAAGCCGGATGGGGCAAGTTCATATTGAAACTTGCGATTTCGCTCGGTGTTTTGTCAATCGTATTGTGGTGGTTGAGCCAAGACATCAACTTTTGGCTGAATGCGAGCAGTTGGCAACGCGTGCTTCACATGATTCTGATTATGGTCGCCGCCTCTGTAAGCTACTTTGGCACTTTAGCTTTATTGGGTTTCCGCCTAAAAGACTTCAATCGCCGCGCGGCTTAATTTGTTTTTTGAATAAGTTTATTTTATTTCTTGCTTTGGCTGTATATAGCATGGTGCGTAGAATCGGCCTCCTTTAGTCATAACAGGCTTATTCGCGTGGAATTCTCTCTTTTAAACTTTGAATACGCTGTATCAGGCCTTTTAGGTGGTTTCCTAGTAGGGCTTACAGGTGTTGGCGGTGGGTCCATTATGACCCCCTTACTCGTATTGGTATTTGGCATTGCCCCTTCTGCAGCAGTGGGCACTGATCTTTTATATGCCTCTATTACCAAAGCGAGTGGTGTTCCCATTCACGCCAAAAAGAGGCATGTGGACTGGGCGGTTGTAGGTTGGTTATCTCTTGGAAGCCTTCCTGCATCTGGATTGACCCTGCTGATGCTCCAAAATATGCATACAAGCATTATTTTTGAAGCTTTTCTTAAGAAATCTGTTGGGGTTGCTTTAGTTGTTACAGCCGCTGCCATTCTCTGGAAAGCTTCCCGACGTGGGGTACTCAGTTTTACAGGTGGAAAAGAGGAAATCTCTGAACTTGCTGACCCATCAACAGGCACCCCCCTCAAGCAGCCCATCATACTTACCGTTATAACAGGAATAGTTTTGGGTTGCTTGGTCACGCTATCCTCAATTGGGGCTGGCGCGGTGGGTACGGTGGTATTGGTATTTTTGTACCCTAGGTTTCCTATTACTCGCATTGTGGGTACAGATATCGCTCACGCGGTTCCTTTGACCCTCATTGCTGGTTTGGGGCACTTAAGCTTAGGCCACGTCAATTTCAGCTTGTTAATAAACCTGCTGATAGGATCTATTCCAGGAGTCTGGTTGGGATCTCATGCGAGCGCTGGTTTATCTGAACGCTGGTCACGTCCTATATTAGCTATATTATTACTGGTGATTGCAGCAAAAATGATTGGGGTCTAAGTCTCCGATCCGAAGTGTTACTAATCGAGACAGAGACTCGTATGGGTTCAAAAATAACTGCCATTGTTGTATTGCTGATCACCTTGGGTATGTTGGGAGGCGGGGGCTATTACATGATGCAATACCTTGCACAACAGCCCAAAAAGATTAATTCTTACCAAGATATTATGCTGGGGGATAGTAAAGATCAGGTGTTCTATGCCTTGGGTAAACCCTCCAGGGTTTTGATACCTAACAAGGAGCAAGATGCTCCCGAAATGATTCTTGGTAAAGAGTCCTTAGAAAAAAACCCAGACCACGAAAAGGGTTATCACCATTGGCAGTATCTCAGCGCCAAAACAGTGACCGACGTTTTATTTGATCCTGAAAGCAAAAAAACAGTCACGATTGGGTGCTCTAAGCTTTCAGCTCAACCGGCTTTTGTTTCTGAACCCCCTCCAGAGCTTACCCCACCCCCCGCCAAAGGAAAAAAAGTTGCGATGGCACCACCCGTG